>SXGR01477550.1_pt1 | contig 10854 bp, 10 predicted proteins | sample 3174711 | NCBI WGS metagenome assembly SXGR01 (sample SAMN11356860, study PRJNA531348) | freshwater metagenome | isolation source: freshwater sample F1-60 | place: China: Fuxian Lake, Yuxi | collected 2017-12-25 | reverse complement strand
GAGCGGGGGCGTCCGCGCCGGGGCGGGCTCGCGCGTTGGGGGTGCGGCTGTAGGAGCGGGTGCCGCGGCCGGCGGCACGTACGGCTGCCCCCCGGCGGGCGTCGTCGCCCCCGGGGGGGGACTCGGGCGCGGGCTGCACGCCGGCCACGAAGCCCTCCTCCAGCGGCCAGATCTCCTGCTGCAGGATCCTCCACGCGTCACCTTCGCGCACGCGCGTTTCCGAGTAGCGGAACTCGCCTTCCACCGTCACGCCACCCGGGAAGCGGAGCACACCGGTCACCTCCGCGAGCGTGACTGCAGTCCGGCCGAACACTCGGGTCTCGATCGATTCCACGGCCCACGGCGCCCCGCGCGCCATGCCGATCCATTCCTCGACCCCGATCTCGCGTACGCTTCCGTACCCGAGGAAGACCTCAGCCCCTTCCATGTACTCGGCGCGGACGGCGGCAGTGTCACCTCTCGCGAGGGTGGCCAGCGAGCCGCGCACCAGATCTTCCACCGATCGTCCCTGCGCGGCGGCGGAGATCGGAAGCCAGGCGGCCCCGAGCAGGACCCCCAGGAGGCAGCGTCCGAGCGGCGGCAGAGGAGTTGTGGTGTACATCTCGAGGATCCAGAGCGGGTACTTGATCGGGCGGACGATTGCAGGCGGATCACCGCCTGACAAGGCGTGGTACTCCCAATCGACGGCCGCAGGGTTTGCGCGACCGGCCCGCCTGCGATAGAAGTAGGCGCCTGGACCCATCCCGTGGAGTGGAGATCGCATGAAGATCGGACGCAACGCCCTCGTCGCCCTCGGCCTCGCCATGACTGATGGGGCCGTCTCGGCCCAGACGGTGATTTCCGGACCCGTCGGCCCGAGCCCATACGACGTCGTGCGGGCCTGGCACAAGCCGTTCCAGCAACCGGGGTACGCCTTCGGGGGCAACTCCGGCGTCTTCGCCGAGTCGCCCGACCGCATTTTCGTGGCGATGCGTGGCGAGTACCGACTCCCGAACCCCGTGCCATCGGACTTCGAACAGCACGCGGGCACCATCGGCGTGAACGTGCTCAGCGCGATCGATGGCCGCGTGTGGCGGAACTGCCTCTACACGCTCGACGCCAACGGCGAGGTCAAGGAACTGTGGACGCAGTGGGACCACCTGTGCGAGGGATCAGCGGGCCCCGGCCCACACCGTATCCGCATCAGCCCCTACGATCCGGCACGCCGCATTTGGGTCGTCAACGAGACGTTCCACCAGATCTACGTCTTCTCGAACGACGGCAGCCGGCTCCTGATGACGCTCGGTGAGAAGAACGTGCCCGGCACCGACGGCCTCCACTTCGCGCGCCCACAGGACGTCGCCTTCCTTCCGGACGGACGCATCCTGATCGCCGACGGCCTCGACAACCATCGCATCATGATCATGGACGCGGACCTGAACTATCTCGGAGAGGTCGGCGGCTTCGGGGAAGGGCCCGGTCAGTTCCAGGGCGTACACGCAATCGGCATCGGACCGAACGGGCTGGTCTTCGCCCTCGACCGCTCGGGCGGGCGCGTCAACGTGTTCCGCACGACCGCGGCCAGGAACACGCTCGAGTTCGTCGACGTCTGGGACGGCTTCCAGCTCCCGCTCGACGTCATCGTCAACGATGACGCGCTCTGGATCACGGACCTGCAGCCGCTGCGCTTCATCAAGTACGACTTCGAGGGCAACCAACTCTACACGTGGATGGTGCCCCGCGAGCTACCGGACGGCTACCTCGAGGTCCACACGTTCTCCGTCGACTCCGACGGCAACCTCTACGGCGGCGACAACCAGTACGGGCGCACGCAGAAGTTCGTACCGAGGCCGGATGCGGACCCGAAGTTGCTGATCCGACCGCCGTGGGTGGCGCGCTAGGGAGCCGGGAAGACGGTTACGGTGTCGGTCACGGTGGCTGACACCCTAGCCGCCACACCGTCTGCCGCCGCCACGACATCGACCGTTCCCGGCGCGACGCCGCGGAGCACGCCTCCAGCGGACACGGTCGCCACCCCGACATTGGACGACGACCACGTGACGGCACCGGCTTGAACCGTCAGGCCCAGCGCGTTGGTAGCCGACACCGCCAACGCGACGCTGTCCCCCACGTCGAGGACCAGCGACCCGACTGAACCCGGAGACGCGTCGTCCGCCACAGTGATCGTGAGCGCTGCCGCACCGGCGTCGAGCAGGGAAACCATCGTTCCGGTGTCCCCACAAGCGGTCGCCACCGTCATCGACAACAGGGCCGCTCCCACCGGAGCCCACAGCCTCGCCCTCCTCGTCCTTTCTTTCATCTCGCTCCCCCCTGCGCCTGGCTCGCTCGTCGCACTCTTCACGAAGTGACCGGATCGCCTGACCAAGCGAGAAGCATGCCATAGGCGGGGCGTGGCGCGAGTCCTGGGAACCGAGGGGAATCCCCGTGCACTCCGGACCCATAAGCTGCACATTCTGCCGACTTCCCACACTCACAACCCCGACGCACGCCTGAGCAAGATCCCGCTTGACCCGTCGGCGGTGGCCCCAGGACTTCCGGGACTACTCGTCGCCCCCGAGTGGCTCCGCGAACGCCTCGGTCAGGATGGCGTGCGCGTCGTCGACCTCCGTGACGCCGACGGGTACGCAGCGGGCCACGTCCCAGGCGCCACTCACCTGGAGTTGGCAGCGCTCGGCAGCAAAGTCGGACCGTGTGACAACGTGCTCCTGGCACCGGCGGAATTCGCGGCGCTCGTGTCCAAGCTGGGCATCTCCAACGCCGACGCGGTCATCGCCTACGACGACCAGTGGGGGCTGGCCGCGGCTCGGCTGCTCTGGGCGCTCCACCGCTACAGCCACGCCGCGGTCGGCGTGCTCGATGGCGGCTGGGACCGCTGGACGGCGGAAGGTGGCGCCGTCGAACCAGGAAGCGGCGGCACCTCATCCACCGACGACGGCAGCACGGCGAAGCGCGTTACGGCGTTCGCCCCCACCCTTCGTGACGACGTCTACGCCGATCACGCTTGGGTCGCGGCGCGGACGCGCGACGGCGCCGCAGTGCTGCTCGACACCCGCGCACCTGCCGAGACGGACCGGGGGCACATTCCGGGCGCGATCGTGTGGGATTGGTTCAACGCCGCGCCCGCCGATGGCTGGAACGCTTCGCGCGACCCGGCCGAGCTGCGCCAGGAGTGGGCGCGGCTGGGGCTGACCGAGGATCGCGAAGTGGCGGTGTACTGCAGGTCGGGCATGCGCGCCGCGCACACCTACATGGCGCTAAAGCACGCGGGGTTCGCGCGCGTGAGGCTCTACGATGGTTCTTGGCAGGAATGGTCAGCCAACATGCAGTCGACCTCGGAGGCGACGCGCGGATGACGACTGGAGTCGCGACGATGACCCGCTCCCCTGGCCGCAACATCGCCGTCGCGGCCGGCGCGTGGGCCCTGGCCGCCCTGGTGTTCGTGTGGGCCCACGGCACGAACCCACAGCTGTCCATGTTCTGGACCTTCGGTCTCGCATTCGGGTTCGTGCTCCAACGCGGCCGCTTCTGCTTCGCGTCGGCCTTCCGCGACCTCTTCCTGCTCGGCCACGGGCGCAACATGAAGGGCGTGTTGCTGGGGCTGGCCATCGCGTCGGTCGGGTTCGGGCTGGTAATGAGCCGGCAGATACCGATGACCACGCTGGGCATGCTGCCGCCGACGGCCAACGTGCTCCCGACGGGCGCGCACACCGCGCTCGGCGGAATACTCTTCGGTATCGGCATGGTGCTCGCCGGCGGGTGCGTGTCAGGGAGCCTCTATCGCATGGGCGAGGGATATGTCGCTTCATGGGTGGCCATGGCGGGCCTCATCGTCGGACTCCTCGGTTCGCAGTTCACGTGGAACTGGTGGTGGGCCGTGTCCATGTCGGGCGCCCCCAGGATCTGGCTGCCGAGCTACCTCGGGCACCCCGGGGCGATTGCGGCTACACTGCTCGGACTCGCGGCGGCGTTCGTCGGCGTGCTCTGGATGGAGCACCGAGCGGGCATGGTCCTGCCTCCCGTTCGCGAGGCGGTCCGCCCCTCCGCGGGCGTCGCCGACGACCTGCGCACGGTCGGGCGGTCCGTATTCGTCCGTGGCTGGCCGGTGCTGATCACCGGCGCGGCGCTCGGCGGCCTGAACGTCCTGCTCTTCACCGCGCAGGAGCCGTGGGGCTTCACCGGCGAAGTCGCGCGCTGGGGTGTCATGCTCGCCGGCGCGCTTGGCTTCCCCCCTCCCCCCCTGGAGGGCGTCTTCGACCTACCCGGCTGCGTGGTGGTTCCCGTCGACGGGGCCCTCATCAACCACATGAGCTTCCAGGTCGGCGGCATGTTCCTGGGTTCGTTCGCTGGGGCGATGGGGGCGGGGGAGTTCAAGATCCGCATCCCCACGCAGCCCCTTCGCTACGTGCAGTCCCTGGGTGGCGGCGTGCTGATGGGGTACGGTGCCGGCATCGCCATGGGGTGCACCATCGGCGCGTTCTTCTCCAGCATCCCGTCCCTGGCCGCGAACGGGTGGGTCTTCGCGCTCTTCCTTGCGCTCGGCGCCTGGATCGGCACGCAAATCATCACTAGGATGTCCTAGTACTTCTGTCTGAAGGAGGCGGGGCTCGACGATGGCGACAGACACCAAGAAGACCCTCGATGTGCGCGGCGAGATCTGCCCCTATCCGATGATGCGGACGGTGAGCGCCCTCAAGAAGCTCGCGGCCGACGATCGCATGCTCGAAGTGGTGACCGACCATGCGCCCGCGCTCGACACCATCCCGACGCAGGCCGCGAGACTCGGGTTCCGGACCGAGGTGCAAGAGTCCGGCGGTTCGGAGTGGCGCCTCGTGCTCACGCGCATCGAGTGACGCCCGCTGCGCGGCGCATGTGGCTGGCCGGAGTCGCGCTCGCGACTTGGTCGTGCGCCCCCGAAAGGGAGCCGGAACCGGGCGTCAGTGAGGCGCAGTTCCGACTCACCGCGAGCATCGAAGAGGTCATGCGCTACCTCGTGGACCCCGCGGCCGACTCGATCTGGAACGCCGTGGTCACCGAGGTCACCGCGGCCGGGGTCAACGAGCACGCGCCGACCACGGACGAGGAATGGGAAGCGCTGCGCGGCCACGCGATCACGCTGGTCGAGGCCACCAACCTGCTGCTCATGGAAGGCCGTCGCGTCGCTGCGCCCGGCTCACGTTCGGAGATGCCGGGCGTCGACCTGGAGCCAGAACAGATCGAGGCGCTGCTGGCCGCGGACCGCGGCGCGTGGAACGCCTTCGTGGGCGGGCTGCACGCCACCGGCACGACGGTGCTGGCGGCGATCGACGCGAAGAACGTGGATGGGCTGCTCGTGGCCGGCGACGAGCTCGACCTCGCCTGCGAGAACTGCCACGTGCGCTACTGGTACCCGAGCCTGGCGCCAGCGGACAGCACGCGCTGACAGGCACCCGGCGGCGGGTGACGGCAACTCGTGCCGCCGCCCGCCGCGTGCTCAGGACTACGGACGGATCGGACTCCCGTCGGGGCGCGTGATCTGCGCGCAGCAGATACCGAACGTGCCCGGGGCCCGCGACGGCTGACCGACGGCCTTGATGGGGTCGCCCGCCCGGATGGTCTCGGGCGTCCAGCCGGTCCGGCGCATGCTCACCGCGGCGCCCAGCTCGACCTCCCACTCGACGGTCTGGCCGCTGCCGTTGTCCCCGCGAATGAACAAGAACGAGTGCGGGTTACGGAAAACGAACCGCTCCACCACGCCGACTGCCTCGACGCGCTTGGTGTCGTCGTAGAAGGGTGCGCTGCTGTGGTGGGCGGCCGCGGGCATGCGCGCCGCGACCAGACCGACGGCGGCCACCGCCGCCAGCGAGAGAACCCAGAGAATCCGCTTCATGTGCACCGCCTCCATCAGTTGTACCGAGGAACCATGAACCGCACCGCCCGACGAGCGTCGAAAGCGTCGCACCCGAATACGCCGAGCTTGTACCCCGCAGGCATCGGCACCCAGCGGGTCGTGTAGCTGGCCGGCTGCCGCAGAAAGAGCGGGTCCTCTACGGTGATCGTCAGGCGCAGCTCCTCGCCCTCACGCCAGTAGCGCTCGGTCACGCTCTTGAGCTGCGACGACGGAATGCCGTTGTAGTCGTCGAAGCCGGTAATGTCGAACAGGAACTGCTTGGTCTCAACTATGAGCGCGCCGTCCTCGTAGCGCCCCACCGAGAAGCCCTGCAGCGTGTACTCGTTGACCGGCGGCTCGCGCCCGTCGAGCCAAATCGTGCGGAGCACGTCGTCTTTCTCATAGCGCAGGAGTACGCGGTCCGGCCACTGCACGACCTCCATGGCGTAGGGGTCGTATTGCAGGGCCGGCGATGCCGAAGCCACGCAGTCGTACTTGGGGGCGATGGCCTCGTCGAAGATCTGCTGGAAGGCGAGGCCACGCTCGTTGAGCACCGGAAAGTTCTGCGCCGTCCAGGGCTGGTTCGGTCCGTTGATGGGCCGCACGCGCGCCCCCCCGTCCCAGATGCCGGCGAGGTCGGGGACCACGACATCCTCGTCTTGGGCGACTGCGCCCGAGGGTGCCGCCGCTGCCAGGCCGAGAGTCGCCGCGGCGAGAAACACGTGGGCCCGCTGTCGCTCGAGTGCCATGCGTCTCCTCTTGATGTTCATAGTCGACCCCCCTGGCTGGCCGGATGTGTCATCGCGCAGCGGCTGGCTGGTTGCGCTCCTCGAAGCGCGCCCCACTCAGCACCGCCGCGAGCGAGTAATTCCCTTCGTGACACGCGTACTCGTAGAGAAGTTGGTCGAACTTCTCGAATGGAATCTCCCCTCCCCACGCCTCGGAGTACAGCGTCGGGTCCTCGACCGTGAACTCGTAGATGATGGTATCCTCGTCCGCCCTCCGAAAGCGCTCGGTGACCTTGGTGTGCGCCGAGGGGATCGCGCCGCCCTGGAGTGCGTGCATCGGGTTGAGGTTCGTGGTCTCGACCACGAGCACGTCCCCGTCCCAGCGTCCCCACGACGCGCCGAACCATTGGCTCATGTGCGCCGGCATGGGGTCCCGTTCACCGATGGGGATGACGCGCACGTCGTGCACCATCTCCGACATGATCACCACGTGATCCGACGTCTGCACGATCGTGTAGTTGTTGTTGTAGGCGCCGTTGGGTGACATGGGCGGAGCGACCCCGCGGCCGAACACGAAGCAGCGCTCGGCGAGGGGCCGCAGCTCGGGGTGATCGTACTGAGCGAACCGCTCACGCTGCTGCTGGGCTTCCCGCACCCGCGCCTGACCGCTGACTGTGAGCGCGGGTATCCTGCCATTGGCAGGACGCGTGACCAGCGAGGTACGCGGTTCGCCGTTCACGACGGCTACGCGCGAGCCGCGGTCCCAGTAGACCTCGTTGTACTCGTTGCCGGATAGGCGCGCCTCGTCGGTCGCGGCACCCGACTGACGTCGACCACAGACCACGGTGCCCGGGTTGGGCGGGCACTCGTCGTCGACGCGCTCCAGCTGGGCGACCTCATCGGCGGTGTAGACTGGCCCGCGACCCTCCTCGCGCGCGAACGGAGTGAGCGTGGCGTTGGTCCAGTTCCCCTGCAGGTCCGGCCTACCGTCCGGAGTACGGGGGATCTGTGCGGCAGCGGGAAAGCCGGCGGAAAAGACAGCCACCGGAACGGCAATGAGAATGGCGCGGACACACGGCATGGCGACCTCCTTCCGGGTTCGCCCGCATCATACGTGGCGGCCCGCCCCGACGCCACGCAGCGCTCGAAAAAGACACCCTGCTCCTCGCCGCCGCGACCCATGGATGCCCTCTGCCTCGGACGATCGCCCGTCCCGCGGCGGAGACGCCCCCGTAGTCCGTCGACGGCAGTCGTTCGGAGGCACGTTGCCGGCCCGCACCCCCCGCCCTACCCTACCCACTGTCCCAACACAGGAGTGACCTCGTGAGCGAATGGCCTCCACTCGAGGTGAACGACGCCGATCTCGTGACTCCTGCGGCGCGCCCGCAGGCGCCCCGCGCACTTCCCACCGTCGTCGCCGACACGGCGTCGCCCGCGCCGAGCTGGTCCCGCCGCGACTTCATCAAGGGGATCATCGCCTCAGGGGTGACGGTCTCCGGCCTGTCGTACTTCGGCGCCGGGTGCACCGCCGCCTTCCCCGCGCAGACCACCGGCGGCATCGAGCGGCTCATCACGCTGAGCGTCAACGGGCAGGCGCGCAGGGTCGACGTGCTGCCGGCCGAGACGCTCGCCATGACGCTCCGCTACAAGCTCGGCCTCACGGGCACGAAGCTCGGCTGCGACCGCGCGGAATGCGGGGCGTGCACGGTGCTCATCGACGGCGTGACGCACTACTCGTGCTCGACCCTCACACACCGGGTGCGGGCCCGTGAGGTCACCACCGTCGAAGGTCTCGAGGGCCCGAACGGCCTGCTGCACCCCGTGCAGCAGGCATTCATCGAAGAACTCGCTCCGCAGTGCGGGTTCTGCACTCCCGGCCAGGTGATGTCGGCGGTGGCGCTGCTCCGGCGCAACCCGAACCCGACCCGCGAAGAGGCACGCCAGGCGATGGCGGGTAACCTGTGCCGTTGCGGGGCGTATCACAATTATCTGAACGGCGTCATGCGCGCCGCGCTCGCCTCGCGGGCGAGGGAGGCCTGACATGGCCGAGCTACTGGGGAAGGACTTCACGCCGCCGGACATCCACGGCAAGGTCACCGGCCGTGCGAAGTACGCCGAGGACTTCCGGCGAGACGGCATGGTGTTCTGTCGCCTGCTCACCAGCCCAATGCCGCACGCGCGCGTTCGCAGCGTGGATGCGTCGGCCGCACTCGCGATGCCGGGCGTCGTGGGCATCCTGCTCCCGGAAGACGTGCCCGAGCAGCAAGGGGTCGCCAATAACATCCTCACCTACGAGCCGCACTTCGTGGGCGAGCCCATCCTGGCGATCGCCGCGGTCGACGAGACCACCGCGCACGATGCCATCGCGGCGGTACGGCTCGACCTCGAGCCGCTCGAGTTCTGCTTGGATCCGCTGGACAGCCTACGCCCCGGTGGGCCGAATGCACGAGTCGGGGGGAACGCCTTGATCCCCGAAGAGGGGCTCCAGGAGGTGAAGTGGACCGAGGCGGACTTCGCCGCGGCAGGCGAGGGGCAGCTCCCCATGGGCCGCCCCGGGGAGGAGTGGTCGTACGGCGACCTCGACGCCGGCTTCGCCGCTTCGGCACTCGTGCTCGACGAGAGCTTCGTGACGGCCTCCACCTCGCATCACTCGATGGAGCCGCGTACGGCGATGGCGTACTGGGAGGGCGGCAAGTGCTACCTGCACGTCTCCAGCCAGAGCCAGAGCAACGCGGTGCCAGGCGCCGCGCGCCTCGTGGGCATCGAGCCCGAGAACCTGGTCTTCATCGCCGAGTACTGCGGCGGCGGGTTCGGCTCGAAAGGCGGCGCTTATCCGCTCATGGCGATCCCAGCGCTTCTGTCGCGCAAGATCGGCCGGCCCGTCATGATGCGCGTGAGCCGCGCCGAGGAGTTCGTGCTCGGCTCCGCGCGGCCGGGCTTCCAGGGCCGCGTGCGCTTGGGCTTCCGGGCTGACGGCCGCGTCACCGCATGCGACCTGAGCATCATCCAGGAAAACGGACCCAACCAGGGCTTCGGTGACTTGGGCGCGGCCGCGAGCGCGGTGTCGTTGGTGTACACGCCGCTCGCCATGCGCTACCGCGGCATTTCGGTGCTCACGAACACGCCACCCCGCGGGGCCCAGCGCGGCCCGGGTCAGAACCAGATCCATTGCGCCGTCGAGCCACTGCTCGACAAGGCGGCCCGCCAGCTAGGGCTCGACCCGCTCGCCATTCGTCAGGTCAACGCACCCACACACGAATCCCTCTACGGTGGCGCCCAGAGCCACATCACCAGTGCCTATTTGCGCGAGGCGCTCGAGCTGGGCGCGGAGCGGTTCGGTTGGTCGGAGCGCCGCGCGCGCAGCGGTCAGCGCAACGGCACCAAGGTCACCGCGGTGGCGGTCGGCCAGGCATTCCACTCGGCGGGCTCGAGTGGTTTCGACGGGCTCGTGCGCATCGCGCCCGACGGCAAGCTCCACATCCACACGGGGGTGGGGAACCTCGGCACGTACTCCTACGCGGACACCTCCCGCGTCGCGGCGGAAGTCCTGCGCTACGACTGGGCCAACTGCGAGATCCACCGAGGCGACTCGAGCCGCGGGCTCCCCTGGAACAACGGGCAGTTCGGCAGCAATACGTCCTTCACGATGACCCGCACGAACTTCGCGGCCGCCACCGACGCGCTCCAGAAGCTGAAGGCCATCGCGGCGCGCGATCTCGGCGGGTCGCCGAACGACTACGACGTCGGCAACGAAACGGTATTCAGCCGCGCCAACCCCTCACGGCGCCTGACGTATGCGCAGGCCGCGCGCAGGGCGATCCAGCTCGGCGGTCGCTTCAGCGGGATGGAGGCTCCGGAGGACATCAACCCGATGACGCGGCGAGCGGTCGAGGGCCTGGCGGGCACGGGCCTCGTCGGCGTGGCCCGCGACAACATTCCGCAGACGGGCATGGTACCAGCGCTCGCGGCGGGGTTCATCGAGATCGAGCTCGATGTCGAGACCGGCCGTTACGAGATCATCGACTACCTCGGCGTCGCGGACGGTGGCGTCGTGCTCCACCCTCTGAGCCTCGGCACACAGGTCTGCGGCGGTGCCGTCATGGGATTCGGCATGGCGGCCTCCGAGCGCCACGTCTACGACGCGCGCTGGGGGCTCCCGGGCGCGGTGGGACTGCACCAAGCCAAGCCGCCTTCCTACCTCGACGTGCCCTCGGAGATGGACTGGGCAGCGGTCGAGCTCGCCGACCCCAACAATCCGGT
>SXGR01296455.1_pt1 | contig 10856 bp, 8 predicted proteins | sample 3174711 | NCBI WGS metagenome assembly SXGR01 (sample SAMN11356860, study PRJNA531348) | freshwater metagenome | isolation source: freshwater sample F1-60 | place: China: Fuxian Lake, Yuxi | collected 2017-12-25 | reverse complement strand
TCCGCGTTGGCCCAGGCCTTGTATCCGAATAGGGAGGTCAGAGTTTTGGTGGACATGTGGAACTCCTGCTTTCTGGGCGGGGCCTAACTAGTTTTAACAGGCAAAAACGACTGTTAACATCCCGGTACGACTGTTAACAACTCAGTCCGGACACTCGAAAAAAGCTGTGGATTCAATAGGGTATAGCATGTTCCGGCATTCCTGACCCGTGTTAACAATCAACGCAAAAGCGACACCTGCTTCTGGCGGCTACGTTGATACTCTTCTACACGCTGAAAAGTGCAACAGCGGCCTATTTCCCCTCGGCACAGTGCCTCGCCTCGCATGCAAGACCGAGGCGTTTATCCAATATCGCACATTATGCCTTCCAGGTGACATAGGCAAGGCAGGATTGACAACGTTAGTTTTGCGAGGAATTGTATTGTAAAAAGCAGGTGAACGACCGCTTTGTGTTGCTAGGGCATAGTTCCGCCTCTGGCCGGTAGCAGACGTTCAACTTTTACTGGTCTGACGGCTGCTATGGCCGAACACCAGTCGTTAACAATAGAAACGACATGCCGGTTAAAAATTGTCTATGAACCGCCGCAATCGGCCGTGCCGAACGCCTGCTTATTGCCTCAGACGAACCCTGACATTAGAAATTGTTGGAAGCGGTTTGTCTGTTCAGAGGCGGATTTCCAGGCGTTACGCCTTATCCGCAAAATTCAGCTTCAACCCCGGCGTCGGCCACTTCATAGTGGCGAGCCGGCCGCTGGCCGACAGCGTGATGTACGCGGTGCGCATGTCCTTACCGCCGAACGCGAGGTTGGTAACGTGACCTTCAGGCATTTTCACCGAGCGCACGACTTTGCCCGACGGGTTGAATTCGGTGAGGCAGCCTTCGATCAGCGTGGCCACCACGATGTTGCCGTTGGCCAGCACCTTGAGACTATCGAACTTGGCGCGGCCACCGAGGCCGCCAATGATGCGGCCACTGTGCGGTGTATATTTTGGCGCGGGTTTGATTTTGCCGGGCGCAACGATATCGAACGCCCACAGGCGCGCCGTGTCGGTCTCGGCGGCGTAAAGCGTTTTGCCGTCGGGGGACAGGCCGCAGCCGTTGGGGCTTAATACCGGAAACGCGACTTCGATAATTCTCGAGCCGTCGGGCAGCGCGTAATACAGGCCGCCCAGCACTTTGTGCGTGGGCATGCGCTTGCCCAGATCGGTGAAGTAAAAGCCGCCGTGTTTGTCGAACACCAGATCATTGGGTGCGGAGAGCACGCGGTCGCCGCATTTCTTGTAGAGCAGCTTCGCTTTGCCGGTTTTCGGATCGATGCGCTGCACGTAGCCGAATTTGTAATCCGGGTGCGGGCCCATGCCCAGTGGATGGCCTTTGATGTAGCGGTTGCCGCCGTTGTTGGTGTGATAGAAAAAGCCGTCCGGCCCGACTGCCAAACCATTCGGTCCACCTCCGGCTTTTGAAAACAGCGAGACTTTGCCATCGGGCGACACCCGCGAAATTTTCTGATTGCGCAATTCGACCACCACTACGGAACCGTCGCTGCATACCACAGGGCCTTCAGGGAAGCCGAGGCCGCCGGCCAGAATTTTAAGTTGTGACATGAAATTATTTCCTATCGGGTTAGGGTATTGATGAACGTTGCGGGTGCTTCAATGACAGTGCTCGCTGTGTTCCGGCCGCCACGGATTGGAGAAGGTGCTCAGCGATTCCAGAAACACCACCAGATCGTTTTGCTCGGCGGCGGAAAGATTCAGCGGCTTGCCCGGCTGGCCGTCTTTGGCATGCATGCGTGTGGGGTCTGCGCCAGCGTAGTGGCGCACGACATCGGCGAGTGTGTCGATGCTGCCGTCGCGGCCATAGGGCGAGGTGAGAAACAGATTGCGCAGTGATGGCACTTTGAAGTCAGCCGTTCCCGCATCGGCTTTTTCGAGCAACGCGCTGCGCGTGTGTGCCGCACCCGCGCCGGACCTGTCGTCGTTGTAGGGGCCGAGCAGATTGAAGCGGCTGTCGAGCGCCAGGCGAACACCCACCGCGCGGCCGGGGTCGGCTATGCCGTTTGGTGCATGGCGTGACAGGCCGGTACTGAAAAATTCGCCGTTGGTAAAGTTGGGGCCGCTGTGGCAGTTGGTGCAGCCTGCCTTGCCGATGAAAAGTTTGAGGCCGCGTTGCGCGGCTTCGGAGTAATGCCACGCCGAGGGCGGCGCGTTTTTTGCCAGCGCTTCGCGGAAGTGATCGAACGGCGTACGTCCGCTCCCCAATGTTTCCTGAAACGCGGCGAGCGCCTTGCCGACGTTGACGAATACGGCCTCGTCGTCGCCAGCGGCAGGCGGCGAGCCGAAGGCGTTGCGATAACGGCACGCGAGATCCGCATCACTGCGCACCAGTTGCGCGACGTGGCCAGGGGATGCTGCCAGTTCCCGCGGGTCGAGGATCGGACGCAGGCTTTGATACCACAGGCTGTCGGCGGCGCCATCCCAGCCGTACCAAGGGCTGCCGGCAATATTCATCAGCGTGGGTGTATTGCGCTTGAGTTCGGCAACGCCGGTGCTGCGCCGCAGGTTGTCGGTCCAGTTGCGTTCGGGCACATGGCAGGTCGCGCAGGATTTGGTGCCGGGGCCGGACAGGCGTTCATCAAAAAACAGTTTAGTGCCGAAATCGACGGCCTCATGTTTGCCGGACACGCGATTGGTCACGTCCAGAGGGGCGGTGGCGGGCCACGGGCCGTGCGAGAGGATGGTTTTGATTTCGTTGACCGTGAATACAGCGTTGGTGCGCTCTTGTGCAGCAACCACGTAGGGCACCAGTGCGAATGCCGCCGTCAACGCAGGCCAGGCAACGCGGGCGAAAAATTCATGGTAACGAGACATGGTTGAAACTCCGTGTGCGGCACCGTTGGGCATGCAGATGGCTGCCGCGAAGACTTGCCAGTAATGCTACCCAAGTCCGGGCCAATGCACAAAAAAGCCTGCTGCGGCACGCCGCGCGAAAAGGAAGGCGGGACAAGGCGCGGTGCAGCGCACAAGCGGTTTTGGTAAAGTGCAGGGCCGGGATCGAGTCAAATAAAATAAAGTGAATAAAATCAAATACTTAGGTTTTGTATTGGGCTGGCTCGGCGTTGCCGCCGTGAACGCACAGCAATTCCCTATAAAGCCGCTGCGCATCATCCTGGGATTCCCGCCGGGTGGCGCCACAGACATCGCCGCACGCGCGGTGGGACAAAAACTCACCGAAGGATTTGGTCAGCAGGTGCTTGTGGACAACCGGCCCGGCGCCGCGAGCAACATAGGCGCAGAGGCCGTGGCGCGTGCGGCGCCGGACGGTTATACGATGTTCATGGGCAGCGTGTCGACGTCGATCAACCCGTCGCTATTCAGCAAGCTCGCCTACGATCCGCAGCGTGACTTCGCCGCCGTCGCGCTGATCGCGAATACGCCGTTTTTGCTGGTGACGCATCCGTCGATGCCCGTAAAAAACGTTAAGGAATTGATTGCATTCGCGAAAGCGCGGCCTGGTGACCTGAACTACGCCACAGCGGGCGCAGGCTCAGGCGCGCATCTGTTCATGGAATTGTTCAGTTCGATGACGGGGCTGAAGGTGAACAACGTGGCGTATCGCGGCGCCGCAGCGGCCACCACCGATGTGCTGGCCGGCCAGGTGCCGATGATGTTCGACAATATTTTCACCACGCTGCCGCTGGTGCGCAGTGGTAAATTTCGCGCGCTGGCGGTGAGCACCGCGCAGCGCTCGGCGATCGCGCCAGAGATTCCCTCGGTGGCCGAGGCGGGCGTGCCGGGGTATGACGCCAATGCGTGGTTTGGGTTGTTTGCACCGGCGGCCACACCGAAAGACATTGTTGCGCGGCTAAATGTCGAAGTGGTCAAAGGTCTGCAAACGCAGGACATGCGCGAGCGCCTGCGTGCGCTGGGCGCGACACCCGGCGGCGGCACGCCGGAGCAGTTCGCCGCATTTTTCCGCGATGAAGTGGCGAAGTGGGCGAAGGTCGTCAAGAGTGCGGGTGTTCGAGTAGATTAAATAGTCTCGAATAGGTAGTATTGCGCGCCAATCAACCTGGTAGATTCCTTCATACTAGGAAAATAGTGGGTTTCGCGCATCGATGCGCGTGCTGAGGGGCAATGAGCAACAGTTCGAATGTGGATGCCGAAACGCAGGCGGCGGTCGTTCGCGTGCACGCGCAACCGGCCGGCGTGGTATTGGCTGTATTTTCTGCTGGCGTTGCTGGATATCATTACTGTGCTCGTCAGCCTCGGGCTAAGCCATCGCCTGATGGATATCTATGCCGAATCGGTAGAGGTCAATCAGCACTGGGCCGAACGCTTGTCGCGCTATGCGGATTTGGCGGTGGTGGCGGGCGAGGTCAACGCGCCGGGCAACGATGTGTTCGATTCGCGCGATGTGTCAAGCGAATCCGCAAAGCTGAAAAAGGCGCTGGCGATTTTTGAGAGCGATCTCAAGGCGGCGCAAAGCGAGATTGCCGCGTTGAAGACCACCGAGGCGAACTCGCTGATGGGGAACTTCGGCGATATCGACAAGGCGATGAAGGACATGGTGCGGGAGTCCACCCAGATATTCGATTTTTTTACGCAAAACCAGCCCGACAAGGCTGGCGAACGCATGGCGACGATGGATCGCAAGTACGCCACGCTAAATGGCACCATCGCGCACCTGAGCCGGCAGGTGCGTGCGATACAGAAAACGCATTTTGACGATCAGATCAGGATTGCACAGAACCTCAAACGCATCGAGTATCTGATCGCCGGGCTGGTGATACTGATGATCATTGGCGCGCTGTATTACGGTAGCCGCGTGTTTCGCGCCATACGCACGGCGGAAGAAGAACGCGAGGCCTACGTCGAGGCAATGGCGAAGGCGCGCGTCGAGGCCGAGGCCGCCAATCGCGCGAAGTCGCAGTTTCTCGCCAACCTGAGCCACGAGATCCGCACACCGATGAACGGCATTGTCGGCATGAACGAATTGCTGCTGAAGACACCGCTCGATGCCACGCAGCGCCGCTACGCGGAAACCGTCGGCAATTCCGGTGAAATGTTGCTGTCGATCATCAACGATATTCTGGATTTTTCCAAGATTGAAGCGGGCAAGCTTGAACTGGAAGCGTTTGAGTTTAACCTGCGCGAATGTATTGAAAAAGTGGTGGAGCTGTTCGCGGAGCGCGCGCAGAGCAAAGGGCTGGAACTGGTGTACCAGATCGCTGCGGATGTGCCGGTGAACGTGCGTGGCGACCCGGTGCGTATGCGGCAGATATTGTCGAATCTGGTGAACAACGCGATCAAGTTTACTGAGCGTGGCGAAGTGTTTGTGGAAGTCAAACGTGCTGCTGGCAGCGCTGGTGATGGCAGCGGCAGTGCGGGATCGTGTAAGGTGCATTGTTCGGTGCGCGACTCGGGTATGGGCATCCCGGCGGAAACACAGCAGGACTTGTTCAAGCCTTTTGTGCAGGCGGATGTCTCTACCACACGCCGCTTTGGCGGCACGGGGCTGGGGTTGGCAATCTGCCAGCAACTGGTGCGGCTGATGGACGGCGAGATCGGTGTCAGCAGCGCGCCCGGCGTTGGCTCCAGTTTTTGGTTCACGGTTGCGTTGCAGATCGACCAGACGGCACGCGTACAAAACTGGGTGCTTGACGACCGGCTGCGCGGTACGCGCGTACTGATAGTGGACGACAACGCAACCAATCGCACGATTCTTCACGAGCAGGTGGTGTCGTGGGGTATGCGCAATGGCGGTGCCGCCAGTGGATTGCGGGCGCTGGAAATGCTGCGCGATGCGGCAGCGATGAACGATCCCTACGGGCTGGCAATCATCGATATGTTGATGCCGGGTATGGACGGGCTCGAATTGGCGCGCGCGATTCGCGCCGATCCTGCCCTGGCGGATACGCCGCTGATAATGCTGACCTCGCTGGGTGCGGCGGGTGAATTGCGCGCAGCGCGCGCAGCCGGCATCGGGCTGTATCTGAGTAAGCCTGTGCGTGAGTCCGATTTATTCAATGCAATCAATGATCTGCTTTCCAATCATGCCATTACGCAAGAGGTTCTTGCGGTGGCCAAGGTGGTACCTGGCGAAGCCGTGCCCGCTGCACCGGTGGCGACAGGTGCCAAGCGGCATCGCGTGCTGCTGGCGGAAGACAACATGGTTAATCAACAGGTGGCGTTGGCCATGTTGCAGCACTGCGATGTAGAGGTGGATGTCGCGCACGACGGTGTTCAGGCCGTCGCCGCACACGAGCGTGCCCGTTACCAATTGATTTTGATGGATTGCCATATGCCGGAAATGGACGGCTTCGAGGCAATGCTGAAAATTTGTGCTGCCGAAGATGCGGCAGGCGCCGCAGGTAACAGGATGCACACGCCCATTATTGCTGTGACCGCCAACGCGCTGCAGGGCGACCGCGAGCGTTGTATTGCGGCGGGCTTCGACGACTACATGTCGAAGCCGTTCCGTCTGCAGGAATTGAAAAAACTGATGGGCGTCTGGGTGAAGTAAACCGGCGCCGGCTCCCGCCGGGCCGATTGCGTTATTTGGTGACCGTCTTGCCGGTGGTGCGCCCGGACGTATCCTTGTGTGTGGTGGTGTTGCCGCTGGTGGTGGATTTGGCCACCGTTTTGCCGGAGGCATCCATGGTGCGCGTGGTGTTGCCCTGTGTGACCGATTTGCCGGTGGCCTTGCCGGACTTATCGTAATGCTTGGTGGTATTGCCCTGCTTGACGGACTTGCCCGCGCTGGCGCCGCTGCTGCTGTAATGCTTTGTGGTGTTTCCCTGGGTTACCGATTTGCCCGCGCTGCTGCCGCTGCTGGTGGTGTGCTTGCTGGTGGTTTTGTTCTTGGAATCGGCAGCAAGTGCCATGCCGGGTGCCGCCAGGGCCATTGCCATTGCCAGCACAGAAATTTTTCCAAGTATTTAATTTAATTGAATAATTTTTATGACGATTTCCTCGGTCAAGGTTGGATGAACTATTCTATCGGGTTTTGGAGGCCAGTACGGCTTTACGTACATAGGCCTTTTTTTCTGCCGCGTCCTGAAGTTCATCGGCGATCAACAGATACAGTTCCGACTCGTCGCGCGCCTTGGCCGCCGCGCGCTTAATGACCACGCTGGCGATGGCGCCCATTTGGCGCGAGAGTTCCGTCTCGGTGCGCTTGAGCAGTTCCGCCGGTAACGCTGAATTACTGGCTGGCGGTTGTGTGGTGGACGGCGTTACGGGTTGCGCTCGCGGCTGTGTGCGTGACTCGCGCATGGCCTCTTCGAATTGTTTGATAAATACAGCACGTGCTTTTTCATCTTCGATTTCGCCGGCCACTCGTTCACACAGCGCGGCAACCGAGGCCGCCTTGCGCGAAGCGTTGCGCACGATCACTGGCGCAATGGGGCCGATATGTTGCGCCGCAGCCGTTTCAATGCGCTTGAGCAATTCCGGGTCGAAGCCCGGCGGTGTGGAGGGCGTGGTTTGCGTGTTCGTCTGGGACTGTGATGAGGGTGACGATGCAGAGAGAGATGCGGGAGACGATACGCCGTTACCCGCTGCGGTTGCCATCGCGCGCCGCGACATCGCGTCGATGGGTACGATGCCCAGCCGTTCGAGAAACTCGGCCGTGCTCTGCGGGCGTTCGTCCTCGTTGGGCCGTAGCGCCCAGTCGATGGCCTCCAGCACGTTGGCGTCATACAAGCCTGTCGGCAGCAGCGTGGCGGCTAGCGGCATCACGTCGTTGCGTATGCGCGCGGCGGCATCCACCGGTTTGTTGCCGGTGATCATCCAGTACATTACACCGCCCACGGCGTAAAGGTCAGTCCACGGGCCCTGCTTGCCGTAGGCATGGTATTGCTCGAGCGGCGCGTAGCCGGGCGACACCATGGCGGTGACTTCCTGATCGCCACCCTTGATCTCGCGCGCCGAGCCAAAATCGAGCAGGACCGGGCTGCCGTCGGCACGCATGTATATATTGGCCGGCTTGATATCGCGGTGCAGGTGCGCAACTTTGTGAATGACGGCCAGGCCGCCCACCAGCGGCACAATGATGCCAAGCATGTCCTGCTGTGGCAGCGGGCGGCGCGCGGCGACCCAGGTGCTCAGCGATTCGCCTTCGACGAATTCCATCACCATGTAGGCGGTGCTGTTACCCTCGAAAAAACGCATCACGCGCACGATGTTCGGATGGCGAAACGACGCCAGCGTGCGCGCTTCATCCAGAAAACGTTTGAGGCCTCAGGCGAACGATTCCCCATCGGCGGGGCCGGTGCGCGCGCTCACCGATTGGTCATCGGCGCGCATCGAGCAATCAATGGGCAAATACTCCTTTACCGCGACCTTGAGATTGAGATTGATATCGGTAGCCAGATACGTTACGCCCAGCCCGCCCGCGCCCAGCACCGATTCGATGCGGTACTCGCCAAGCCGGTAGCCCGCAGGCAGATGTTCTGGGCCGCTCATGATGGACAGGCGTTGCCGCCGCTAACCCTTATTGATCAGGTCGATGGCCTTTGCAAGGCTGCGGCGCATGCGATTAAACGATTTGCCGAGCAGCGCCACCTCGTCCTTGCCGGTGTCGGCGAACTCGGCGATGTTTATGTCGCCGGTGCTGATCTTGTCGGCGGCATCGGACATGCGCGTAATGGGGCGAACGATCAACAGACTCATCATTACGTTCATGATGACGAACAGCGCAAGAAACACCGCCGACAGCGAAATCATGAAGGTGTAAAACGCGCGATTGGCGTTTTGCACAGGCAGCGTCATCGGCACCGACACGATTTGCGCGCCAATGACTTCCTTGTGCTTCCAGCCGAAACCGTTGTTCGGCCCGTAAATCTTTACCATCGCGGGCAGCGCTTCGGCAGCCGTGGTGTGGCAGGCGAGGCACGCCTTGTCGTTGATCTGAAAAGGCCGCGCGAGATACAGCGACTGGCCGGTGGGCGTATCGCGGATGCCGCTGATCTCGCCGCGATCCGGCTTGTTGCGAAACGCGGTGACGATGTCGGTTTCCCATTCCACCGCCTTGTTGCGCGGATTGGTCGGGTTGAGCGCCGCTTCCTTGTATGAGTAGTCCGAATACTTCTTGCGCAGTGCCGCCATGATTTCGGTGGCAGAGTAGGCTGGCACACTTTGCGGATGAAACTCGGTCTCGCTATACGGAATCAGCGGGCGCAATTGCATATTGGTGTAACTGCGCATCGACAGCGCCGCCTCCATCATCACCCCGGCGTTGCGCAGCACTTCGTCGCGCGCGTTGCGGTGCAGAAGATCGTGCGAGATGTAACCGGTGACGCCCAGCCCGATGGCAAACACCAGCAACAGCACCAGATTGAATTTAAGCCGTAGTCCCATGCTTGCTCCTCGAAGAGCGGTTGAGGCGAACTGCGCGAGAAAAGAATTTACTCTCGCAGTGTGTATGTTTTGCAAACGGTATAGCCAGCGGCGGGAAATAGATCAATTAAATCAAATTGTTAGCCTATTGGCACCTACTATTCATCTGGTCTGACTCTTAATCGGAACTTGATCCGATAAAGACTACCGCGTCGTCACCTTTTTCAATTACGAAAGCAAAATCCCAAAATACTGGATAGAACGGGTGACCTTCAACCAGCGAAAACGAGATAATCGTATCTGCGCTATCTACCAATTCACGCAGTTGTGATATTGCTATGTCGGAGTCGTGCCTAAACTCAGGGCTTTGCATGTAAAGGCGGCTCGGATGCGATCCGTCGTCACGTTCATAACTTAGCGCGTCTCTAAGCGCTTCCACAACATCACTACTATTTGCGGACAGTGAGTCTTCGGGGAAAGCGGGTTTTCCCGTTGCAGATTGGCGCAATTTTTGGAGTGACTGACCAGCAGCGTATTTCAGTTCAGCGACAAGAAAGCTTACTTGGTAATTCATGCTCCCAGCGAAAAGTTGTAGAGAGATGTGTTCGAGTGTTGACCTGAGTGACGCAGTCATGCCGACATACTCTATTGTTGAGAATTGCGAAACTGCACGACAAATTGAAATATTGCGCTTCCTTCCCTCGCTCCCGGCCTCTCTCCCGGAGGGCGAGGGGTGAAAAGCCCTTCTCCCTCCGGGAGAAGGGTGGGGATGAGGGAAGCGGGGTTAGGTGTCACGCAGATATGAAATTCTCAATAGAACAGGAAGAATTCTAAGAGCTTTTCGCTGCATCCACTCCAGCCAACCGCCCAAACACCGCCCCCTTCAACACCGAAGTCGCGCCGGTATACGTCTTGTAATACAGCCCCACCACTTCCCCCGCCGCATACAGCCCGCGCATCGGCACGCCATCCGGATCGAGCACTTGTGCGCGCGTGTTGACTTTGAGGCCGCCGAAGGTGAGCACGTTGGAGGAAATGATGGGGTAAGCCTGAAACGGCGGTTTGTCGAGCACGCGTGCCCAATTCGATTTCGGCGGGTTCAAACCGTTTGTGGCGAGGTGGTCGAGTTCCAGTGCTTTAAACGTGCCCGCCATGTCGACACGGCAAGCCGCGTTGTACTCGCGCACGGTTTGTTCCAGCACACCGGTGGGCACTTTGAGTTTGCCTGCCAGTTCCGCGATGGTGTCGCCGGTTATCGGCGGCTGGTCGCTGCGCAAGCCCAACTTGTAATTCGGTACGTCATTGATTTTGTCGTCGAGGATGGTGTACGCGATGCCGTTGGTTTGATTGAAAATCTTGCGTGTGATGGATTCATAGACTGCATCCACCGTGCCCGGCGCCTCGTCGGTGAAGCGCACACCTTCCTGATTCACGAGAATTCCATAGGGAAAAATAAACACCGACGGCTCCGGCTGGCCCGAGCGCGGATCGACCGGCTCGGCATGATAGCTGCC
>SXGR01220960.1_pt1 | contig 10857 bp, 9 predicted proteins | sample 3174711 | NCBI WGS metagenome assembly SXGR01 (sample SAMN11356860, study PRJNA531348) | freshwater metagenome | isolation source: freshwater sample F1-60 | place: China: Fuxian Lake, Yuxi | collected 2017-12-25 | reverse complement strand
CAGACCGCTTACGCCATCGCCAACGCGCTCCTGGCGGCCGACGTGGACACGGAAGGGCCCGTTCGCGAGGTGGTCGCGGAATTTGGTCCCTGGGCCCAGTCGGAAATGGTGAAATCCATTCCCGCGCCGGTTCAGCAAGCGATGCGTGCGGACGGCATCGACTTTGTGTCCGATGAAGCCGGACTTACCGCTCTCCTCCACGACCTTGGCTCGGAGCGCGGCGTCATCACCCACGGGCGAAGCCTCCCGAGCGTTCAACGACAAGTATCGGTAGAACACACGCTTTCAACCGAGACCCATCCCTATTTGCTCGATCACGCCATCGAAGGGACGCCCGTCCTGCCGCTCGCTTCGGCGGCAGATTTGATCGCCGAGGCGGCCAGCCTAGAATGCCCGTTTGAGCTCTCCGACCTCCGGCTGTTCCAAGGGATCACCGTCAAAGCGCCGGTACAGATCCGCGTCACTGTCAACGGCGATCGCGCCGAAATCCGGCTTTCCGAGCGCCACACCTTATGCTACCGCGCCCGCGTCCGACCGACCGGGATGCCAGAAGTTGCACCGGCGCCTTCCGGAGGTTCCGCTCCTACCCTTCCTTTGAAGGAATTCTACCGGAGCTACACCTTCCACGGCCCGCTCCTGCAAGGTATCGCCTCGATCGACGCGGTCGGCGACGATTTCGTGCGCGGGAAAGTGACCACCGGAAGCCCCTCCCGTTGGATTCCCGGCACGTCGCGCGCGCGGTTCGCCATCGATCCGCTCGCCCTCGACAGCGCGATGCAACTCTGCGGGTATGTCGCTTGGACCAAGTACAAACGCGCCGGCACCCCGGTCGGAATCTCCCGGTTGGTGCAATGCGCTCCCTGGCCCTCTGGCGAAGTGGAGGTTTCGGTTCGGTTTGGCGCCGCCGAAGGCGATCGGTTCACCGGCCACATCGAGTTTCGTGCCGGGGATCGGTTGATCGGGATCGCCGACGGTGTAACCGCGGAACTGAAGCAAGTAGAGGGATCCGACTTCGAGGTAAAACCCGAATGGACCGACCCCGGCGAATGGCCGGCGATCAAAGATCTGGAAATGCGGCTCGCCGCTGTCGGGATGATCGGCATTCGAAATCCCTATTTCGCGATGCACGAGGGGACCGCCCGCAACATCACCCAGGTCGGCGGCCGCGAGCTCGTGAACTTCTCATCCTACAACTATCTTGGTTTGTCCGGCGATCCGCGCGTGATCGCCGATGTCGAAGCGGCGATCCATCAATATGGCACCTCGGTGTCCGCATCCCGGGTTGCCTCTGGACAACGTCCTTTCCACGTGGATTTGGAGCGAGAGCTTGCGGTATGCCAGGGGGTCGAAGACTCCTTGGTGTTCACCGCCGGGCATGCCACCAATGTGACCACCATCGGCCATTTGTTTGGTGCAAACGACCTGATTCTCCACGACGAGCTGATCCACGATTCCGCATTGCAGGGGATCAAACTCTCCGGAGCGGCGCGCCGGGCGTTCAAACACGATGAACCCGCACACCTCGAAAACCAGCTTAAACAGCTGCGAAAACACTATGAGAAGGTGCTGATCATCGTCGAAGGCGTGTATTCCATGGACGGGGACATCTGCGATCTTCCCGCCTACATCGCGCTGAAGAAGAAGTATGGAGCGCTATTGATGGTGGACGAAGCCCATAGCTTCGGGATCATCGGCAAGACCGGCTGCGGAGCGAGAGAGCACTTCGATATTCCCGGATCGGACGTCGATCTGTGGATGGGAACCCTTTCAAAGAGCCTCGCCTCCTGCGGCGGCTGGATCGCAGGCTCGGCGCGATTGATCAACTATCTGCGATATACAGCTCCCGGATTCATTTATTCGGCAGGCCTCACCCCCGCAAATGGTCAAGCAGCTTTATCATCCCTACGACTGATGTTGGCGGAGCCGGAACGCGTCGACCTTCTTCAGCGCAATGCCCGCTTTTTCCAATCCGCGCTGGTAGAACGCGGAGTGGATACCGGCCCCGCAAAGGGAGGTTCGGCGGTCGTTCCCGCGGTCACCGGCAACTCGATGCACGCGCTGATGTTGTCGCAGCGGCTGCAGGATCAGGGCATCAATGTTCAACCGATCGTCTACCCTGCGGTGGCCGACGATGCCGCACGGTTGCGGTTTTTTATTAGCTCGACCCATACGATGGATCAGCTCCGTTGGACAGCGGATCGGGTGGCCGAGACCTTGAGATCCGTCAGAACTGAGTTCCCTGCCCCTTGACACTCGCCAAAGCCGGTAGCATATAAAGCCCTCTTTTCGGGGTGCTCTATGTTCGAAGTTTTGATTGTGGTCGTGTGCTTGGTCGGCATTGTGGTGTTTGCATCCGCCGCCAATGTGGTTCTGCCCAAAGGCCAGGGTCGCTAGACTCGGGTTTTTTGCCTTCCCGCTCCCGACAGCTGCTACACTGGGTCCGGAGGCGCACGTGCGCTTGTGGATGGTATTGTTAGCAGGCTGCCCGTACATTGGCGATCAAAGCGCCGATATCGACGGAGATGGGCGTGTCGGCGAGGAAGACTGCGTGGAGGGGGACGCGAATGTGTACGCGAACGCCGAAGAACGCTGCGATGGCCTGGACAACGACTGCAACGGCAGCATCGATGACAACCCGGTCGACATCGGAACGTGGTACCTGGATCAAGATTTAGACGGCTTCGGGGCTGGAGATCCGGTCCTTGCGTGCGAGGGTCCCGACGGCCGGGTGACAACTCCCGGCGACTGCAATGACGATCTCGCCGAAGTCTACCCAGGTGCGGAACAATGCGGCGATCACATCGCCGACAACGACTGCGATTCGGCGGACGATGAATGCCGATGGATCGGCAGCTACCCCAGCGAACACCAAGCTGCAGTCGCCGTTCCGGAAGCGAGTTTTGCGTACGGCTACTCCGTAGGCGTGATGGACATGAATGCCGATGAAATCCCCGATCTCCTGATCAGCGATCCGTATTCCAGCAATACGGGCGAGCTCTACTTTGTGCGCGGGGATGGCGATCGAACGTTTCGGGCACCGACACTCTACGATTTGAACACCGGAGAGCTTGGGTCGCTCGGAGCGGCCATTTGCGCAAATGTCGACTTCACTGGTGACGGGCAACCGGATGTGGCGGTCGGCGCGCCCTCCTACGGTTACGATGGGAAGGTTCTGTTGGTTGACGACCCGGTCGCGGGCGAGTTTTACACAATTCAAACCGGCAATGAGGGCAACGCTTTTGGCGCCTCCTTGGCCCGCGTTCAGATCGACGGCGAACCACGACTAGTCGTGGGAGCCCCCGGGCAAAGCACTGAATTCGGAGGCGCGTCCGTCGTCTACGTGTTGTACGATTTGATCACCGGCGCCTCCGGTGCGGTTCTGAACGCACGAACGCTGCTAAGCGACGAATACTCCCTTGGAACCAGCGTCGTTGGCCTCAATCATCCGGATTCCAACACCGGCCGCATCGCATTCGATGGACGAGCGTCGAATGACCAAAAGGTGTGGATTCTCCCCGCCGATGGCGAGCAGCAGGTATTCTTGGACGACGGGGTGTCCGAAATTCCGGGCGCCTGGGAGATCACTTTTTTTCCGCTCTCCAGTTACTGGCTTTATCTCGCCAATGCGGGGGATTTGGATGGCGACGGTTTTGAGGACCTCGCGGTGGGCGATCTGGAAAACGGCACCATTTGGTTGTTTTCCCTTTCCGGCGAAGGTGGCACGATTTCGCCCGACGATGCTTGGGCGTCCATCACTTTGGAAGGCGTTGAACGCCTTGGGCTCTTTGTACAGGCGATCGACCTGGATGGGGACGGAGCCACCGATCTCGCGGCCGCCAAAATCAACGAAGACGACGAAGACTACCCGGCAGAGGTGGTGGTGATGTACGGCCCGTTCACCGCGGGAGAACACAACTTCAGCGGCGTGCCGTCGGCCAACCTGGGCGAAAACGTGTTCGTTCACCCCTTGGGCGATGTCGATGGGGACGGCTTCGACGACCTCGCGACCTCGCGAATGCTGGTCGAAATGCAGGACGACGGCAGCGACCTGTCCCTCACGGTTCATTTCGGGTACGGCAACTGACCTCGGACCGATGTGGTATGCTCGAGGGGTGGAGGTTCGGGTGATCGGGGTTTGGTGGGCATTCACCGCGATGGCTTGGGCGTGCGACCGGCCCGCGCTCACCGCGGAGTTGGCCGAAACCCTGGAAAATGCTGACCGTTCGTTCGCTACCATGGACGCCAAAGGGTTCCTTTCGAACATGGTAGTGGCCAACGACGAGTTGGCCTGTTTGCGCACGCCACTCACCCCCGACCTGGCGACCCAATACCATCGATTACTGGCGCTCGATGCCTACTTTCACAAAGACGAACTCGGCACCATTCAGGCATTGACGGCGATGGTCGCCGTCGACCCAGACGCGGATTTGGACAAAAGCGTAGCTCCCGAGGGACATCCCCTACGTCGCCATCTCGAAACCGCGCGCACCACCGATGCCAAAGCCACCGATGCCTTGCCCAAAGCGGAGGGACATCGTTGGTGGATCGACGGCAGTGTCGCCGACCGATACCCTATGGAGCGGCCCTTTGTTCTTCAACACGAGCAAGACGGTGAAATCCAGCAAAGTACTCACATTTCCGCGCACGCACCGCTTCCAGACTGGACACGGGTAGAGACCATCATCGTCCCCCCGGTGATTCACACCAAGGTCAAGAAGCCTTTTAAGAAGTCTTCCATCCCAATCTTTGCAGCAGCGGGTGCGACCGCACTCCTGGCCGGCGGCGCCTACGGATATGCCTGGACCCAGCGCGATGGGTACTTTGAACAATCTACAAATCCCGAGGATCGGCCTGGGCTTCGGGCTCGTGCTAACGGGGCCACCATTGCCGCAGGCGCTTTGGGGGGCGTGGCGATCGGATTGGGCAGCATCGGTTTGGTGATCGCTTGGTAGAAGAGGGCCGAAAGTACCAGGTCCTTGGAGCGATTGGGCGCGGTGGATTTGGCAAGGTCTACCAAGCAGAAATGCGCGGTGAGCAAGGTTTTTCGAAGCTGGTCGCGCTCAAAGTGCTCAATTCCACTGAGCAAGAATCGCCCGATGTCGCTCGGCGGCTTCGCGATGAAGCCCGGCTGTTGGCGCAGGTTCACCATCGTGCCGTTGCCAAGGTCGATCTCCTGGTGCGACTCGACGGCCGGTGGACCATCGTCATGGAATGGATCGACGGCACCGATCTGCGCAGGCTTTTGGACCGCGGCCCCATTCCGCTGGGACCCGCGCTCGAAATTGCCGCGGAGGTGCTCCAAGCATTGGCTGCCGCCTGGGAACAGCCCGGACGCGACGGTCAGCCGTTAAACTTGCTTCATCGCGACGTTAAGCCGTCCAACATCCTGCTCACCCCCGACGGAACAGTAAAGCTGCTTGACTTTGGCACCGCCACCGCCAATGTGCCCGATCGCGAGGCCGAGACCACCAGCGTTGGCTACGGCACCCTCGATTATATGGCCCCTGAACGCCTCGATTTCCGCAATGCACCAGGGTCCGATGTGTATTCGGTGGGGTCCGTGCTGTACGAATGCCTTTGCGGCACACGTCTGGGGAGAACGTCCGCAAACCCTGCTACCCACGCGGAACTTCTCGCGGGCGCCGTCGAGCGACTCACCTTTGAGGGCTGCGTCCCGGAGCTCGTAGCTCTGATCGCCTCGATGCTGGCCTACTCCCCCGACGATCGTCCGAGCGCACGATTGGCCGCCAGCCGCGTGCGAGAACTCCAGCGGATCGCGCGGGATTCTTGGTTGTCCGACTGGGCGCGGGAGGCGGTTCCACCGCTGAGGGTCACCCCGCAGGATGACGGTGATCCCTGGGTAGGAGCTACCCTTCTGGAAACCGGCACCATTCCCCGACCGGTCGAGTCCGGCACCATGGCGCGCCCGCGCACCCCTGTGCCCACAAAAACCCGGTCCCGGGACAAGAAGTCTAGCTCCTTCCTTCAATGGTTCGCCTTCGGAATGGCGGTGCTGGCGGGCGCACTTCTGATGGTGCTCGTCGGTATGAGCCTTCTCGCCCTTCTTTTGAAGCCACCAACGGAGCACGTGGTGGTGATCCCCGATCCACCACCGCCCGTGATCGTCGACCCTCCCGTGTTTCATCCGCCGACACCGCCGGATACCGCAGATCCCGTCGAAGATACCGCGGCGGTCGCGGATACCGGTCCGGCGGTCGCCCCCGAACCCAAACCCAAGAAATTTCGGCTCAAAGTCACCGGTGACGCCGAAAAAGTCGAGTTGGTGAACGGCACTCGAACTTTCTCCGCCGGCTCGATCCCCGCAGGGGAATACACGGTGATGGCCACCTTTGGCGGCGGCGCACCCGTGGCAGCCGGAAAGATAAACTTACAGGCGGATCTGACGCTGAAGTGCACGGCCGGTTTTGACCGTTGCGAGCCGGTCGCGCCCTGACCATTTAGTAAAGTGCTTGACCATCACTGGCAGAGATCGAGCACCAGCGCTTCGAAAACATGCCGATCCCCCGCCCGATGGCGGTTCATCGCCCGGTTTGCACGTGCAACCTTCTCGAGGGTCGCAGCCGAACCCGCTGGTTTTTCTCCGAGACCGGCTCGAATGCGAGGCACAATTTCGCTCCGAACGCCGGTCCCTGCGAGCGCGCCGCGAATGTCCCCATCGGATCGACCCTGCACCACCAGCTCTGACACCTGAAGTACAATTCGAAGCTGCCACATCACCTGCGCGAGCAAGGCATGCGGCGCCTCCCCTTCCTCCAACAACCGATACAACGCCGCCAACGCCAGCCGCGCGTCCCGGGCCGCAATTCCTGTGGTCAAATCCCAACGATCCGCTTCGGCCAGCACGGAGCATGCGGCGTTCAGCGCTTCGGCCCCTAAGACCTTAGCATCACCCGCATACAAGGCGATCTTCTCCACCTCCATCGCAATCCGACCCAGGTCCTGTCCGACCAGTTCCACCAACAGCTGCGCTTCCAACTGACCCAGGTCTTTACCCAAAAGAGCTGCTTGTTGGCGCGCAAACGTGGCCGGCGGCACCAGGCCAACGTCCACCTTCCGCACGGTTTCCACCTTTTTCAGCAGCGCCGAAAACCGCGCCGACCAATTGCTGCCCCCTTTCTTGACTTTGGGGTAGGACGCGCCCGATGCGATCAACAATGTGCTCGGCGAAGGTTCCTCGATGTAAGCGAACAATGCCGCCCAGAACGCGTCGTCGGCCTGCTCGATGTCCTTGACGACCACCACCCGAAGATCGGCCATCATCGGCAACGTCCGCGCAGTCGCCAAAGCAGCGACGCAACCGGCGTCCGCTCCGTGGTAGCTGGAAAAGTTGAACGCGGGGGGACCACAGCGCGATTTACCCCAGGCGACGAGCTGTTCGACCGATCGGTCCAACAGAATTCGTGCCTCGCCCATGAGGAGCCAGGTGCGAATGCCTTGGGTGAGGTCGTTTTCGACGCCATTCATGATCGCCGTCTTACACTGGTTTGCCCGCCAGGGCGACCCCTCGGAGCCCCCTTCTAACGCCAGTGGCGAGCCGCCCTACAATGCGCTAACTGGTTCGCCCGATGTGAGGGCGCCTATGACCCCTTTGTTGCTTGCAGCGTCCATTTTCTTCGCCGATGCTTGGGCTGCGCCCGAAGTCGCCACGGAGAAAGCAGATATGCCTCCCCTGCGCCCTGAGCTCAGCTTTCGTGGCCGGATGATGGGCGCCACAAAGTCGATTTTGGACATTTGGTACACCGACAAAGCGGACGCCGAGGAAGACGGCGTGGACTGGCCGGTCGAGGACCCGCGCCCCGATATTAAGGGGTATACGCTAGGTCTCGAGTACACGATAAAAAGCAAAAACACCAACGGCATCTTCTACTTCGATTATTTCGATTCGACGATGACCCACGGCTATTTCGACGACCGCGATGAGGACGATACGAGCGGCGAAACCACCGGCAACGACTACCACGATGGTCACTATCTCGCGCCGACCAAGAATTTTGGGTTTGTCACCTTTGGCGCCGATTTTGCCTACGAAATCCACATGGTGCGCACCGAAAACACGAAGGGGATCTTCGGTTTATCGTTGCTCCCAGGCGCAGGACTCGGCTTGATGGTGGTCACCGGCCACTTGGACCAATGGAAGCCCGACGACCTGGTAGAAGGTCAGGATGAATCCGTTGGATCCGCATATGTGAAGTACTACAACGGCCAGGAGCCGGACGCGGAAGTGGCCATCCCGCCCGTGTTGCCGATGGTGGACATCAATCTGTCGCTGCGCATGAATTTCGCCAATCGAATCGTGCTTCGGTTCGAGGGCGGCCTACACAACATGTTCTACTATGGCGCCACTGCGGGCGTGATGTTCTGATCGCGCTGGCGCCCTTTCCTTATCTGCGATACATTGTCCCGCCTCAACGCCACCGGTCGCGGTAGAGCGTCCCATTCAGGAGCAACCCCCTTGATTCTGGTCACCGTTCGCGAAAATGAGCCATTCGAAAAAGCCCTCCGTCGTTTCCGCCGAAAGGTGGAGCGTGAAGGGATCCGCAAGGACATCAAGAAGAATAGCTTCTACCTGAAGCCAGGTGAGAAGCGTCGGCTCAAGCAGCGTTTGGCCGAAAAGCGTCGCCGTAAGGCGCTTCGTCGTGCCGCGCGCCGCGCGCAGCGCACCGGATCCAGCCCCGCTCCTCGCCAAGAGAAGCCGGTCGGCATGGACCGCCCTCAGTACAGCTGAGCTGCAGTAGCGGATAAAAAGCCGGCCCTAGGCCGGCTTTTTTGTTTATCGGCCCGTCCAGCGGCGACTCGCCTGGATGTACCCTCGTCTACCGCAAACGCTTGCCCCGCTGAACAGCCGCGCGATCCTCCGGAGTGACCGCGCGCTTGTCGTCCAAGAAGAGCAGTTGTTGTGCGGCAACCTCCCTTTCGTTTGCCGGGAGGGCATAATAGGCGATCAGGTCCGCACGCCGCGAAAGATCGGTCGGATCCGCGCTTACGGCCGCAACAAAGTACTTTCCCGCCGCCCCATAGTCGGGGGGATCGGATACCGAAGCGAGCAATGCGCGCGTCCAATCGGTGCGGCCATCCGCATCGCCGGCAGCTTCATTCAGAGCTTCAATCCTGGGTACATCCAAGCGTGTCGCCTCTGGACCGAGAGCAATGCTCCATTGCGCCCACGCCAAAGCGGCCCAGGAAAGGCACGGCTGCTCCGCCGGCGGCAGCCCGGTAACGGCCTCCGAAAAGGTCGCGAGATCCCTCTGAAGCATAGCCGGTTCGACACTGAGACAAGCGATCGCGTGCCCCCGGGCATCGGCGAAGGCGCTCAGTGCTTCTCGTCGATCTTCCGCTGCAAACGCCTGACCTACCCGAAGCCGCGCCAACCGCCACAACACGCCGGGTTCACGCGGCTGCCGCGCAAAGGCCGCATCCAGCGCCGAAACCACGGGATCAAATCCGTCCGACCCTCGGTTTTCCCAAGCTTGATCGCTATTTTTCAGGAGCGCTTCGACCTCCGCGGCCGCATCCAGCTCTCCCCGACGCGGGCAGGCAAACAACATCAGCCACCACATCGGTCCTCCCCGAGGTACATAGCCGATGGAGGGGCGATTGGGTGGTCCGCATCGGGATCTGAGCGGCGCGTGGGGCGCCCTAACCAAAGATCCCGTGGGAGTTTTACTTCCCGCGGCCGCACTGCTGTTGATCGACGTCGCGGTGACGACGATCGCTCCCCTGCCCACGGCGACCCCCGCTTTTGCGGCCGCCATCGCCATTTGGCTCGCGCTCCGCAGTGTGGTGCGCACCAGCCTGCGGCTGTCGATGCTGCGGGCGGGCGCGCGAGCCCTCGAAGAACAGCCACAGATTCGTTGGAACTCCTGGATTTCCCTATGGTTGGTCGACACCGTGCGAGGCACCGCAGCCACCGCCGTCGCCGCCGCCGTCTTCGTCCCCACAGCGCTGATGATCACGTGGTTGTTCCGCCACCAACTTCAGGTTCTCGCGGGTTTGGTGATCGCAGTGGCTGCCCTGTTGGGGTTGCTCCTGTGGTTGATCGCGCGCGCCATTTTTGCACCCGCAGTCTCGGAAGTGATACTGGGAAAAGGCCCTTTTCGGGCTCTGATCGATGGTGTGACGCTCGGCAAGGGACAATTTCCGGCGATCGGCGTGTTGATCGTCGCGGGCGATCTGGCGACCGGCCTCGGTGGCGCCTTGTGCGGCGCTGGGGCGCTCCCGGGTTATCCGATCACGGATCTCGCGGTATTGCACCGCACTCTCTCCCTTCACAAGGAGCGCGCGAATGTTCCGACTGGATAGCTCGCTTTTCGTTGCTCTGGTGGCCTGCACCACCCCCGCCGACTCAGCCGCCGGCACCACCGAGGAGGCCCCTGCGGTGGAAGGAGAGATCACCCTCGTCAAAGCCGATGTTCTTCGCAATCGGCTGACCGCGCCCGGAGAGAAACCGCGCGTCTACAACTTTTGGGCCACTTGGTGTGGACCGTGCGTTCATGAGCTTCCCACCTTGAAAAAGTTTGCCGCGGCGCACCCCGAAGTCGAGGTGGTCCTGGTGAATGTCGACGTCCCCTCCCTCCGAAAGTCCAAGGTCGAGCCGTTCATCAAGAAGCACGACCTCAAAGCGCTTCAACACTGGCAGATCGACGATCCCGATCCCGCGCGGGTGCTGATCACCGCCGCACCGAATTGGCCCGACATGATTCCGGTGACCTATGCGGTGCTTCCCGACGGCACCATCGCTCATCAGTTCAACGGGCTGCTTTCGGAAGCTGAGCTCGCCGAAATGTTGCTGCCCAAGAAGTAAAGCACTTTACTAAAAATCCGAGACGCCGCGGCGGT
>SXGR01623311.1_pt1 | contig 10858 bp, 11 predicted proteins | sample 3174711 | NCBI WGS metagenome assembly SXGR01 (sample SAMN11356860, study PRJNA531348) | freshwater metagenome | isolation source: freshwater sample F1-60 | place: China: Fuxian Lake, Yuxi | collected 2017-12-25 | reverse complement strand
CGATTTCCCGCGGCCGGATCTTCTTCGTCTCGAGCGATGCCATCTACGCGATCGGCTCGCGCCAGCCGCGGCCGGTCACCGGAGTGGCTGCCGACGAGCCGGCGCAGGCCGGCCAGGGGATGCCGGCGCACCTGCAGGTGTCGCCCACCGAGCTGTGGCTGTCGCCCGGCCAGACGGTCAAGCTGCGCGCGCGGCTCTTCGACGACAAGGGACGCTTCCTGCGCGACGAGACGGGCGCCACGTGGTCGCTCGCGGGCCTGAACGGCACGGTCGCCAACGGCGCGTTGACTGTGTCGCCCGACGCTGTTGACCAGGCCGGCACGATCGTCGCGACGGTGGCAGGGATCAAAGGCGAGGCGCGCGCGCGTGTGTCGCGGCGGCTGCCGTGGAAAGAGACGTTCGACAGTTATATGGACGGCGCGGCGCCCCCGGGTTGGGCCATCGTCGCGGGCAGTGCGCTGACCGTCGCCACACTCGACGGCCAGAAAGTGCTGCAGAAGGCGCCGCTCGACACGCTGCTCAAGCGCTCCCGCGTGTTCCTCGGGCCGACGACGCTGTCCAACTACACGTTCGAAGCGGACGTGCGGGCCGCGACGCGCCGGCGGCAGCAGGGCGACGTCGGCATCACGGCGCAGCGCTATTCGCTCGTGCTCTATGGCACCAACCAGCGCCTGAAGCTCGAGCCGTGGGAGCCGGAGACGGCGAGGACGGTGACGGTGCCGTTCGCGTGGAAGCCGGACGCGTGGTACCGCTTGAAGCTGCGCGTGGAGAACCTGCCAAATGGCCAGGTTCGCGCGCGCGGCAAGGCGTGGCCGGCCGGCGAGCCGGAGCCCGCCGCGTGGCAGATCGACAAGACGGACCCGATCGGCAACCGGCAGGGCGCGCCGGGTCTCTTCATCGACGCGCAGTTCGGCGCGCACTTCGACAACTTCGCCCTCACGCCCAACCAGTAACCATGCGCATGCACACTCGTTTCGTCCTCCTCGTCCTCCTCGCGCTCTTCTCGTTGCCCGTCGCGGCCTCCGATCCCGGAACCGGCGACTGGCCGATGTGGGGCGGCACGCCCGATCGCAACATGGTGTCGTCGATGAAGGGCGCGCCCGGCGACTGGGACGTCAAGACGAAGAAGAACATCAAGTGGGTCGCCGGCCTCGGCTCGCAGAGCTACGGCAACCCGGTCGTCGCGGGCGGCATGGTCTTCGTCGGCACCAACAACGAGCTGGTGCGCGACCCGAAGCAGCCGGGCGATCGCGGCGTGCTGATGGCGTTCCGCGAATCGGACGGCGAGTTCCTGTGGCAGCAGACGCACGTCAAGCTCGAGGCGGGCCGCGCCAACGACTGGCCGTTCCAGGGCATCGCCTCGTCACCGCTCGTCGAGAACGGACGGCTCTATTACGTCAGCAACCGCGGCGTCGTGTTCTGCCTCGACATCGAAGGCTTCCGCGACAAGGAAAACGACGGCCCGTTTCAGGACGAGAAGCTGATCGGCCAGACCGACGCCGACGTCATCTGGTCGTTCGACATGATGGAGGAGGTCGGCTCCTATCCGCACAACCTCTCGAACTCCTCGCCGGTCGTCTGGGGCAACCTGATTTACGTGAGCACGTCGAATGGCCAGGACGAGAGCCACGTGAACATTCCGTCACCGCGCGCGCCGTCGATCATCGCGCTCGACAAGACCACCGGAAAGATCGCGTGGGAGGACAACTCGGTCGAGGACCGCATCCTGCACGGCCAGTGGTCCACGCCGTCAGTCGGGCGCATCGGCGGCGTGCTCCAGGTGATCTCGGCGCAAGGCGACGGCTGGGTGCGCGGCTACGAAGCGGAGACCGGCAAGAAGCTGTGGGAGTTCGACACCAACCCCAAGGAGTCGATCTGGCCGCGGACGCGGAACGAGCTGATCGCCACGCCGGTGATCGCCGGCGACGTCGTCTATATCGCCAACGGGCAGGATCCGGAGCACGGTGAAGGCATCGGGCACTTCTACGCCATCGACGCGACCAAGCGCGGCATCATCACCGAGAGCGGCCGGCTGTGGCACTTCGACAAGATCCGGCGATCGATCTCCACCGCGGCGGTCGCCGACGGCCTGGTGTATGTCGCCGACTTCAGCGGCTATCTCCACTGCCTCGATGCGAAGACCGGCCAGCTGTACTGGACGCACGACGTCCTCGCCGCCGTCTGGGGCTCGCCGTTCCTGGTGGACGGGAAGGTCTATCTTGGCGACGAGGACGGCGACGTCATCGTCATGGCGCATGGCAAAGAGAAAAAAGTGCTGGCCGAGATGAACATGGGGAGCGCCGTCTACGGCACAATCGTGCCGGCGCACGGCACGCTGTTCCTCAACAACCGCAGCCAATTGTTCGCTATCGCGAACAAGTAATTGACGGATTGACGAATCTACGGATTTGGGAATTTGCAATGAATCCGTCAATTCGTAGATTCGTCAGTTTCGCAATTCTGATCGGCGCGGTCGCTTCGACCGCGGCGCAACGCCCTGCGGCGCCGGCAGCCGCGTGGCCGCAATTTCGCGGCACCCCGCAGCTGACCGGACGTTCCGCCGCTGCCCTTCCGCCCACGCTCAAGCTGCTCTGGATGTACAACGCCGGCGACGTGATCGACTCGTCGGCCGCGATCGTTGAGGGCGTCGTGTATGTGGGCGGCGGCAACGGCGATCTGCTGGCGCTCGACCTCGATTCGGGAAAGCTGCGCTGGAAGTACCAGACCGGCAACCTCATCGGCGAGTCGTCTCCCGCCGTCGCGGGCGGCACCGTCTACATCGCCGATCTTGGCGGCGTCCTTCACGCGGTGAACGTGCGCGACGGCAAGCCGCTCTGGACGTTCAAGACCGCCTCCGAGATCAAATCGTCCCCCGTCGTCGTCAACGACGTCGTGCTGATCGGGTCGTACGACGGGCACCTGTATGGCGTGGAGGTGAAGACGGGGCGGATGCGATGGAAAGTGCTGACGAACGGCCAGGTGCACGCCACGCCGGCGGTGCAGGACGGCCTGACGTTCATCGCCGGCTGCGATTCCATCTTCCGCGCGATCCGCGTGACCGACGGCCGTGAGATGTACCAGATCCCGTCGGGCGCTTACACGGGCGCGTCGCCGGTGCTCGACGGCGACCGCGCGTATTTCGGCACGTTCAACAACGAGGTGCTCGCGCTCGATCTCAAGAAGCGCTCGGTTGTCTGGCGCTACTCGCAGCCGGATGCGCGCTTTCCCTACTACTCCTCCGCCGCCCTCGACGGCGGCCGCGTCCTCGTCGGCGGCCGCGACAAGGCGGTGCACGCCATCGACACGGCCACGGGCAAGGGCGCGTGGACGTTCGTCACGCGCGCCCGCGTGGACTCGTCGCCGGTCGTCTCCGGCGGCCGCGTCTACATCGGGTCGAGCGACGGACGCCTCTACGTGCTCGACTCGGCGTCGGGCAGGAAGCTGTGGGAGTTCGACATCGGCGCCGACGTGACGGCGTCACCCGCGATCGCCGCTGGGCGCCTGGTCATCGGCGCGCAGGACGGGAAGGTCTACGTCTTCGGCTGATTGAAGCCTAGGCGCGCCGCCGCGACGGCACCAGCAGCAGAACGATTCCGCCGACAAGCGCAATGCCGCCGAGCACCGGCGGGATGCTCACGCCTTCCCGGTTCTCGGTCGTCACTTCGAGCGGTCCCGCGTCGAGCACCGTGTCGCGATCGGTCCAGAACACCCCGCCCCACGCCAGGGCGACGATGCCGATCACCACAAGCACCAACCCGATGATGCGATTTGCCGTCATGAATTCTCCAATTGGTAGTCGCCTTGCCTGAGATGGGCGAGCTCATCTGGCAGCTCGGATAAGGCGGTCGCCGCGATTCCCAGATCGTGCAGTCGCCGGGGACAACGCCGTCGATCGGCCATCATGGCCAGGCGCTTCTCCTCGATGCGGCTGTACAAATCAGTCGCCGTCGAAGGAGCGCGGCGGCGGTCACCGCCCGCACCGCACCGGCGATCCCTCATCGCGCGCCGTTCGATTCGTGTCCCACCCGACATCAATCGTTCCGCGGCTCGACAATGCACGATCCCCGCCAGAAGCTCTGCGACGACTAACGGATGAGCCCATGGCACAACTCGTGAACCAACCGCGCGCGTGGAGTCCGAACCGCCAATTCAGCAGTACCAGCGTGCGGTCGATGCCCGCGGCATCGCGCTCACGGTCCTGGCCGTCGCGGCCGTCATCCTGCTCGCGCGCTACATGAAAGACGTCCTCATTCCGTTCGTGCTCGCCGGACTGGTGTTCTACGCGCTCGACCCCCTCGTCGACCGCCTCCACCGGATGCGGGTCCCCAGGACACTCGGCGCCGCGCTGGCCATCGCGCTCGTCATCGGCGCCATCGGCACGACGGCGTACAGCTTCGGCGACGATGCCCTGCGCGTCATCGAGGAGCTGCCGGCTGCGGCGCAGAAAATCAGGACCAGCTGGCAGGGCGGGCAGAACGAGGAACCCGGCGCACTCGCGAAGGTGCAGGAAGCCGCGCGGGAGCTGGAGGCCGCAACGTCCTCCGCGGGCACCGCCACCGCGCCGCCGGGCGGCGTCGAGCGCGTGCAGGTGGAAGAGCCCGCGTTCCGCGCCTCGGATTATGTGTGGTGGACGTCGCTCGGCGCGGTCGTGCTGATCAGCCAGGCGGTCCTCGTCCTGTTCCTCTCCTACTTCCTGATCGTCTACGATGACCTGTTCAAGCGGAAACTGGTCGAGAACGTGGGACCGCGGCTCGCGAGCAAGAAGCTGACGGTGCAGATCCTGAACGACATCGCGTGGCAGATCGAGCGATTCCTCCTGGTCCAGATCCTCACGTGCGCGGTGGTCGGCCTCGCCACTGGCCTCGTGCTGTGGGGGATGGGCCTGCGCCACGCCTGGGTCTGGGGTCTGGCGGCGGGGGTGCTCAACATCGTGCCGTATTTCGGCCCGCTGGTCGTCAGCGCCGGACTCGGGATCGTCAGCTATCTGCAGTTCGGCACGATTGCCGCCGCGGGCGGCGTGATGGCGACCGCGTTTCTCATTACCACCATCGAAGGATATTTCCTGACGCCCGCGCTCATGGGCCGCGTCTCGGAGATGAACCGTATTGCGCTCTTCGCCGGCATCCTCTTCTGGAGCTGGTTGTGGGGCATCCCGGGCATGCTGCTGGCGATTCCGATGATGGTGGTGATCAAGGCCGTCTGCGACGGCGTCGAGGATCTGCAGCCCATCGGCCGGATGCTCGGGGAGTAGGCCTGGCATCACGCTTGCTGAAACTACGGCAGCCGCGCTCGTTCGGCAATCTGCTGGACGACACCTTCACATCCCATGGACGGGGGGCGCACGGTGCCTCCCGGCTCGCCTTCATCTCCTAGAGGATTTCGCGCAGCCGCACCGCGGGCCTGGCCAGAATGGCGCGGGCGCCCTTCTCGACAATCGGCCGCTGCATCAGGTCAGGGTGCTGCACCATCAGATCGATCAGCTGCGCGTCGGTCAGCTCCCGCTCGCCAAGGCGGAGCTCCTTGTAGATCGGCTCCTTCGTGCGGAGCAGGTCGCGCGCCGGGCTGCTCATCTTGCGCAGCAGGTCCTGCAGTTGCTGCCTAGTCAGCGGATCCGTGTAGTAGTCCACCGCATCGAAATCGACGCCGGCGTCTTTCAACGCGGCGTGCACCTGGCGGCAGGTCGAGCAGGTCGGCTTCTGGTAGACCGTGATCTTCATACAACTATGTATACTGCTCCGACTTCAACGCCACATGACCACACACGCGAGGCCACGACGTATGGAATGGGTGATCTTTGTCGCCGGGGCGGTGCTTTCATGGGGCGCCTACGGCGCGCTGCTGCATCTGGGACAGACCGCGCTCGGTAATCCGCTGAAGGCGATGCTGTGCGTCGGCGTCGCCTACTTCCTGATGGGCGTCATCGTCCCAGTCATCGGCCTGAGTGCGCAGGGTAGCCTCTCGGACTTCCCGGCCAACGGCCTGATCACGGCCACCGTGGCGGGCGCGCTCGGCGCCGCGGGCGCCCTCTGCATCATCTACTCGTTCAGGTTCGGCGGCCTGCCGGTCTACGTCATGCCGCTCGTCTTCGGCGGCGCGCCCATCGTCAACGTGTTCGTGTCGATGGCCATCCATCCGCCGAAAATGCCGATCAACCCGATGCTGTTCGTGGGATTCGCGCTGGCGTCGGTGGGCGCGGCGATCGTGCTGTATTACCGCCCGACCGCGTAGCCACGCAGACTGCCTTCGACTTGGGTCTGGAGGTTGTGATGAGAACCGGAACGTGCTGGACGCTTCTTTTGGTCTTGCAAGTCATGCTCTCCACTGAAGCGCTGGCTCAGAGCAATCCGCGATACATCCAATTTTCCCCGGGGTCCGTGAAAGGTGCACTCTACACGCCCGATTCTGGCCCAGCACCACATGTGGGGATTCTGGCAACTCATCGCACCTCTAACTACTTGGGGTATCTCGGATGTACCGAACTGGCGAAACGGGGATTCCTCGTGCTGTGCATGAATCCACGCTCCGACAACAATGAAGCCTTGGTGCGGTGGGAAGACAATGCCCTGGACGTCAAGTCCGGTGTGACGTTCCTGCGGGGGCAACCGGGCATATCGAAGGTTCTGTTGTGGGGGTGGAGCGGCGGAGGCGCAACGACGAGCTTCTATCAGGCGGTCGCGGAGAATGGCACGAGCTACTGCAGAGGGGCCAAGAAATTAATTCAATGTGGGGAGGCGCTCGACAAGCTCCCCGCCGCTGATGGCCTGATCCTGGTCGACACGAATCCGGGCAACGCCGCCAGTGCCCTTCGTCGCATCAACGGCGCTGTCACAAACGATGCCGCCATCCTCGGTCAGAACGCTCGCGCGCAGATAGACCCGGCCATCGATCCTTTCAGCGAGAAGAACGGATTCAATCCTCGAGGGCCGTCAAGGTACACCGAAGCCTTTCAGAGGGCGTACGCTGACGCCCAAGCCGCACGGATGAACGGACTGATCGATCTTGCCCAGGCGCGGCTTCGTGAAGTCGAGAACGGGACCGGACGTTTTTCGGACGACGACGTCTTTGTGATTGCAAGAGCGGAGAGCGCCGAACTCATGTTGCTGGACCCGAGTATCCATCACACGACTGTGCGTCCCCAGAAACTGCTCAGGAACGATGGCACTGTCGTGCGGCAGGTCGTGAAGAGCGTACGACCTGCACAGCCTGAACTGTTCGCTCAGAGTTCAAGCCTTGCTCAAGGAGCGTTGTTCCTGACTCTCCGCTCGTTCTTGAGTGCCTACGCGATTCGCGCAAGGGACTCCATGAACGACATCGATTGGTGCTCTACCAATAACTCGGTTCCGTGCGCGGTGCAGGGTATTTCCGTTCCCCTCCTGGTCACTGCCATGGGAGCCCACAACTACCTCCGCTTTAACGAAGCCCACTACGAGCTGGCCAAGAGCACGGACAAGGACTTCATCGTCATTGAAGGCGCAACCCACGGGCAGAGGCCGTGTGTCCCGTGCGAAACGACCCCTGGGCAGTACTCCAATACCGTGAAGAACTTCTTCGATTACGCTCGGGCGTGGATCAATCAGCGGTACTGACAGTCACGGCTTCGCGGACTCAACGTGCAAAGGGGTTCACGCATGGGACCCCCGTCCAGGCAATATCGGCGGTGTTACGCGTGACGAGGACGAGCTCGTGAACACGTGCGGTAGCAGCCAGCAGGAGATCGACTGGCGAACCACTGCGCTGCGCGGATAGCCTTCCCCACTCGTCGGCCACGCGTCGATTGACGTTGAGAATCCTGTCGGCATGCTCCCGCGTGACCCGCTGGAGCCAGCGCTCCAACGCTGCTGCCTGTGCCACGTCTTTCTGCCGGATGCGTTCGATGCCTCGCCGGATCTCACCCACGACAAGGACACTGAGATGCAAGTCCTCGGCGGCGACCTCGTCGAACCACGCGCGCACGCGACGGTCCATGCGATCCTTCTTGCGCAGCTCGGATACGACGTTCGTGTCGAGCAGGAAGCTCACAAGCGAACCCTCCGTCCCTTCGCGCGGGGCCGCGAGAAATCCCCATCGTCGCCGGCGTCGGGCATGTCGAGCAGGAGAGCCTTCAGAGACTTTCCTCGTCGCCTCGGCCTGAGCACATCGCGAAGGATGTCGCGGTGTTCCGCCTCGGTCGAGCGTCCCTTGCGCGCTGCGCGCTCGCGCAACGCTTTGACGACGTCTTCCTCCAGATTGCGGACGATAAGCTGGGCCATATGTCTTTGCTATCAATGATAGCATCGTCGGCCCGAAGGACGACCCGTCCTATTTGCCTATCGCATAGAGATGCTCGTCGGTCCGGATATACCAGCGTCCGTCCACGAGCGCGGGCGACGCGAGCGTCCGCTCGCCGAGCGTGTTCACGTGCAGCAGCTCGAACTTCGGCCCCGCCCGCAGCACGAACGTCTCGCCCTCGTCGTTGGTGAAGAAGACCTTGCCGTCCACCGCGACCGGCGACGCGGAGAAGCCTTCGCGCGTCGCCACGCCAAGCCTCCCCTGCCACATGGTCCTCCCTGTCGTCGCCTCGAGGTTGGTGACGATGCTGGCCATGTCGTTGACCATGTAGAGATGCTCGCCGACGAGAATCGGCGACGGGACGAACGGCGATCCCCGCGGGCTCGTCCACTGCAGGTGCGACCGCGTCACGTCGCCGCGCCCGCCCGGCTTGATGGCCAGCGTCGGGCCGGCGCGTCCGGACGAACAGAAGATCATCCCGTAGCCGACGACCGGCGTCGGAATCACTTCGTAGCTGCTGCCGTTGCACCGCCACAGCTCGGCGCCCTTGTCGGGATCGTACGCGTAGACGGACTGCTGTCCGTTGACGATGATCTCGTCGTGGTCGCCGACGCGGACGGCGATCGGCGTGCCCCAGCCAACATTGGCGGCGCGGCGCGTGCGCCACACCTCCTGCCCGGTGCGGGTGTCGAACGCCGCGATGAACGAGCCGGCGAACTGATCCTGGTAGAGGATGATGCGGTTCTTGTAGAGCAGCGGCGAGCCCGCGGTGCCGTGGTACGCATCCATCGGACCGAGGTCGCGCTGCCATACAACCTTGCCGCTGAGATCGACCGCCAGGAGGCCACGCGTCCCGAACGACGCATAGACGCGCTCGCCGTCAGTGGCGGGCGTCGCCGACGCGTGGCCGTTCTTATAGTGCGAGCCGGAATCGCTGCGACCCTGCGGCGCGAACGCTTCCCAGAGCTTGGTGCCGTCGGATCGCCGGTAGGCAATCACCGACAGGCGGCGGCCGCCGTCGTAGGCGGTGGTGACGACGACGCGATCGCCCCACACGATCGGCGACGAATTGCCGGTGCCGGGAACCGGCGTTTTCCAGACGACGTTCTGCGTGGCCGACCAGGTATCCACGTAGTTCGAGTCCGCGGCGAGCCCCTGGCCCGACGGCCCTCGCCACCGCGGCCAGTACTTCGCGCCTTCGCCTTCGACCGCAACCATGCGAACGGCAGAGTCCTGCCCGACGACCTGCGTCGCGGGAGAAAGCGCAAACAACGTGGTGAAGGCGACGAAGGCCAGGACGGTGCGCGTCATCGCGTTGCCACGAGCAGCTCGAGCAGGGCCGACGACACGACGTCCGGCCGCTCTCTCGGCAGAAAGTGTCCGGCGCCCCTCACGACCCGCCGCCCCTTGAACGACGAAAACATCGCGCGTTCCGCCGGCTCGTCAGGAGGTGCTCCTGCGACACCGTCATTGGCGCCGTGGAGGACGATCGAAGGGACCTCGATCCTTGGACGTTGCGCCAATCGTCGTTCAACCTCTTCGTATCGAGGCTCGCCCGCCGCATTCGCGTTGCGATGGCGGTACGAATGAATGACGACGTCGACGAAGTCAGGATTATCGAATGACACGGCGGTGCGATCGAAGGTGGCGTCGGTGAACCGCCACGTCGGAGACCACGTTTTCCATAGCAGCCTGCAGATTCCACGGCGATCGCGCTCGAGCCCCGCGCGCCGCACGTCGTCCGGAAAGCCGTGCAGCAGAATGACAGGGAAGCCGCTGGCGTCGCCGCGCTCTTCGAATCCAATGGTCAGGACCGGCGTCTGCACCGTTCGCGTCGCGACGCGCGCGCTGCCTTGGGCGCGGGCGTTCCGCCCCAGGGCCGCCCAGCCTTCGCCGGCAGCCGCCATCGCGATTGATGCCTTCAGGATGCGTCGACGGCTTACCCGCATGTGATCAACAAGACATTACGCCTCTGGTACGAGCACCGGATTATAGGCGGGACCCATGTTGGCAGAAACTGCCGACTGTTCCAGAGCTCAATGTGCTCATCCATAAAGTCGACGATGGTAGGATTGACGCCGGAACAGCGGCAGATGCTGATCGACAAGTTGCCCGATGCTGCCAATCTGGCGCTGGGTGCACTAGTCTTCGGGCAGTTCCTCGGGGACGAACCCTTCTCTTTGGTCAAGGCTGCCGGTGGTCTTGCCGGCTGGTTCGTTCTGCTTGGTTGCGCATTCGCGCTGGGAGGAAGGGGACGAAAATGAGCGACGATACCCTCTTCGTCTTCGTCATTTTTGGTGGGATCTCCCTGTTCGCGATCGCAATGGTCGTGTACGACTTGTTGGCAGAGCGGCAACATCGACGCGAACGCGAACGAGGTCACCGATCCGCCTAGCGAACTCAGTTCGACTCTCCTATCCTCCGTCCCGCAATCCATACCGAGTGAATCTGCCGCGTGTTGGTGATGCTGGCGAGCGGGTCCGCATTGAGCACGAGCAGATCCGCGCGCCGGCCCGCCTGGATCGTGCCGATCTCGTTGCGCCGCATGATCTTCGCCGCGCCGCCGGTGGCTGCGACGAGCGCCTGCATG
>SXGR01228157.1_pt1 | contig 10858 bp, 11 predicted proteins | sample 3174711 | NCBI WGS metagenome assembly SXGR01 (sample SAMN11356860, study PRJNA531348) | freshwater metagenome | isolation source: freshwater sample F1-60 | place: China: Fuxian Lake, Yuxi | collected 2017-12-25 | reverse complement strand
CGCCAGTCCGCCCGCGCAGTGATTCCATCCATCATCACGCAGATCGCCAATGGCCGGCGGCAGATCAGGCTTGGCGCGGTATTGCCCACACGCGACTTCAGCTTTGTGCAGGACACAGTAGCGGGCTTTATCGCGGTTCTGAACTCTGATCAGGGGCTGGGGGAAGTGGTTAACCTTGGTAGTCACTTTGAGGTTTCCATCGGTGACACGGCCCAGTTGATTGCTGAAGCTATGGGCACCAAGATCGAGATCATCATGGACGAAGTCAGGTTACGCCCGGAACACTCTGAGGTTAAACGATTGTGGGCTGATAACTCAAAAGCCAGGCAACTTTTTGGCTGGCAGCCAGGCTATGGTGGTCGTGAGGGGTTCAAGCGCGGTTTGGGCGAAACAGCCGAATGGTTCGCACTGCCCGACAATCTTCGCGGCTATAAGGCTGATATTTATAACCTATGAGCACCGTGAGCATTCCAGTTACCCTTGCAGAACAAGTTGCTGCTGCCATACGTACCGTCGTAGGAGTGGGGCCTGTGGTGCTGCATGAGCCCAGTTTCACCGGTAACGAGTGGCTGTATCTTAAGGAGTGCCTCGATTCAACATTCGTTTCATCGGTGGGCAAGTTTGTCGATCGCTTCGAAGCCGATCTGGCAGTTTTTACCGGTGCCAAATATGCGGTTGCTGTTGTCAATGGCACGGCAGCGTTGCACATTGCGCTGAAGCTCGCTGGGGTCAAGGCCGACGATGAAGTTTTGGTTCCCGCACTCACCTTTGTTGCTACGGCCAATGCGGTGACGTATTGCGGCGCCGTGCCGCATTTTGTCGATAGTGAAGCGCGCACCCTGGGTATGGATGCTGCAAGGCTGCGTGATTATCTGGCTAGTCACACCGAACAACGCGCAGGTCAGTGTGTCAACCGCGCTACTGGTCGGGCCATCCGGGCGCTGGTGCCTATGCATACCTTTGGCCACCCGGTGGATCTAGATAGATTGCTGGCTGTGGCACACGATTTCAATGTTGTGGTGGTTGAAGATGCCGCTGAGTCTTTAGGTAGTTACTATCACGGTCAACATACCGGCACTTTTGGGTTGATGGGCACCCTGAGTTTTAATGGAAACAAGACCATCACGACCGGCGGAGGGGGCGCGATTCTTACGAATGATGCGGAGCTCGCACGCTACGCAAAGCACCTCACCACAACCGCCAAGTTACAGCACGCCTGGGAATACCGCCACGACGAAATTGGCTACAATTATCGTCTCCCTAATTTGAACGCAGCTTTAGGCTGTGCACAGTTGGAACAGTTGCCAACCATCCTCACCGCAAAAAGAGAGTTGTTTCGGCGTTACCAGATGGCATTTGCCTCGGTGAGAGGTGTCAAGCTGATGGTTGCCCCGGAGCATTGCCAGAGCAATTACTGGTTGCAGACCCTTCTCTTAGATCCTGAATTCGCGGAGCAACGTGAGGCTTTATTGAAAGCCACTAATGGAGTTGGTCTCATGACGCGCCCCGCCTGGATATTGATGCATGACTTAACGCCATTTAAGAATTGCCCGCGCATGGATTTGGCGAGCACCCAATCGTTGTCGCAACGATTGATTAATATCCCGAGCAGCTCGGGCAGGGATTCAGCCGCACCATGAGCAAACCTCGTCTTATTTTGATTGGTGCTGGTGGTCATGCTCGTGCGTGTATTGATGTCATAGAACAGCATGGGCAGTACAAGATTGCTGGATTGGTAGGCATGCCAGAGCAAATGGGCACTCTGCATCTAAGCTATTCTGTCATTGCCACAGATAGTGATTTGCCAGAACTTGTAAAGGCATATCACTACGCTTTTATTGCATTAGGCCAGATCCAGTCGCCCGATAACCGCCTCCGTGTCTATTTGCAGGCCGCCGAGCTCGGATTTCAATTGCCGGTTATAATCGCACCTACTGCTCAGGTTTCCCGTTATGCCAGCATTGGTACAGGTACCATCGTGATGCATGGCGCTATCGTTAATGCCGGTGTGCGGGTGGGCAGCAACTGCATCATCAACACGCGCGCGCTACTCGAGCACGATACGATAGTTGCAGACCACTGCCATATCTCCACCGGGGCCATACTGAATGGCGGTGTTAAGATTGGCGCAGGTAGTTTTATCGGCAGCGGCAGCGTCATTAAGGAGGGCGTTACGCTTGGTAATGGCTGCGTGGTTGGGATGGGTCTCTCTGTGCGCCACAACCAGGCTGACCACACTAGATTTATGGGTAACGATAAATTATGACACGCCGAACGCTCATTATCGCAGAAGCCGGTGTCAACCATAACGGCGACATTGGGTTGGCTAAGCGGTTGATCAATGTAGCCGTCGAGGCCGGTGCGGATTTTGTGAAGTTTCAGACTTTCAGTGCGAATCGCCAAGTTACGCGCACTGCCAAGAAGGCTGATTATCAGGCCCAGGCCACGGACGGCAAAGAATCCCAGCACGAGATGCTTCGAAGGTTAGAGCTTACGGCTGAGATGCACAAGGAGCTCATCGCGTACTGTGCAACGTACAGCATCGGTTTTCTCTCTACTGGATTTGATATTGAGAGCGTCGATTTACTGGTGAGCCTTGGTCAGGATCACTTCAAGATCCCATCCGGCGAAATCACCAATCTGCCGTACTTGCGCCATATAGGCCGGCTTAAGAAGACCGTCATTCTCTCCACCGGCATGGCTACGATGGGCGAGATTGAGGCTGCAATCGATGTGCTTGAGCAAGCAGGTACACCGCGCGCCAACATGACGGTGCTGCATTGCACTACTGAATATCCCACGCCTATGGCTGAAGTGAATTTGCGCGCTATGCAGAGTATTCAGGTGGCCTTTGGCGTAGAGGTGGGATATTCCGATCACACGCAGGGTATAGAGGTAGCGACCGCCGCCGTCGCAATGGGCGCCACGGTCATCGAAAAACACTTCACGATCGACCGTAGCCTGCCAGGCCCCGACCACCAAGCTAGCCTGGAGCCCGCAGGACTCAGCGCTATGGTGGCCGCTATTCGCCACATAGAAGTTGCGCTTGGCGATGGTATTAAACGCCTGACCTCTAGCGAAGCTAGAAATAAACTGGTTACTCGTAAATCACTGGTTGCCAGTCGAGCGATTAAAGCGGGTGAAGCTTTTACGGCTGAGAACCTTACTGCCAAGCGTCCAGCTACCGGTATCTCTCCGATGCTGTGGGATGAAATAATTGGGGAAATGGCCCCGCGAGATTTCATCGCAGACGAGTTGATCGATCTATGAGTCGAAAAATTTGTATCATTACTAGCACCCGCGCCGAATATGGCTTGCTACGCTGGGTTATGCAGAGCATCAAGGATGATCCTGAGCTTACGCTCCAAATCATTGCCACAGGCATGCACTTGTCGCCAGAATTTGGCCTCACGTATCAGGCGATTGAACATGACGGCTTTCAGATCGAACGCAAGGTTGAAATGCTGACCAGCTCTGACACGCCAGTCGGCATCGCTAAATCCATGGGTTTAGGGTTGATTGGTTTTGCCGATGCGTTAAATGTTTTGCAGCCCGATTTGATCGTGGTGCTGGGAGACCGGTTTGAGATTTTTTCAGCGGTGGCTTCCGCCCTGGTTGCACGGATACCAGTGGCGCACTTGCATGGCGGTGAGACGACGGAAGGAGCTTTTGATGAAGCGCTTCGGCATTCTATCACCAAGATGTCGCATCTGCACTTCGTGGCGGCTGAAGTGTATCGCCAGCGTGTGATTCAGTTAGGCGAACACCCTGACCGTGTATTTTTGGTGGGAGGACTCGGCATTGATAATATCAAACGCTTGCGCCTACTTGACAGAGTAGCATTGGAAGACATGCTTGATTTTAAGCTGGGCCACAGAAATCTACTGATTACCTTCCATCCGGTTACGTTGGAGGCAGGGACGGCCGTAATCCAGATGGAAGAGCTGCTGGTAGCCTTGGCAGCCTTGAAAGATACACAGCTTATTTTTACCCTGCCAAACGCCGATACCGATGGCCGCGTCTTGATCAAGAGGGTGAAGCAGTTTATTGCGCAACATCCCAATGCACGTGCATACGCATCGCTAGGTCAGCTTTGCTATCTCTCATGTATCGCCCAGGTTGATGGGGTGGTAGGTAATTCTTCCAGCGGCCTGGCAGAAGTTCCCAGTTTCAAGAAGGGCACAATCAATATCGGTGACCGCCAGCGGGGCCGCTTGAAAGCCGAGAGCGTCATCAATTGCGAACCCAGCCGTGAGAGTATCGCTGCCGCCTTGGAGCAGCTCTATTCCGCCAAATTTCAAGCAAGCCTGGGGCAAACTATTAATCCGTATGGCGAGGGCGGCGCAAGTGCAGCAGTAGTCAATGTCATAAAACACTATGATCTCGCGGGCATCGTCAAGAAAACATTTCATGACTTATCAGTCAATAGTGATGGCGGAGGCAAATAAGTGAATACATCTGAACGGGTCTGGCGCCACGCCATGCTGCCTACCACTGCTACCATCGGGCAAGCCCTCAGGAATCTAACTGAGTCCGGGATTAAGATTGTCCTGATAACCAATGAAGCGAGCGTGCTGGAAGGCACCATCTCCGATGGCGATATACGGCGTGGTTTACTTGAGGGATTGGATCTTGATAGTTCCATCGCCAGTATCATTCATCGTGATGCGCTGGTTGTGCTACCCGAGATGGGGCGCGATCTGGCGATGCAGTTGATGGTGGCCAATAAGGTTCAGCAGATTCCCGTGGTCGATGAGCACCATCATGTCATTGGTTTGTATCTGTGGGACACAATCACCACAGCACCCACTCGGCCAAACCTGATGGTCATCATGGCTGGCGGTAAGGGCACACGGATGCGCCCGCATACGGATAACTGTCCGAAGCCCTTGTTGCCCGTGGCTGGGAAACCGATGCTAGAGCACATCATTAATCGTGCCAAGTTGGAGGGCTTCAACCATTTTGTGCTCGCCATTCATTACCTGGGGCACATGATTGAAACGTACTTTGGCAATGGCGAACGCCTAGGCGTGCAGATTGATTACCTTCGCGAGCAGTCGCCCCTGGGGACAGCTGGTGCGTTGGCCTTGCTCAACCCGCTCCCTGATGCCCCGTTTGTGGTGACTAACGGTGATGTGATGGCCGATATCCGTTATGGCGAACTCCTTGATTTTCATGCCCAACATGCCGCCTCCGCCACCATGGCCGTACGGTTGCATGAATGGCAGCATCCCTTTGGTGTGGTGCAAATCCAAGGCATAGAAATTATTGGTTTCGAAGAAAAGCCCATCACCCGTAGCCATATCAATGCCGGTGTTTATGCCCTCGATCCTGGAGCATTAAGTGTTTTGGAGCCCGATGCGCATTGCGACATGCCATCCCTATTTGCGCGTTTGCAAGTAAAGGCGAAGCGGATAGTGGCCTACCCGATGCATGAGCCGTGGCTGGATGTGGGGAGGCCGGATGATTTGCTCACAGCCAACTGAATTTAAAATATTTCTGAAATTTTGGAGATGAAAGTGGATGTAGGTAATTTGCGTTGGTGTTCACATTGCTTAACCATGTCAACCAGGCCTCGCATCACCTTTGATGCGCGCGGATGGTGTAATGCCTGTGTGTGGACGGAAAAAAAGAAAACGCTTGATTGGGAGGTGCGACAGCTTGAGCTCGTGCACCTGCTTAATAGGCATAGGCGTAACGATGGTCAGTTTGATTGTTTGGTGCCGGTCAGCGGGGGAAAGGACGGATCGTATGTTGCCCACAGCCTTAAGCGAAAATATAACATGAACCCGCTGTGCGTCACGATAACACCGGCTTTGCCACTGCCATTGGGCGGCCAGAATCTGCGTGCATTTATTGAGAGTGGGTATAGCCATATCTCTATTAATCCAGATTATGAAGCCATGCGAACGCTCAATAGAACTGGTTTTATTCAAATGGGTTTTCCCTATTATGGTTGGTTAATTTCCATACACACTGCCATCATCCGTATCGCAACGGCGTTCGGCATTGATTTGATTTTTTATGGAGAAGATGGAGAGGTAGAGTATGGCGGATCTACTGAGTCTTCCAAGAACCCAATCTACGATGTTCGTTATCAGAAAAAAGTCTATCTGGAAGGTGGTTATGAGAAAGTGTTGGCCGCCTCAGGCTTAACTGGCAATGAACTAAATTTCTTTCGCTTCCCTAGTGATGACGAGCTTGATAAGCGTATGCCCCAGCTTACACATTGGTCTTATTTTGAAAACTGGGATCCTTACAGGAACTATCTCGTGGCCAAGGAACACTGCGGACTTAAAGAGGCGGAAGACTCAAGCTCCGGCACATTTACGAACTTTTCGCAGAATGACCAGGCACTTTACGCATTGCATACATATCTGATGTACTTAAAATTTGGCTTTGGTCGAGCCAGTCAGGATGCCTGCATTGAGGTTCGGCGTGGTGCCATGGATCGGGAGCAAGCGGTTAATTTAGTAAGACTTTACGATGGCCATTACCCTGAAGAGTTTATTCAGCAATACCTAGCCTATTACCAGATGTTGCAGCCTGAGTTTGATGCTGTGCTTGACCGCTATGCCAATCGCGATTTATTTGAGAAAGAATCCGGGCGCTGGAGGGCGAAATTTGTGGTTGTATGAGTAAGTGTCGCATTACGGTGGTTGACTACGGTATGGGCAATTTATGGTCTGTGCTTAGTGCTCTGCGATATCTGGGCTGCATCCCGATGCTTAGCGGTGATCCGGATGAAATTTCTACAGCTGACTCACTTTTGCTGCCAGGTGTTGGTTCGTTCTGCAAAGCGATGGCCGCACTTAGGCAGCGTGGAATTGACCGGGCTATTATTGAGGCGGTGCAAGTCAACGGCAGTAAAATTCTTGGAATTTGCCTGGGCATGCAATTGATGGGCAGGAGTAGTTCTGAGGATGGCAACACGGTTGGGCTAGGCTTGATACCGAGCGCGGTAGATAAGTTTACTCTCCATGAAATTGGCTCCAATAAAAATCCGCACATGGGCTTTGATTTGGTCTGCAGTCAGCCGGATGCGAAATTGTTCCGGAGCTTGCCTCGTGTTGCCGACTTTTATTTTGCGCATTCTTATCGCATGTTGCCTGCGGGTTTAATCGGGAAGGCAGCTATCTGCGATTACGGTACCGAGTTTCTTGCCGCATACGAGCAAGATAATCTCTACGCAACCCAGTTTCACCCTGAGAAAAGCCAGGCGAATGGATTAATACTTTTGAAAAACTTTCTAGCGCAATAGTCTATATGGTGAAAAAACGCCTCATTTTTACGCTGCTGTACAGTCAAGGGCAGTTTATGTTGAGCCGAAACTTTCGCTTGCAGAAGGTAGGCGGCTTGCAGTGGCTGCAGTCAAATTATGATTTTTCGCATATTTCATTTTCAATTGATGAGTTAATCGTGCTTGATGTCACGCGAGGCGAAAAGAATCCTGACGAATTTTGTGCTGCCCTAAAACAACTCACGAAAGGTTGCTTCGTCCCCATTGCCGCAGGCGGCGGTGTTTGTACCATTGAAAGTGCGCGTAACTTGCTCCGCTCAGGTGCAGACAAGGTGGTTGTTAATTCTGCGCTATACGAAACAAATAACTTTGTCAGCAGCTTGGCTAGTGAGTTTGGGCAGCAATGTGTGGTGGCATCCATGGATATCAAGTCTGCGCCAGATAACACGTATCAAGCCTGGTCGGCATGTGGCAGTCAGTGCCTTCCTGGCGCAGCGGCCAACTGGATTAAGAAAGTGACGGAAGATGCAGTTGGTGAGCTCTATCTTAACTCAATTGACCGTGATGGCACCGGGCAGGGCTACGATTTGCGGCTGCTTGAGCTATTGCCCGCTAACATGTCCAGGCCTGTTATTTTAGCGGGAGGTGCAGGGAGCGTCACACACCTAGCTGCTGGCCTTGCAAGCCCGTGCGTTGATGCCGTTGCAACAGCACACCTATTTAATTTTGTCGGCGATGGTTTAAGGCGCGCTAGGCAGTCGCTCATTTCAGGCGGGGTTGTCCTGCCTTTGTGGGACATGCAGTCACTTGAACAGCACGTAGGTCTTTAGCGAGCTAGTGAGGTTACGCTTGATTGATCGGATCCTCATTGTCGGCCTGGGCAGTGCAGGCCAGCGCCATTTGCGTTTGGCGAGAGAACTTCTGCCTATGGCAGATATCCGGATCCTGCGGCATCAGGTAGGTAGCGCAGTGCCAGCCGCAGCCAACGGATGTTTTTTTTGCATTGACGAAGCGCTTGCTTTTGCCCCAGAAATTGCGGTGATTGCCAGCCCAGCTACGTTTCATATTGCGACAGCGCAGGCATTGGCACAGATGGGAGTGCATCTCTTGATTGAGAAGCCCTTATCGGCCTCGCTGGATGGCATTATGCATTTGCTTAAAACCTGCCACAAGCAAGGCGCTGTTTTGCTGACCGGTTACAACCTTCGGTTTTTGTCATCACTCCAGCGTTTTCGCGATCTGTTGGCCGAGGGTGTAATTGGGAGGGTTTTATCGGTACGTTGTGAGATTGGTCAATACTTGCCCTCCTGGCGCCCAGACGCTGATTATCGCCATGGCGCATCGGCTCGGCGTGATCTGGGTGGCGGCGCTTTATTGGAACTCAGCCATGAACTTGATTATCTGCGCTGGATTTTCGGGGAAGTCGACTGGGTAAAAGCCACGCTTAGCAAACAAAGTGGCCTGGATTTTGATGTTGAAGATACTGCCAACTTGATACTTGGCTTTGTTTCTGCAGCCGATGGCCATCAGCTTATCGGTACAGTCAATCTGGACTTTATCCGTCACGACACCACGCGTCTGTGTACGGCCATTGGCGAACATGGTAGCTTGCGTTGGAACGGTGTAACGGGTGGGGTAGAGCTCTATGAGGCAGGGGCAAAAGAATGGCGCGAACTATTTCGCGCTTCTCCTCAACGCGATGATAGCTATCTGGCGGAATGGAGAAATTTCATAGCGTGCGTAAGTGCATATGAAGCTCCGGTGATTACGGGTGAAGATGGCTTGCACGTGTTATTCATTATTGAAGCGGCGCGCATCGCAGCAGCATCTGGCAGGCAGGTGCCCGTAGTAACGATGGCGCAAGCAACTAAGGCTAGCCTATGAAAGCCGTCGCTTTCATCTTCGCTCGTGGTGGATCTAAAGGATTGCCAGGGAAAAACATCTACCCCTTGTGTGGCAAGCCCTTAATCGCGTGGTCTATTGAGCATGCGCTCGCCGTCAAGCGGATTGTACGGGTTATCGTTTCTACGGATTCAGAAGAGATCATGGCAGTGGCGCGCAGCTATGGCGCAGAAGTGCCGTTTATTCGGCCTGCAGAGCTAGCCCGGGACCATAGCCCCGAGTGGCTGGCTTGGCGTCACGCCCTCGATTACTTGCGTGAAACGGCTGGTGCCTTGCCTGAAGTGATGGTCTCCGTGCCCACCACGGCGCCTTTGCGGTTGGCTTCAGACATTGAAAACTGCCTGGACGAATACGAGAAGGGCGATGTGGATATGGTGATCACCGTCACGGTTGCTCATCGCAGCCCTTACTTCAATATGGTCAAAACCAATGCAGACGGCACAGTTGGATTGGTTAACCCGCCGCAATTAGCCATAGCTTGCCGTCAAGATGTCCCCGTGGTTTACGACATGGCGACAGTTTGCTATGTGGCGAATCCGGAGTTTGTATTGACCCATAATGCTCCATTTGAAGGAAGGGTCAAGGCGGTGCAAGTGCCAATTGAGCGGGCAATTGATATTGATACCTTGCTCGATTTACAGGTGGCTGAAAGTCTTTTAAATTTAAGAAAGTAGAAACGATGACTACAGTAAAAGAACTTATTAGCCTTAAGGGCCGTCGTGCCATGGTTACTGGGGCAACCGGTGGTTTGGGCAAGGTAATGGCTGACACCATGGCCGAACTTGGTGCTGATTTGGTGCTGGTTGACCGCCCAGGATCAGAATTCGAAAGACTGTGTGCGGGCTTGACCGAGCGATGGGGAATCAAAGCTCAGCATCGAGTCTGCGACCTGGAGCTGCAAGCGCAACGCTCTGAATTGATGGACTGGCTAAAAAGTAGTGGGGGGAGCCTCAGTATTCTCATTAACAACGCCGCTTTTGTTGGCACATCTGAAGTGCCTGGATGGGTGGTTCCGTTTGAAGAACAAACTATCGAGGCTTGGCGCCGTGCGTTGGAAGTCAACCTCACCGCTATATTTGACCTCTGCCAGGGTTTAACTCCCATGCTGAAAGCTGCGGAGGGTGCAAGCATTATCAATATTGCCTCAATCTATGGGATGTATGGTCCTGACTGGGGCTTATACAACGGCACGAGCATGGGTAATCCGGCAGCCTATGGTGCTTCCAAGGGTGGCCTTATTCAATTAACGCGTTGGCTTGCAACCACCATTGCACCGAACGTGCGTGTCAATTCAGTCTCGCCTGGTGGGGTTTTTGCGAACCAGCCAGAAGTTTTTGTACAACGCTATGAAGCAAGGACCCCGTTGAGGCGCCTGGCGACGTATGATGATTTTCGTGGTGCGGTTACGTATTTGGCAAGCGATATGTCTAAATATGTAACTGGGCAGAATCTAGCTGTCGATGGGGGTTGGGGGGTGTGGTGAATCATGCTTTTCGTAAAGAGTACAATTTTTATTCGTTCTAGACGTTTCCGCAATCATCGCTTTGTTCTATTGTGACTCATATGTATGTATTCGTTGACTCGCTAAGAGTACGGTTGAATGGGCGGAGAGTATGCTCCCTGTAATTAAAATAGGAATACATGAATTGTATGCTGATCGCTGTGCTTGCATAATGATCAAGGGCTGGAATGTTATTATTTGGAATTAACTAAATT
>SXGR01546321.1_pt1 | contig 10860 bp, 14 predicted proteins | sample 3174711 | NCBI WGS metagenome assembly SXGR01 (sample SAMN11356860, study PRJNA531348) | freshwater metagenome | isolation source: freshwater sample F1-60 | place: China: Fuxian Lake, Yuxi | collected 2017-12-25 | reverse complement strand
GTACGAAGGCAAGGAAGACGAGATGGCTGCCGTGCCGCGCGGGGCGCGCTTTTTGCGGTCATTCGTTTCGGCGTGTTGAGCGGGCCGCGCTACATGACGCGTTTGGCGAAGTAGCCGCGCACGGCGCCGGAGCCGAGAATGACCGTCGCGGCGGCGAGCAACGCGGAGGTGGGTACGGCGATCCACCAGCGCACGGAGGCGGCGAGGGCGGCGGCGGACAGGAGCGCTGCGCCGGCCACGCCGGACACTGGGCTCCACCACCAAGCTCCGGCGGCCATGGCCATCCACGCAGCGGCGAAGCACAGCGCGGCGTTCATGGGCACCGGCATGAGGCGCGCCAACGCGGCGATCACACACACGCTTCCTATCGCACCTGGGACGGCCATGCCGGGGCGGCACATTTCCCAGTAGATGAGGAGCAGGCCGGCCACGAGCATCAGCCATGCGGCGTTCGCGTCGAGCCAGGCGATGGAGTGGATGCGCACGTTACGCGCCGCCGCCGTTGAGCCGGAAGCTGGCTTCCACTGTAGTCACAATTTCGACGGGCTGGCCGTTCAAGCGGCCGGGCTCGTAGCGCCACTGCTTCACGGCGGCTTCGGCGGCGGCGACGAAATCGGCGTCGGTTGTCTCGGGCAGGACCGGGCGCACATTGAGCACCGCGCCATCAATGCCGATCACCGCGCGCAGCACTACGTCTCCCTCGCGGCCTTCGGTGCGCGCGGCTTCGGGGTAGACGGGGCGGGTCTGCTGCAACAGCTTCACGGGTGTGACGTGGCCGCCCACGCTGATGCGGCGCGGCGTGGCGGGCGGAGCGGTGCGCGGTTGGCCGGCAGCGGAGATGTGCAGCGTCTCCGTGATCTCGCCGAGGCGCAGTGCGACGTTCACTACGGTGCGACGGCCTTCGGCGATGTTGATCCCGCGGCGTTGATAGAGCACGAAGCCGGGAGCGCGGACTTCGAGATCGCACGGGCCAGGGGCGAGCGTGTCGAAGCGGAAGCTGCCGTCGCCGGCTTTGGGAACGCGGGCGCCGGAGGGGTCGTAGACTGCGCCGGTTAGTTCCGCGGCGGACATGGAAGCGACGGCGAGGAGAAGCAGAAGGACGAGCAGCATAGAAGTGAAGAAGCGCGGCTTTGCCGCGACGGAGGCGGGCTGAAGCCCGCCGCAAGCTAAAGCTTACCCTACGGGTGGTGGCGATGGGAGCGCTTTTTTTCGAGGCTGCGGACGGTGAAGCCGAGGCCGGGGCGATCGATGCGGGCGATGGCTTCGGCTTGCTCTTCGGTGAGTCCGGCGCGCAGGGCTTCGCCGCGCGGATCGGCTAGGACGCTTTCGCGGAACGCAGCGTCGGTGTAGATGCGCGCGAGGAACGCTTCAAACTGCGGCGTGTTCATGACGCGCCTTTCTGCCGCGGGCGACGGCGGCGCGGGCGAGGGCGAGCTCAGCGAGCAGATCCGCGGTGGCCGGGAATGCGCCGTCGCGTTCGAGGATCACGGTGAGCGGTTGCGGCGCGCGGGCGGCGGTGAAGGCGAGCAGATCGTAGACCGGGTCCGGCACGGGATGGAGGTGATCGTCGAGGTACCGGCGATGCGCGGCGCGGTCTTCGATCCACTTGCCGCCGGCGAGCTGAATGGTGCGGACGCGCTCGAGCGGGAGCGCTTCGAGGAAGGCGCGCGCGTCGAAGCCGAAGTTGAGCGCGTTGGCGTGGACGTTGTGCAGGTCGAGCAGCCAGCCGTTGGGACATTGCGCGAAGAGCGCGGCGAGCCAGGGCTGCTCGGTCATCGTGCTGCCCGGCGGTTCGAGGAGCGTGGCGATGTTTTCCACTTCAGGCGCAGTGCCGGTGATGCGGCGAATGCGATCGAGATTCGCCAGCGTGCCGTCCACCGTGGCGGCATCGCGCGGGGGCGCGGTGAGGTGCCCGATTTCGATGCCGCCGGCGCGGACTAAGGCGAGGTGTTCAGACCAAGACTCGGGGCGCACCCGGTCCACGAGTCGCGCGATCTTCTCGATGCGGGCGTCTTCCAGGCGCGACGTGGTGGCCGGGCCGAGGTGGATCGAGTGCAGCAGCACGGGCAACTCGCGGCCCAGTGTAGCGAGCGAGCGCACACGCTTCGAGTCCGCGTCGAGATAGTCGTCTGAGATCACCTCGATGCAGTCCACGCGACCGCGATTCAGCAGCACGCCGGCGGCGAGTTCAGGCCGCCAGCTCAGGCCGAAACGATCCTTAGCTTCCACAGCCACCGCACCCTCCGCCGCCGCAGCCACCCCCGCCGCCGCAACTGCTGCCGCCCCCGCAACTCGACATGAATGTGCCGCAGCCGGAAGCGCTGTGGTCTTGCCGGGCGTCTTTTTTGCGGCTGGCGATCCGGCGGCTTGGCACATCCGCTACGCCATGCACCGCCGCGAGCAGGTCCAACTCTTCAGGCGTTTCGCGGGGCAGAATCGACAGCGACGATTGGTATGGGAACAACTCCTGCAACGCCGACAATGCGGTTTCGCCATCGACGGTTTGCCGCGGCCACCAGTAGACGAAGCCCGCGGCGGCGGACGCGACTAGCCACATCAACACCAGGAAACCGATGTTGAACCGGCCGCGCGAGAGGGCGACGGCGATCTTGATCCAGGCCACCGCCGCGAGCATGATGCAGGAGATCGCTAGCAGCCGGCCGCGCTCCCTCCAATCGGGCAGCAAACCCGCGAGGCGCAGCGAATCGGCTTGTTCCTGCATTGCTGCTTGCAGCGTTTGGTCGCGTAGCGCCTGATCGGCATAGTCGCGTTGCCTGAAGAATGCCACTACTTCGCGCTCAATGGCATTGAGTCCCGAGGTGGGTTCAGCGGCGCGGCTCATCACACCGTTCTCTTCCTTTAACAAGCCGCGCCCCAGGAGCGAGAACATCGCCACCGCCAGAGCCCCGCGCGCGCCGCCACGCAGGAAGGCGATCTCATACGGATCCATCGGCAGGCGGCCGGAGAAAGCCGCGCTGCGGCGGCGTTCGAGCGTCAGGCGAGCCATGAAGGACGCGCCCACCACCGCCAGCGCAAAGACAAGGTAGAACCAGAGAAACTCGGGGCCAGACCAGTTGAACCGGTTCAAGGCGTTTACCCTCCACAACCGCCACATCCGCCGCAACCGCCACCGCCGCCGCAACTGCTGCCGCAGGAGGAGCCGCAACCAGATCCGCCGTCGCCCGCCGCCGCCGCGCGCGGATAGAGTTCAGTGACGTAGGGCACGGCCATCGCCGGGAGCGCTGTCATCCCGAACACCGCGGCCACCATGATCAGGTCGTCGAACGACGGCCGCAGGTGCACGCGGTGCTTCACGCCTTCGAAGATCGACTGGATATCTTCAAGCGCCGCGTCTCCCTGCGGCGTGCGGTTGGCGTGGAACACCACCGCGATGACGAAGATCATGGCAATGACAGTCACAAACACCAAAAACCAGATGTTGCCGCGGCCCTGCGAAACCGCGAGCGCGATCTTGAGTCCGCTGGCTCCGACGAGCACCGCGCAGCCGATCAGCGCCAGCGCGAAGCGCTGTCCGCGCACTGCAGCATCGGGCATCAGTCCTGCCTTTTCGAGCGCCGCGCGTCTGGTGTCCAGCACGCTTTCCCAGGCCACCATGTTCTGCTTGAACGCATCGGGCGCCTGCTTGCGGATGGAAAAGAACCGCATCACTTCGGCTTCCAGCAGATCCGTTCCGGGCGCGATCTTGCGTCCGGCTTCGGTGACGACGAGTTCGATCTTGTTGCGCACTTCCAGCAGTCCGCGCTCGATCAACCCCAACACAGCGACGCGAATCGCCTCATTCCGGCCGCCCCGCAGGTAGGCGATCAGGTACGGGTCCGTCATCGTCAGATGGCCACCCGGGCGCGCCGCGTCGATCCACCGCCGCACGCGCCACAACACGAACAGCACCGCGGCCGTGAAGCAGATGAAAAACAACAGAAACTGCGGACCCCTCAACAGGAAGGGATTCATGCATTTCTCCTTCGCATCCAGGCGATGAGCTCGACGGTCTCCTGCAGCGCCTTGCTGGTGGAGCCCGGCTCCGCCGCCTGTTCGCGGAGCCGCGAGTACTAGGGTGCGAGATGTGAGAACGCGGCCGCGCCGGGCTCGGCTAGCAGCGCTTCAAGCGCCGCCGTGGGAGACGCCGCAGCGCGGCCCGCGAGCGCCAGCACGCTGTGGGCGCAGCCGCGGAGCGGGCCGACGCCGTCTGCCAGCACGCGGCTCAGCACGTCCTCGCGAGACCAGTTGCGCGCCATCTGCTCACGCAGCCGGATGCCGAGATTGAGCAGCACCTGCTCCACCTGCCGGCGATGCGCATCAGGCGGCACGGCGAGCGCGGCAAACGGATCCGCGCCGTAGAGCACCAGGCGGCGCGTGGAGATATCGTGGAACTTCTGCGCGAAGGCTTCAGCGGCGGCGGGGAGTTCCGAGCGCAGCAGGAACATCACCTTCAGCCGGATGGCGGTTTCGGCAAACCGGAGCGCCGTCTCCAGGCGGCTGGCGACGGCGGCCGCGTCGAACGCCGTTAGCACCAGAATCAGGTTCACGTCCGACGTGGCCCGAAGCCGCCCTTCCGCCGCGCTGCCAAACAGCACCGCCGATTCAAGCGTCTCGCCGCAGGCCTCGCGGGCCGCTTCGAGGAAGCCCTGCAACACCTTTTTCACTGCCTCGGGCAGATTCGTCTCTGCCATCCGGATCTCGTTCATGCCTCGAACCTCCGGGGCCTATTCGACGTTTTCGCTGCTCGATTCCTTTTTCTCACCGGAGCGGCTTCGATTTGGTGTCAGTATTGTTGCAGACCGGTGACAAAGACACCTACTGAGGTGAATCGTCCGCTTCGCCGCCTTCCTGTAGTTCCTGCGCGGGCGGCGTGACGGCGATGATGCGGTTGAGGATTTCTTCGGGCGTGGCGGGCAGACCGGCGAGGGGAGCGACGAGTTCGGGGGCGGCGGCCAGGATCGCGGGCGCGTCGTCGAGGTGGGCGGCGAGCGCTACAATACGCTCGCGCACGGGCGGGGAGAGTTGCGCCAGCGAGGCGTCAATCCGCGTGTCGATCCCGCGGCGATGACGCCAGGCGGGGATTCCGGTGGTGAGGGCAAACAGGGCAACGCCAGCCATGAGGACGGCGGCGAAGGCGCCCAGCATACTGAGCGCCGCCCACAACGAATAGAGAAGTTCGGAGAGCAATTACGCCCAGGGTTGATAGAGCTCGACGAGGCGCTGGATTTCCTTCACCTCTTCGGGCTTCACTTCGCACAGCGGCGCGCGCGACGGTCCGCCGGGGCGGCCCTGGAGTTCCATCATCTTCTTCATGACGGTGACTTCGTAGCCGCGCATCTTGTCGCGCAGGGCGTAGAGTGGGTGCACGTACTTTTTGAGCAGCGCCGCGAGCTTGTCCATTTCGCGCTTCTGCCCGGCTTCGGCAATCGCCAGCGAAAGCTTGGGGGCGACGTTCGAAATGCTCGACGTGTACGCCTGCACGCCGATGCCGAAGTAGCCGCCAGCGCAATCGTCGCCAATGCCGCCGATCCACGCGAGGCGATCGCCCACGTGGCTCATGATGCGCTGGAACTTGCGCGTGTCACCCTGGCCGTCTTTCCAAAACGAAAGGTTCGGGATGCTATCGGCGAGGCGCGCGGCGAACTCGGGGCTGAAGGCGGCCCAGTCGCGCGTGTAGAGCGACACGGGAATGCTCACCGCGCCGGCGACTTCCTGGTAGTAGCGCACGAGGCCGTCGGCCGGAGCGTTGATGTAGTAGGGCGGCATGATGAGCAGCGCCGCGGCGCCGGCTTTCTCCATGCCCTTGGCCATCTGCACGCCGAGCGGCGCGCTGTAGCCCACGCCCGCCACCACCGGCATGCGCTTGGCCGTCGCGTCCACGGACACGCGCACGGCTTCCACGGCTTCTTCCACGGTGAGCGAGTAGATTTCGCCCGTGCCGCCGACGGTCACCTGCGCGCAGAACGGATACTGCGTCATCCAGTCCACCAGCTTGGCCAGACCGTCGTAGTCCACCGAGTGATCCGGCTTCATGGGCGTGATGGGGAATCCGAACACGCCGGTCAGCTTGCGGGCAAATTCGCGATGAGCGCTCATGGTGATGCTGAAATCCTTCTAGAAATTACCAACGGGGGAGAATGCGCTTCCAGTTCGGGTCGACGTGCTGGCGCATTTCCGCTTCGTCGTCCCGTTTGCGATAGGGGAGCTTCGCGTAGCGTTCGCAGCCGCGCACCACTTGATCGTAGTCGAGTTCGACGCCGAGGCCCGGCTTGTCACCGATCTCGACGCAACCGTTCACGATGGGCACGCGCCCGCCGAGCACCACTTCGTCCACTTCGGTCTGCCACGGATAGTGCGTGTCGCAGGCGTAGGTAAGATGCGGGCACGCGGCCGAGGCGTGCGCCATGATCATCATGCTGACGCCCAGGTGATTGTTCGAGTGCATCGACAGGCCCATGCCCAGCACTTCGCAGAACTTCGACAGGTGCTGCTGGTTGCGGATGCCGCCCCAGTAGTGCGGATCGGAGAGAACGATCTGTACAGAATCGAGCCGGCGCGCCACGGGGAGATGCTCAAACGCCGTGGTGGCGACGTTGCTGGCGAGCGGCGTATCGTTGCCTTCGGCGAGCAGGCGGCGGCGCACTTCGGCCATGCCGTCCAGGCCGGCCGCGGGGTCTTCGAGGTAGCCGCCGTTGGACAATTCTTCTTTCAACTCGCGGCCCACCTTCACGCTGGTTTCGACGCTCCAGGCGCAGTTGGGATCGATACGCAGCGGAAACGCGGGGCCGAACTCGGCGCGGAGTTGGCGGATCGTCTCAATCTCGGCGTCGGGATCGAGGACGCCGCCTTTGAGCTTGATCTCTTTGAAGCCGTACTTGGCCACCATCTGCTTGCACTGGCGGACCATCGATTGCGGGTCGAGGCACTCGCCATACTCGTCCTCGCGCGCATCCGCGCCGAGTCCACCGCCGCCGCCGTGCTTATAGAAGAGGTAGGCGGAGAACGGAGGCGACGAGCGAGCGCGCCCGCCGACCACGTCGCAGATGGGCTTGCCGACGGCTTTGCCGATGATGTCGAGGCAGGCCACTTCGATCGCCGCGAACGTGCGCGTGTGCACGTCCATCGGGTTCTCGCCGGGGACAAGGTGCGTCTGGCTGCGGTCGCCCACGCCTTGCCGTTCGAGCTCGGCGCGCTGGCCGAGGCTCATCCACAGCGAGGTGAGCTGGAACGGATCGCGCCCGATCACCAGCGGACGCACGGCTTCAAGCGCCGCCAGTGGCCCGTCGCCGCCGTAGGTTTCGCTGATGCCGGTGAGGCCGTCGGTGGTCTTCAGCTCGACGATCGTGCGTAGCGCATAGGGGGCATGCCGCCCATACGAACTACGCAGCGGCCCGTCGGCGACGGCGAGCGAATGTAGCCGGAGCTCCGAGATTTTCACGCTGTTTGCTGAAAGCGCGAACCTAGCTGCGCGCGCCGCGTTGCGGGTTCTTCACCTTGGTCTGGCGCTTTTTGTGTTCCTTGCGCTTGGGCTTGCTGATGGTGAACGTGCCGCTCCCGTGATAGGTGGCCTGGTAAAGCTTATCTTCTGCCAACGGAATTCTCCAAAGTGGGGTTGAGTGTATGCACACCGATGGCGGGGAGCGCGGTCGGCGGCATTTGTTATTGTAGCGCGGTTAGGACCGATGGGAAGCTTCGATGCGTACAACCTCAGAACCGGCTGGTCAAAGCGGATCGGGACCCCGGTCTAACGCGATGAGCTGCCGCGCATCTCCATTGAACTCGCGCACCGATTGGAATTCATTGCGCTGCCGTTGAACATTGTGGAGGGCGCCCGCGCCCATATACCCTAACACGAGGGCGCGGCAGCGCCTCAAGTCAGTCATCGGAGAACATCGTCATGAAGAATTTTTGGCTGGGAGCCACGGCGGCTCTGCTTTTGACTAGTTCCTTCGCCCCGGCCCAGACTCGCGGTTATGAAGTCTGGCTCACCGACCAGAACAGCACCGCCGGTTACTCGGCTCAGGCGCCACGCGGTACGCACGGAGGACGCCTCCAGCGAGGATCTTGAAGTCGCGCACCCGTCCTGAACCGCCCCCAGATCATCGATCTGGCCGAATGGTACACTGTCGGAGGCCCCAACAATCCCACCGGCGCCAACGTCGTCCGGCCCCACATGGCCTATCCGAGCCCGGAGAGCAAGTACATGGCGGTGGCCTTCGTCGCCAGCGGACATGTCGCGTTGATCGATGCCGAAGCCCGCCGCCCCAAGGCTCTCTTCCGCATGTCCGCCGGCGCGGGCGGCGCGCGCCAGGCCCACGCCGCCACCTGGACCATCGACGGTCGCGCCGTAATCGTAGCCAATCAAAACGGCAAGCTCCTGGAGCGCATCAACTACGATCCAGTCCGTGACCAATTCACCCATGACACGGGCGCGACGCTCGATCTGGCCAATTGCCGCACCCCGAATGGGTTCCCTTGTGAGACCCCCACGCCTGTCAACGCAACAGATCCAGCCTACTTCGGCCCCCATAACCGCCCCGACAACGCGCCTATCTGTCCGATCGTCACCTTCCAGAACAAGGCCATCGTGACGTTGCGAGGTGGCGGCATGTTCGTCGTCGATCCCGGCAACACGCCCATGCGTATCGTCGCCGAGTACGGCAATGCGTTGTATGGAAGGGATGGCTGCGGCGGCGTTCAGGTCGGCCACAAAGTTTACTTGAACGGCGGCGCCGGAAGGACCACGACGAACGAGAGCGAGTTCATGCTCTATACGCTCGAAGACAAGTTCCCCTCAGAAGGTTCCCACTTGCCGGCCAACGACGAGAAGATCCGCCCCATTTTCCGCGATGGCAACGCCTCGCACCATCGCGATGCGCATGGCATGACCGCCACCGGCAACGGCTACTATATCTGGGCATTTGACCGCTTGGCCAACGTCCTGGAAGTGTACCGTTCATTCGATTTCAAGTACGTCCACACGATCAACCTGGTGAGCCCGCTGAGTTCCGATCCCACGCCCGACATCGTTGCGCTGTCGCCGCTGGGCAACCGCGTCTACATCGCCCTGCGCGGCCCGCAGCCACAGACCGGCGCCCACGCCTCCGCCGGCGACACGCCAGGCTTGGGCATCATGTCCGTTACCGACGGCGGGGCCAGTGGTCAGATGACCCACATCCATCAGACCAACTACCGCAACCCGGTCAACGGCACCGAAGAAAGCGACCCGCACGGCGTTGTCGTGCGAGTCCGATAGAGATTCAGGCGCGCATGGGCGTAGGTCATCGACTCCGCCACGGGCCCGGGCGCCGAGCGGGTGACGTACTGATCTGAAGGCGTCTGGCGTGGCGTACACGATTTTTCGGGCCAGTTCCTTCATGGAGTCGCTGCCGAAGTACGTGCGGGGCAGGTCCGCCAGCCTCATCGGCTCGCAGCCGCATCCTTGGCGGTGGGTCGCCGCGGCAGACTACGCGGGGAGCGCTCATGCCTATTGCGTCGTCGTTCCGGCATCGCGGTGCGCACCATGCCGCTTTGGGCGGCGCGGATCCTGGCCGCCGTATTCCGCATCAAAGACTTGGCCGACGTCCTGCCCTACATCCGGTACTTCGAGACGGCGCGCAAAGCGGGCGACGGCACGGAAACCATTGCGCTACTGGGAGCGCCTGCCACTACGCTGGCGCAGTGGAGCAACAATCAGCAGCAGCGCGGCGCCGCACGTGAGGGCGATGGTGATTCTCATGCCACCACATTCGAAATCGGCAGGCGAAACCCGCCAGGCGATTCTTTGATGATCTATCCGGATATCAGAAAGTCGCTCTGTCGCAGGCCATCGTCGTCCCAGGATTCGATGCGTGGGAACGGGAGCTTACCTTCGGTCTGCATGCGCGCGCGAAAGGCATCGGCATACCGGTGCGCGAACGATTCCTTCTCTTGCACGGGAAGCCGCCAGTATATCTGCGCGAGTTCGAAGCAGCGGTCCGCGTCGAGCCCATCTCGCGGAACCTGGGTGCAATAGTCCACGAGATGCCCGATCTCATGCGGCAGCGTGCGATAGAGTTGCGTAGCGCGGACGGCTTCCAAGGACGAATGGACTTCGGTCTGGCTGTGCGTGCGCCTCAGCACATGGCCATCGCCTTCCAGGCGCTCCAACTCGGCTGCCTCCTCAGGGCCGGCATGCTTGCTCCTTCTCCACCGGCGATTCGGGTCACGCGCCTCAAGCACCAAGAGTGGGCCTTCCACCGTGCCATCCTGCGGCCTTCCAACATTTGCGAGACAGAGGAAGCGCCCCCAGACGCCCGCCAGGATCTGCTCTTTGCGCTTCGGCTGCCGCAGGACCACTCCGGCGAGCTCACTGTAGTCCTGCGCGGGAAGCCAATTCAACACCATTACGATGTCAGCCACCGTGCATGCATGCACGCAATCCTCGCGCGTCTCCTCGACAAAGATCTATTCGCGGCCACCACAAAGGCGCTTCACCATCGTGTACTGGCCCAAGCGTGACCAGAACATTCCAGGGTCGGACCACCGGTCTGCGATCCTCATCCAGTTGTTCTGCCCGTGCCCCTGGTTCGCCGTGCCGATATTGCGGTTGCGCCGAGTGGGGTTAAACACCGTCAAGCCGATGCTTTCCGCAGCCGCGCCACGTGCGCGCTTGCGGCGGCGGCGAGGCCGGTGAGCGAGTAACCGCCTTCGAGCACCGAAACCAAGCGCCCGCCGGCGTGCTGGTCGGCGAGCTCCAGCATCGTCTCAGTGAGGGCGGTGAAGTCATCGTCGGTCAGTTGGAAGCGGCCGAGTGGGTCGCCCGCGCGCGAGTCGAAGCCCGCCGAGAGCAGCACCAGTTCCGGCTTGAACTCCTTCATC
>SXGR01083694.1_pt1 | contig 10863 bp, 10 predicted proteins | sample 3174711 | NCBI WGS metagenome assembly SXGR01 (sample SAMN11356860, study PRJNA531348) | freshwater metagenome | isolation source: freshwater sample F1-60 | place: China: Fuxian Lake, Yuxi | collected 2017-12-25 | reverse complement strand
GGCGAGGCGATGGACTAGGTCGGCATGGACGGCGTCATCACCGTGGAAGAGGGCAAGAGCCTCGCGACGGAAGTGGAGCTTCTCGAAGGCGTCCTCGAGGTCGACCTCCTTGCTCACCGTCACGCCGTCCTTCGTCACGGTTGGTGCGCCAAAGGACTTCTCGAGGACCACCACGCGGCCACTCGGACCAAGGGTGACTTTGACGGCGCGTGCGAGTTTCTGAATGCCGCGAAGAATCTTCTCGCGGGCGTCGTTGTCGAATGCAATTTGCTTTGCTGCCATGGGATCGTCTCTTTCTGCTGAAAAACTAGGTTAACTGCTGGGAATGCTGCGGCTCAGCCAATCTCGATCCACGCGACGCGTCCTGCATCAACGAGGAAAATGTGCGAGCCATCGGTGATCTTGATGAGCGTGTCGGATTCCTTCGGAATCAAAAGTGCCTTACGCACGAGTAACGACGGGGCGTGGTCGAATGCCACGCGCACATCGCGAAGCCCATTCAGCTCCGTCAATGCCAGTCGAAGTTGCTCGGTCGTCATACACATGAGGGATTCGTTTGGTCAGTCGCGACACGCGAGCGTGATCTCGATTTAGCTCTCAATGACGCCGAGGATGTCCTCTTCGCTCATGATGAGCAACGAATCGCTGTCGATCTTCACTTCGGTCCCTGCGTAGGAACTGAAGATGACGCTGTCGCCTTTCTTCACGGAGAACGGAGTGAACTTCCCAGTGTCCTTGTGACGAATGCCGTCTCCAAGGGCGATGACCTTGCCCTGCTTTGGCTTGTCCTTCGCGCTCTCTGGAAGGAAAATGCCGGAATCGGTTTTCGATTGCGCTTCATCGCGCTTGACGAGAATCTTGTCGCCGAGGGGACGGAACTTCATGGAGGACTCCTTAGGTTGCAGACTGAAAACGAAACGAAGAGAAGAAGAAGAAGAAGAGAAAACTATTGTTAGGCGGCATCCCAATGATGCGCGTAATGCCGATCCACACAACTCCGAAGGGTTCGAAGGAGGCGCTCCATGCCATGCGGACCAGAGGGGTCATCAACGACACTAAAAACGCCCTCGTACAACGCTTCGCGAAGACTCCGGGCGCTCTCGACCGGATCCGCTTGCGGAGGCCGAACCAAGATGAGCGCGGGCGGCTGCTCAAGCCGACGCAGCAGTTGAAGCACGCGGGTGCCGCCGGCCACGGTGCGAGAAGTACCTTCGCGCGCAGGGGTCTGCGTGGGCGGAGACATGGGAATCGTCAGATCGATCACTGCGATGTGAACAATGACCGCACGAATGAAGCCGGAAACTTCGTCCGCCGATCGTGCGATGAGGCAATCAATGCCGCGCGGCGAAAGAAGTGGAGGGAGCAACGCCGCAAACGCGTCATCCCGCCAACCCCCGTAACTCAGGAGGAGATTCAACCGACGCGTCGGCGCCTGCCCTGCGAGAGGGGGCGTGGACGAATCGGGAATTGGGGAGAAGGACGCGCGCATTCCGTGATCTTTGGGGGAGGCACCTTGAGGCAACTCCCGTGCCTGAGTGCGCGCCCGACCGATACGCTCTCGATTGTCTGAAATCGTTTATTGCTAAGGAGTTACGGCTAGATCAGGTCTGACAGTCTGCCCCGCCCGCCATCCAACGTGCGCCAATCTGGCAGGAGAGGCGTTCGCGATAGCCGCCATGGTGCGTAACGGCCATCTCTGCTGCGAGCCTCAACCACAGAGGATCAGCAGCGCACCTTCGGCATCGTAGACTCAAGGTTTCGCAGGATCACCCCATGTCGACCATTGCTCCGATCACCGTCGCGAACCTCTTCAAACAAGGGACCGCACTCGTGGGAACCCGCCAGCGTGTGCAGGGTTGGGTTCGCACGCGGCGGGATTCGAAAGCGGGGATTTCATTTGTCGCGCTCAGCGACGGCTCGTGCTTCGACTCTGTGCAAGCGGTCGTTCCAAACACCCTCGCAAACTACGAAAGTGACGTACTCAAACTCACCGCCGGGTGCGCGCTCGAAATCGTCGGCACGGTCGCCGCAAGCCAAGGCAAGGGACAAGCGGTGGAACTCCACGCGGAATCCATTCTCGTCCATGGCCTTGTCGAGGACCCTGACACCTATCCGATCTCGCCAAAGCAGCATTCCTTCGAATACCTGCGCGATGTTGCACACCTTCGTGCACGCACGAACACCTTCGGCGCAATCGGCCGTGTGCGGCACTGCCTCGCGATGGCGGTGCACCGTTTCTTCCATGAACAAGGCTTCTTGTGGGTCCACACGCCCATCGTGACGGGCAGCGACTGTGAGGGTGCGGGGCAGATGTTTCGCGTGTCCACGCTGGATGCGCTGAATCCGCCGCGCACGCCTGAAGGTAAGGTCGATTACACGCAGGACTTCTTCGGGCGTGAAACCAATCTCACGGTTTCAGGCCAACTCAATGTTGAAACTTGGTGCATGGCGCTCTCAAAGGTTTACACCTTCGGTCCAACCTTCCGCGCCGAGAACTCCAATACTTCGCGTCACCTTGCGGAGTTCTGGATGATCGAACCAGAAATCGCGTTCGCCGATCTCCTCACCGATGCGAAGCTCGCGGAGGATCTCCTAAAGTTCATGTTCAAGACGCTTCTTGCGGAGCGAATGGATGACATGAAGTTCTTCGCGGATCGCATCGACAAGGGTTGCGTCGAGCGGTTGGAGAAATTCGTCGAAGCAGACTTCGCTCGCATGGACTACACCGACGCGATTCGCGCACTCGAAGATGCCGTCAAGAAGGGCGTGAAGTTTGAGTACCCCGTGCAATGGGGCATCGACATGCAGAGTGAGCACGAGCGTTGGTTGACGGAGTCGTTTATCGGCAGACCTGTGGCTGTCATGAACTATCCGAAAGACATCAAGGCGTTCTACATGCGGCAGAACGATGACGGCAAGACAGTCGCGGCGATGGACATCCTTGCGCCGGGCATCGGCGAAATCGTCGGCGGCTCGCAGCGCGAAGAACGGCTCGACCGACTTGATGCGCGCATGGACGAAATGGGCCTGCACAAGGCGGATTACTGGTGGTATCGCGACTTGCGCCGTTACGGCACGGTGCCCCACGCAGGATTTGGGCTGGGTTTCGAGCGCGCGATCATCTACGCCACCGGCATGGCGAACATTCGTGATGTCATTCCGTTTCCGCGCGCGCCCAAGACGGCATCGTTCTAACCACATCCGACAAGCACGCGGACACGCACTCGACCCTCACGCGTGAACCGAGTACCCGATCGCAGCCTATAGTGCGCCCACCATGGCCACGCGCTGCAACATCGATCCGAACGGCAAAAAACTGCGCCTCGTTGGAGGCGCACTGATCGAGGGCATCGGATTTCTTCTGTTCGTCGCATGGATGATGGAGATGGGCCCCTCGTGGCTTCTCTGGCCAAGCGCTGCCCTGTGGCTGAGCGGCACCGCGCTCATGCTGGCGGCGCTTGCGGGCTACTGCCCCCTTCGCGCACTTGGCGTGAAGACCCCGCTCTAATCAATTCGGTTCGAGTCACTCTTTGCCGAGCGCACCCACCGCTTCCGTCAACACGCCCCCGCCTGTCGCCTCGATGCGCACGGTGCTTCGCCTTGCGCAGGGAGAGCAGCGTCGATTCGTCCTCGCCGCATGCGCGATGTTCATGAGCGCGGCGTTTCTGTATCTCGTTCCCCTCGTTCCTCAGGCGATTTTCGACATCGTCGTGAACGATGATCAGAACGCGAGTGCATTCTCGCGCGCGACGATCGACTGGCTTGGCGGAGCGGTTGTCGTGCGTGCGGAGCTCTGGCGTGCAGCGCTCATCATGTGCGCACTTGCGCTCTTTGCCGGATTGGGTGTGCATCTCAAGAGCAGGCTGGCGATGGGCGCGGCCGAGCGAATCTCGCGCAAGACCCGCGACCGTATGTACGACCATGTCCAACGGCTACCCGTCGCCACGCTCGATCGCATTCCCTCGGGTGACCTCATCCAACGCTGCAGTAGCGACATCGAAACGACGCGAAACTTTTTCGGCAATCAAGCGCCCGAAATCCTGCGTTCGGTGCTCATGCTCCTCATTCCGCTCCCGATCATGGCGATGCTCGATTGGCGCATGGCAATCGCGTCAATCGTGTGTGTTCCGGTGATGCTCGCCTTTACCGCGGTGCAGTTCCGCCGGATGGGCCCGTCGTTTGGCACGAAGGAAACAACCGAAGCAAGCATGACGGCGAATGTGACGGAAAACCTCACGGGCATTCGCACCGTACGCGCCTTTGGTCGTGGGGACTTCGAACGAGCGCGGTTTGAGAAATCGTCCGGCGCGTTTCGCGATGCGGACGCAAGGCTCTACCGATTGTTCGCGAACTTCTGGTCGGCGTCCGATCTCCTTTGCTTCGCACAACAAGTGATCGTCGTCGGACTCGGTGCTTCCTTCCTCGCACAAGGATCGCTCGAACTCGGCGCGTACTTTTACTTTCTCACGGTCGTGACGATGTTCATTTGGCCAGTGCGCATGCTCGGTCGAATGGTGGTCGAAAGCGGAAAGGCGCTGGCCGCGATCGCCAGACTCGATGAGATTCTGCGCGAGCCACTTGAGCGCGATCTCGATCCGACCTCGGCACTCGCCCGACCATGCGCGAGCGATGCGCGCGGGATGCATGTTGTGTTCTCCAATGTCTGCTTCGCGTACCCCGGCGGTGCGAAGGTGCTCGAGGACATCTCCTTCGAGATCCCCTCAGGCAAGACACTCGCGCTCGTCGGCCCGTCGGGCGCGGGAAAATCGACGATTGTTCAGCTGTTGCTGCGGTTCATGGAGCCTTCGAGCGGCAGCATCACCGTCGACGGGGAGTCACTCGTCAACATTCCGCGGGCGTCGATTCGCAAGCACGCCGGAGTCGTCCTCCAGCAACCATTCCTTTACTCCAAGCAACTCAAGGCGAATCTTCTCGCGGGCGTTCGCGCTGCATCGGCCCATGATGACGCACTCGAAGCAGCCACCAACACGGCGTGCATCCACGAGACGATTCTTGGGTTTCCGGAAGGCTACGCAACCGTTGTCGGCGAAAAGGGGATGACGCTCTCGGGTGGGCAACGCCAGCGCGTCGCGCTCGCGCGAGCGCTCGTCTCGAGCCCTCGGTTGCTTGTTCTCGATGATGCGCTCTCCGCCGTCGACATGCACACCGAAGTCTCCATCCTCACGGCATTGCGCGAACAAGAGGCACGGCCAACGCGGATCATCATCGCGCACCGGCTCTCTGCCGTCGTCGACGCTGACTTGATTCTCGTGATCGATGGAGGCCGCATTCTCCAGCGCGGCACGCACACGGCACTCACCCAGGAACCGGGGCTCTATCGAACGCTTTGGCAGATACAGACCGAAGTCGATGTCGTCGAAGCAGAATCGGAGGTCGCGTCATGAGTGAAGTCCATCGAGTGGACGACTCGCACGCGCGATTCAGCCTGGGTGTGTGGCGACCGATTCTGGAACGGGCGCGCGCGTCGCCACGCGCCATCACAGGGCTACTTGTCGGCGGCATCATCGTCGCAGCCATTGAGACCGCGCTGCCGCTCTTCGTCGCGCGCATCATTGATGAGGCGCGCAAGGGCCCAGACGCCGTTCTCACACCGACGCTCATCGCGTATGCGGGGCTCTTCGTGCTCTTTGCAATTGGGGTGTGGGTCTTCATCGACGCTGCGGGGAAACTCGCAACCAACACCGCACACCTGCTTCGCCGAGATTGCTTCGCCAAGCTTCAGGAGCTGGAGCAGGCGTACTTCGATGTTCGGCCAACGGGCTGGCTTGTGAGTCGGTTGACGAGCGATTGCTCGAAAGTATCCGGCCTCCTTCCATGGTGTCTGCTCGATTTCGCGTGGTGCACGGCCATCGTGCTCGCCGTCACCACCACGATGTTCGTGACCAACGCGCGACTCGCCGTCTGGGCACTCGCTGCGGTGCCGGTCATGGCCGTGATCTGTATTGCGTTTCAACGGTTGCTCATTGCGTCGGGTCGCCACGCGCGCCGAATCTCGAGCGCGATGACCGCGTCCTATGGAGAAATGCTCCTCGGCGCGAAGACCACCAAGGCGCTCGCGCGAGAGGAGGAGAACCTCGCCGATTTTCAGGAGCTCTCGACGACGATGAATTTCTGGGCGATGCGAAGCGCCATTCTCTCGAGCATCTATGTTCCCTTGATGACCGCGCTCGCCGCCACTGCGGGGGCGCTCGTGCTCTGGCGCGGCACGAGCGATGTGCTTGCGGCGGAGGGAGTGACGCTCGGCATGCTCATCGCGTTCATGCAGTTTGCCGCGCTCTACGCGCAACCGGTACAAGAACTCTCGCAACGCTTTGCGGACATCTTGAACGCGTCGAGCGCCGCAGAACGCATTCAGTCGCTCCTCGCAACCGAACCGTCCATCAAGGACGCGCCGCATGTCACGACACCCACGGCGCCACGCATCCTTGAACTGCGATTTGATGCAGTGGACTTTTCCTACCGTGTTGGCGTGCCGGTGCTCGAAGGGTTTTCGCTCACCGTGACGCGCGGCATGACCGTCGCGCTCGTGGGCGCGACGGGCGGTGGGAAGAGCACGATCGTCGCGCTCGCGACACGCTTCTACGAACCAACCTCCGGTCGCGTCGCCATCGACGGCGTTGATCTCCGTGATCGCCCGCTTGCGTGGTTTACTGAGCGTGTGGGATTGGTCCCCCAAGTGGCCCACCTCACCGCAGGAAGCGTGCGAGAGAACATTCGCTACGGACGGCTTCACGCAACAGATGCCGAAGTCGAACTCGCGGCCCAACGCGTCCGTGCGCACGACTTCATTCTCGCGCTCGAACATGGGTACGAGACGGATGTTGGTGAGGGCGGCGAACGCCTGTCGACCGGCCAGCGTCAGCTCGTCGCACTCGCACGCGCGGTTCTGCGCGATCCTGAAATCCTCGTGATGGATGAGGCGACGAGCTCGGTTGACACGGCGACAGAGCAACTTGTGCAATGCGGTGTGGATGAAGTCCTTCGAGGGCGCATCGCGCTCGTTGTGGCGCATCGGCTCTCAACGATTCGGCGCGCGGATCTCATTCTTGTCATCGATCGAGGACGCATCGCCGAGCAAGGCACGCACAAGCAGTTGCTCGCCAAACGGGGTCGCTACTTTGAGTTGTACACCAGTCAATTCGCGGCGGATCGGGAGCGACAGATCTTGCGCACCCATGATGCGGAGGAAGAGAAGACCGTCGCATCACTCGTGCTTGACGAGGAGTGATGATCACCCTCTTGCTTGCGCGCGCTCGCAGATGCCGACTTCCGCACCGCCGGCATCGCGGAGGATGGCAGCGTCGCCGAGCAGCGGATCCGTCGCCAACCGAGTCGTGACAACCGCACCAAGGCCCGTCGCGATCGCGCACGCACTTGCCGTGGTTGGCGTCTGAATGAATGGAACCCAGCGGCTCGCTCGATCGAAGACCGAGTTTGTGGTCTGGCGGAAACTCGCGACGCGCTCACCGCCGTTGAGAAACACGCCGATCGGCTCACTGCCTGTGACGATCCAATCGGTTGTCCAACCAAAGAGCGAGGTCCAGAAGGAGGCGCTGATACGGGGATCTCGGGTATGTAGTTCATCCCAAGAGATGGTGGACTCCCCGACCGTACGGCGATCGAGTGCTCCGTCGGCAACCACGAGTGATGCGCCCATCGGATCACAAATCTCAGCATGGCGGTCGAGCCCAGGAATGCCCTCTGCCGCCTTGATCACGGTGCCGCCGAGGACCCGGGCGCGAGCGACACAGTCGTCCACATTCGCCACACGAAGATGCGGCCGCCAAATGCCGGGATGTGAGTTCGGATCCGAATCAACCGCGACGATTCCCGCGACATGGAGCACGCCCTGCGTGAAGAGCGTGCGGCGACCGAGCGTCTTGGAGTACCAACCAAACATGTTGCGAAGGAATGCACCGCTTTCCACTGCGTCCGAGGAGTGAAGGTCATGCCAAACAAACGACCCAGGAGCCGCACAGAGCTCTCGGCGAATGCGCCCCGTAGGTCGAAAACTCGGCTCGGGAGTGGTCTGCGCGGTCGACCGAAATCCGCCGACGCGCGCGGGTGACATTTCGACCATTCGATCTGCTGCTCGGCTGCGATCGGACCCAGCCCTCGCGCTTCCAAGTGAATCGGTTCCGAAGTCCATTGTGCCTCCTGAGTTGGGAGTTGTTCTCGCGTTTCCGGGGCTTGGCAGTGGTAGAGAACCTTGCCAAGCCGGACAATCCTCACCCCATTCGTGCTCTTTCGGACCTACGCAGAACTCGAAGAGAGAGTTCTCATTCTCGGGGCGACAACCCACTACACTGTGCGGCTCAACGCTCGGGGTATAGCTCAGCTTGGTAGAGCGTCTGGTTTGGGTCCAGAAGGTCGTCGGTTCAACTCCGGCTGCCCCGACTAACTCAAAAACACACAAGCCGCAGGCAACTGCGGTTTGTGTGTTTTTGAGGATCGCAAGTCCTCTCCCCAACCCGATCCCTATGCCCATGCAGCACTTCCATTGCGACCACGCTTGGCGCGCGATGGAGTCAATGATCCAGCGGACGAGTACCCTTGCCTGATGCCTTCCACGCCAGACTCGTCATCGCCGGCGTCCCGACGCGAGTTCTTTGGAGCGTTAGGCGCGTTCGGCCTCTTCGCGTCGACTTCTGCGCTCGCGCAACAAGCGCAGTCTGAGCCGCCGCACGAGAGCGAATCCCCGAGAGATGCCATCACCGAATCCACGATCGAGCAATGCGAGAGACTCGCGGGGATTCAGTTCACTCCGAGCGAGCGGTTACAGATGGTCAAGACGGTCGGCGGTCAACTTGCCATGTTTCGCGCTCGTGCGCGCTTTGGCGAACTGCCAAACTCACTCGCACCCGCGCAAGTCTTTCGCGTCTTGCTCCCTCACGAATCGGTTCGTCTACAGGACCACGCGGCGGATGATTTTTTCACGCGCAGACAACCCGATGCACCAACATCGATCGACAGTCCTGACTTCGCGACGATCGAACAACTCTCGGTTTGGATTTCCACTGGCGCAGTGACTTCGCGGCAACTCGTCGAGCGATCGCTCGCGCGTCTTCGCATTGCCAATGCATCGCTGCACTGCGTCATTACGCTCGTCGAAGCGCAAGCCCTGCGAGAAGCAGATGTCCTTGACGCAGAAACGCGCGCCGGAAAGACACGCGGTCCACTCCACGGCATTCCGTACGCACTCAAAGATTTGTTCGACACAGCGAACATCGCGACGACTTGGGGCGCTGAGCCGTGGCGCGATCGAGTTCCCGAGAGCGACGCGGCAATCGTCACGCGACTTCGGGAGGCAGGCGCCGTGCTGGTCGCGAAGACGGCGCTTGGCGCACTCGCCTATGGAGACATTTGGTTTGGCGGAACCTGCCGAAATCCCTGGAACATCGGTGAGGGATCTTCAGGATCAAGCGCAGGAAGCGCCTCAGCCGTCGCAGCTGGTTGCGTCCCGTTTGCAATCGGAACAGAGACGCTCGGCTCCATCGTCTCGCCGTGCACACGCTGCGGGACAACAGGTTTGCGTCCAACCTTTGGCCGCGTTTCACGCCATGGGGCAATGGCCCTCTGTTGGTCATGGGACAAGGTTGGACCGATCACGCGCAGTGTCATCGATACCGGAATTGTGCTCGAGGCACTCAATGGACAGGACAATCGCGATGCGTCAAGCGTCGCAGTTCCATTCAAAGCACCCCGTATGCCGGGCGCGAAGGGTGTTCGCATCGCGTATGACAACCGGTGGTTTGCGGATCGCGAGGAGAAATCCAAGGCTTCGCTCGACGCGCTTGCGCAGTGCGGCGCGACGCTCATCGAGCGCGAAATCACCCCCCCTTGTGACGCCTCCGTACTCATCACGAGCTTGATGTGCGAAGCCGCGGCCGCATTCGAGCAACTCACGCGCAGCAACGCGGATGATGCGCTCACATGGCAATCCGATGAAGCGTGGCCGAATGCCTTTCGACAAACATGGTTCGTGCCGGCAATTGAATTGGTCCAAGCGGAGCGCGTCCGCCGCGTCTTCATGGAGTGGATGCGCGGAGTCCTCGCCGATTGCGAGGCGCTCATCCTGCCGCCCTTCGCGGGCGATCTCCTCACGATTACGAACGCAACCGGACATCCAACGCTCGTGCTTCGCGAGGGATTCGAGAATGCACAACAGCCCCGTTCCATCACCCTGATCGGGCACCCGTTTGACGAGGCGACGCTTCTCAAGATCGGGTCCGCACTCGAAGCAAAGCTCCAGGTTGCGAGTAGGCAACCAGAAATGCCGTGGATGAACGCTTCGGATGCGCCTGCTATCCTGCCGCACCCATGAGCGAGTCCGGTCAACTCATCCAGTACCTCCCCGTCGCGGTTGTCGTCGCGATGGCGATCGGGTTTGTCGCGATCAACATCATCGCCAGCGCGATCCTCGGGCCGCACGCACCGGGCGCCATCAAGGGACTCGCCTACGAATCGGGTATGGACCCAATCGGCAGCACCAAGAAGCGATTCAACATCCGCTTCTACATGCTGGCGATGACCTTTCTGCTCTTCGATGTCGAGATCATCTTTCTCTACCCTTGGGCCGTGACCTACTCGCAACTTGAGCCTGGGAGCGCCGACGCACGGCTCTACCTCGGTCGCATCCTTTTCTTCATCCTGACTTCCATCGTGGCCTATATATATGCGTGGAAGAAGGGCGTCTTCCGCTGGGATTGACGCTTCGCACCGACCGATGGAAGTTTACGGAACAGGCGAAAACAGCATCACATGTTGCTGGGGGAGATCATTCAGCGTCTTCACCCACGCGTAGCCCGCGGCAAGCATCTCCGCTTTCGCCTGCTCTTCGCT
>SXGR01017594.1_pt1 | contig 10863 bp, 10 predicted proteins | sample 3174711 | NCBI WGS metagenome assembly SXGR01 (sample SAMN11356860, study PRJNA531348) | freshwater metagenome | isolation source: freshwater sample F1-60 | place: China: Fuxian Lake, Yuxi | collected 2017-12-25 | reverse complement strand
CTTCTCGCAACTCACGCGCCCGCGCGAGCGTCCCGTTACTAACGTGGTCGCCATGTTTGTCATGCTAATCACCTTCCTGCCGATCTTCTTCGCGCAAAAGATCTCCGCCGAGTCATCGGATCTTGGCGCGGGTGCAGGCGCGAGTGTGGCACCAGGTGCCGGGGCTGTTTGAGCGGCGCGGGTTGCTGAGCGGTGAGACGGTAGAGGTAATGCAGGGGTGGGGGCACAGGGGCGGATTTTCAGTGCATGCGGGCGAGCGGGTGGCAGCGCAGGATAGCGCCGGGCGCGAGCGGCTGTTGCGCTATCGGAGTTTGATCAGACGTTGGGATGGTAATCCTGCGCTGCAGGAATGGCACACGCGGCGCAGCGTGGGTAGGCGTGGTGCGGCTGCTGGCAGAGTGCACTGAATGTTTAGGAGGGCCGATGGCGGCCTGAACTAGTTGGGTAATTTCCGCTTGTTGCGCTGAGCGTACCCCTCGGAATATCCAACAAGTGTGATCGTTTACCTTTAAGTAATTGCGGGGTGGAGGTTGGTGTAGAGGAAGACTTGACAAATGCGGGCTAATCGAATATCTTATAGAGGTTGAAGATCTTGGGCTTGAATTTCCTCTCAGTTTGGCGCTATGCTGGCGGTCTATGAAATGGGGCTTCGCGTCCCGGATGATCTCTCGGTGGTTGGACTGGATGACATTGAACTGGCTGAGTTCCAGATACCCCCGTTGACTACCATCCAGCAATCGTCTTCCTTACTTCCCATGCAGGGGGCAAAATTATTGATTGATCTTACTAATGGTATTCCTATCGGTGTGATGGAGCAGGTGATAGATACAGAATTAGTCGTGCCCAGTTCTACTGGTGCGCCAGGTTGGGATGTATCGCGGTAAAGAATAACCTGGTATCAACCGGACTTTCTGGAGAAACAAATCGTAATGCGTATTGGATAAGGAGAGACCCATGCAAAACAGAATTAACCGTCGTGAATTTCTTCGCTATTCGGCGATCGCATCTGGCGCTGGCGCCATCGCCGCTTGCGGCGGCGGGGGCATCGGGGGTGCTAGCGGTTCGACCGACTTCAAGCCCAAGCGCGGTGGCGCCGTGAAGATGGTGTTCGGCGACGCGGTGTCGAGCGACAGCGCGGACCCGGCGACGGCCTTCACGATCCTCGCTACCGCCTTCAGCGGCATGGTCTACGACGGGCTCGTACGGGTCGATAACGAGTGGAAGGTCACGCCCGGGCTGGCGACGGACTACGATATCTCGAAGGACTTCAAGACCTACACGTTCAGGCTGCGCAAGGGCGTCAAGTTCCACAGCGGCCAAGCACTCACCGCTGAGGATGTCGTGTTCAGCTTCCGGCGCGTCATTGACGAGAAGCTCGGCTCCGCCGGCCTGAGCATCTTCGCCCCGATCCTCGACGCCAAGGGCATCACGGCCGTCGACACGACGACCGTGCGCTTCGACCTCAAGACCCCCGACGCGAACTTCCTAATTAAGGCTGGCCACTGGTACGGCAAAATTGTGCCCGCCGGCACCACAGACTTCACGACGGGGTCCTTCGGGACCGGCCCGTTCAAGACCGTCTCCTTCAAGGGCGGTGAGGGCTTCGAGGTCGAGCGCAACCCGGACTATTGGGAGCCCGGCCTACCGTACTTGGACAGCGTTCAGGGCGTCGTGGTCACCGAGGCGACGACCCGCGCTCAGGCCGTCCTCACCGGCGACGCCGACATCTCCGACCCGCCGACGTTCCCGCTGCTCCCGCAGTTCAAGAACTCGTCGTCGGTTAAGCTCGTGGAGAGCGTCTTCGGGCCGCCCTTCGTGATGGGCATTGACACGTCCACGCCGCCGTTTGACAACGCCGATGTGCGCCTCGCATCCAAGCTGGCCGTCGACCGCCAGAAGATGGTTGACATCGTGGCTCGCGGGTACGCGACCATCGGCTCGGACAACGTGATCAACCCGGCGGAGGTCTACTGGCCCGACGGCATCAAGGTCCCGCCGTACGACCCCGAGCAAGCGAAGTCGCTGCTGGCCAAGGCCGGCTCGATCGAGCCGCTGACGATCTGGACGACGTCTGGCCTGCGCGCGCTCGGCGACGGCGCGACGCTCCTGGCGGAGGAGTGGAACGCCGTCGGCCTGACGGCGGAGGTCAAGAGCGTCTCCTTCGACGAACTGCTTGGAAAGTGCTTCCTCACCGAAAAGGTGGTCGCCAATTACTGGCTGCGCCAGCACTACTCGACGTGCGTTCCGTTTCTGTACTTCTCCGACGGCCCGTACAACGAGTCACGGATCAAGGACCCGACGCTCGACGGGCTCATCGCCGATCTCAACCGAACGCCGCAGGACCAGGCGTCGGACCTGCTGCGCGAGGTGCTCCAGCGCTACCAGGACAACTCAGCGTCGATCTGGCCGTTTCAAATGAAGGACGTGTGGGCGACGAAGAACCGCGTCCAGAACTTGACGATCGTGCCGACGGAGATGGTCGACATGCGCAATGTCTTCGTCTCCTGACCCATGGGGTGGGCCGCAATACTTCAGGCGGTGCGCTCAGCGCGGCATTTGTGGGCCGGCCTGCTCTCTCTCGTGCTCGTTTCGGTTGTCACGTTCTTCGCCACGAACGTGGTGCCCAACGACCCGGCGCGTATCGCTTTGGGCCGTGGGGCATCGCCGGCTCAGTTGGCGGAGTACAAGAAGCAGCAGGGGCTTGACCGAGCACCGCTCCCGCGCTACGTGTCGTGGGTCGGCGACTTCGTCACGGGCGACTGGGGAACGTCCACCCGCAGCCGCCGAATGGTTCGTGGGGATGTGATGCCACGCCTGTGGCGCAGCATGACCGTGGCCGTCGTCGCGATGCTGATCGCCGTGCCGTTGGCATTGTTGCTCGGGACGTGGCTTGGCCGGCGGTCGGGAAGGCTGACCGACCTCGCGAGCTCCCTCGGCCTGCTGCTGCTCAATGCGCTGCCCGAGTTCGTCATCGGCCTGCTGCTGCTGGTGGTGATGGGAGTGTGGCTCGAGCTCCTGCCGGTCGAATCCAGCGCAGCGGTCTTCGGCGAGGGCTTTGACCGCATCAAGGCGTACTTCCTGCCGATCCTGACGCTCGTCGTGGTCGTGACGCCGTACATGACGCGCATGGTGCGCGTGCAGGTGCGCGAGACACTCGGTCAGCCTTACGTGCGCACGGCACTGTTGCGAGGCGTCCCGCCTCGGCGGCTGATCTGGCGCCACATAGTCCCCAACGCCAGCATCCCGGTCGTCAACGTCGTCGCCCTCAACCTCGCCGAGTTGCTGGGTGGCCTCGTGGTGGTCGAGGTCGTGTTCGGTTTCCCGGGGCTCGGTCAGCTCCTCGTCGACAGCGTGCAGGGCAAGGACATCCCCAGTGTGCAGGCGATCGCGCTGTTGGCCGCCGTTGGGTTCGTGCTCATCAACTCGCTGGCGGACTTCGTCGTGCTGATGCTAAACCCGCGGCTGCGGTCTGGAGCGTGAGCGTGCTGCGAACCGTCGAGGGCCGGATCGGTGCGGCGCTGTTTGCGCTGTTTGTGGCGGTCGTTGTCTTGGGACCGGTGATCGCGCCGTTCGACCCGTCAGAGAGCGGGGTTGGCGTCCCCGATTCCGGACCGTCGGTGAGCCACTGGTTCGGGTGCGACTCTCTCGGGCGTGACGTCCTCAGCCGCCTGCTGCACGGCGGCGCGTCGGTCATCGGTATCCCCTTGCTCGCGACCTTGCTCGCCTTCGCTCTCGGCGGCGTCGGTGGCATGGTCGCCGGTTACCGCGGCGGCTGGCTGGACCGTGTCCTGACGGTGGCCATCAATGTGCTGCTGTCGGTCCCGCCGCTGCTCATCGTCCTCGTCATCATCACGGCTGCCGGCGGTGGCGCGCTCGTCCTCGTCCTGTCAGTAGGGATCGTCTACGCGCCGCGGGTTGCGCGCATCTTACGCGGCGCGACGCAGGGGGTCGCCACGAGCGAGTTCGTCCAGGCCGCCCAGGCTCGCGGGGAGCGATTGCCGTGGATCGTCGGCCGGGAGATCCTGCCGACGATCGCGCCGACGGCCTTCGTGGAGTTCGCCGTGCGGCTCACGTACGTGATCGTGTTCGTCGCCACGCTAAACTTCTTGGGCCTCGGCGCGCAGCCGCCGTCACCGAACTGGGGCCTGATGGTGGCGGAATCGCGCGGCACGATCGTGCTGTCGCCGGTCGCGACGCTGGCACCGGCGCTGGCCATCGCGGTGCTGTCGGTGTCGGTGAGCCTGCTCGCCGATGCGGTCACCCAGAGCCGGCGCGTGCCGGGCGCCGAGGAGTACGCGCGATGAGCAAGACCGCATTGACAGTCGACGGTCTGTCCGTTGGGTACGGAACCGGGCCGACGGTTGTCGTACGCGACGTCAGCTTCGCCCTGCAGGCCGGGCGGATCCTCGGCGTGGCGGGAGAGTCGGGGTGCGGCAAGTCGACCACTGCCCTGTCGGTGATCGGCTATCAGTCGCCGGGCGCGGCACGCCTGGGCGGAGCGAGCCGGCTCGGCGAGGTCGACCTCCTCGATCTCGGACGCATCGCACTGCGGCAGGTGTGGGGCAAGCGGATCGCCTACGTCGCCCAAGACGCGGCGGCCGCGCTCAATCCCCTCCACCGGATCGGCCGGCAAGTGGGGGAGGCCCTCGAGTTGCACGAGCCCGGGGCCGATGTCGAGGCGCGGGTCCTGGCAATGCTCGAGGCCGTCGGCATCCCCGACCCGGCGTCCGCGGTGCGGCGCTACCCGTGGCAGTTCTCAGGTGGTCAGCAGCAGCGCATCGCGCTGGCCGCGGCGCTGGTCTGCGAGCCGGAGGTCCTGGTCCTCGACGAGCCGACGACTGGGCTCGACGTCACTACACAGCGGCAGATCACGGCGCTGATCGGTGACCTCGTCCGCCGCACTGGAACGGCGGGACTGCACATCAGTCACAATCTTGCGATGCTGTCGGAGAGCTGCGACGACCTCATCGTCATGTACGCGGGCGAGATCGTCGAGCACGGCCCCGCCGCGCAGCTGGCGCGCGCGCCCCGGCACCCGTACAGCGCGGCGCTGCTCGACGCCGTGCCCCGAATCGACGACAGCACCCGCGTAGTCGGCATCGCCGGGCTGCCGCCTGCGGCGGTCGTGCCTGACGCGTGCTCGTTCGCGCCGCGCTGCCGGTTCGCCGAGGCGCGGTGCACGGCCGCGAAGCCGGCCCTCGATCCGGTGGCCGACGGCCTCGGTGTCCGGTGCGTGAGGACCGAAGAGCTAGGCCGCCTCGGACGGGTGATGTCTGGGTCGGCCCGCGCGCCGTCCCCGGTCCGGACCGCCGCGCCGGTCCTTACAGTCTCAGACCTCGAGTGCTCGCATCGTCCCGCCCGCGGAGGAGCGCCGGTCGTCGCTGTCGGCGGGGTCGACTTCGTCGTCGCGCCCGGCGAGACGCTGGCAATCGTTGGCGAGTCGGGCTCGGGGAAGTCGACGCTCCTGCGCGCGATCGCGGGCTTGCACCGGCCGGACGCGGGGCTGATGACCCTCAACGGCGAGCCGCTCGCCGACCGGGTCCTGGCCCGCCCCCGGGCGTCGCGGCGCGCCGTCCAGCTCGTCTTCCAGAACCCCGACGCGTCGCTGAACCCGCAGCACACGATCCGCACGGCGATCGAGCGGCCGCTCGTGCTCTTCCGTCCGGATCTCGATCGTGCCGCGCGGCAGGACGTCGTCCGCGAGCGTCTGACCGAGGTGCGACTCGACCCGGCTCTGCTCGAGCGCCGGCCGCACGAGCTGTCGGGTGGTCAGCGGCAGCGGGTCGCCCTCGCCCGAGCCTTCGCGGCCGAGCCGGAGGTGCTGCTGTGCGACGAGGTGGTGTCCGCCCTTGACGTGTCGGTGCAGGCCGCGGTGCTGGAGCTCCTCGCCCAGCTCATCCAGCAATCCCAGACCGCCGTTGTGTTCGTCACGCACGACCTCGGCGTCGTGCGCCAGCTGGCCGACCGCGTCGCCATCATGCGGGACGGGGTCTTCGTCGAAGTCGGCAGCGCGGATCGGATCTTCGCCGCGCCGGAGCACGCCTACACGCGTGAGCTGCTGGCCGCCGTCCCCAAGCTCGGGCCGCGGGAGGAGGCGTGAACGCGCTCGCCCTAGTCCGGACCGCGGCGCCCCCGACACCGCTCGAGGCATCCACCGTCGCGGGGCACGAGGTGCTGCTCAAACGCGAGGACACCGGCCCCAACGGAGCCTTCAAATGGCGCGGGGCACTTTGTTCGTGTGAGGCACTGCGGGTAGACGGTGCGACAGGCGTCGTCATGTCGTCGACCGGGAACCACGGTGCCGCGACGGCATGGGCGGCGGGGAGGCTCGGAATGAGCGCGCATGCGGTCGTGCCTGAGAACGCCAGCGAGCGTAAGTGCGCGTTGATCGCCGACCGAGGCGCGGAGCTGAACCGTGTCGGCGGAAACGTCGACGAAGCCGCCCACGCGGCCCGCCGCCTCGCAGGGGAGCTTGGATTGCCGTTCATGGAGGACGGCGTCTCGGAGGCGCAACTGGCGGGCACGGGCACGAACGGCGCCGAGCTCGCGGACGCCGGCGCGGACCTCGTGATCAGGCAGCTGGCGTGCGGAGCTCTAGCGGGTGGGCTTTCCCACGAGCTCAAGTTGCTCGAGCGGCCGCCGGCGGTCCTCGGCGTCCAGTCCAACGCGTTCCCGCGGCTCGGGGCGCTGTGGCACGGCCAGCCCGATCCGGGCATCTCGAGCGCTGCCTCGTTCGCGGGCGGTCTGGCCGACAGTCGAAACGTGGAGTCGGCCTTCGGCGCCTGCCGCCCGTACCTGGACGACGTGATCGCAGTCAGCGATGAGGTCCTGCGTGACGCAATCCGCGAGCTCGATCGAGCCACGGGAATCGTCGTCGAAGGGGCGGGCGCTGCAACCGTCGCGGCGCTCCTGACGCGGCCTGGTGTCGTCCCGGACGGTGGTCGCGTCGTCCTGATCCTCCGCGGTGCCAACCTCGATGACGCCGACGCGCGGGACATCCTGGACCGATGACCGTACGCGTGGGTGTCGCCGGCCTGGGGATCATGGGGCTCGAGCACGTCCGGCAACTTGTTGACCTCCCGCTCGCCGAGGTCGTCGCGTGTTGCGATCCGAGCCCGGGTGCTCAGTTGCGAGCACCGAAGGGCGTGCCGGCCTTCGGTTCGGTGCCCGAGATGGTGCGCTCGGTGGAGCTCGACGGCGTGGTAATCGCGTCACCGCCGGATGCCCACATCGAGCCGGTGCGGTCCGCGCTCGAGGCCGGGCTCCACGTGCTGTGCGAGAAGCCGTTGGCTACGTCACTCGCCCACGCTCAAGCCCTTCTAGACCTTGATGCGAGGTTCCCTGAGCGGCTAGTGATCGGCCACGTCCGGCGCTTCGATCCGCGATTTGTGGCCGTGCGCGCTGCGCTCGACGATGGGGTGCTCGGCCGCCCGCTGCACCTCACGGGAATGATCCAGTGCCCGCGGGCCGACGCCGAGCGCCTGGCGGCGTCCGTGTCGCTCGCGCTGGAGCTCGCGGTGCACGACATCGACATCATGCGGTGGCTCGCCGGCGACGTACTTCGGGTGCACGCCGAGTCGGTCGACGTCTTTCCGACCCGCGGCCCGGATGCGTTCACCGCGACCCTAGCGTTTGCCTCGGGGGCAGTGGGGGCGCTGCACCACGGTTGGACGCTGCCGGCCGGCACACCACTGGACTTCGCGTTCCGGTTCACCGTCGCTGGCACGGACGGCTTCGCCGAGATAGACGGAACCGACCGGGGCGTGGCGCTGTTCGGGCCCAAGGCGCCGGAGCTCTACCCAGACACGGTGTCGAGAGCGGCGGTCCGGGCGCAGGACGAGCAGTTCCTGCGGCGCATCCGAGACGGCGACAGTTGGCCGGTATCTGTCGCCGATGCGTACGCTGCGGTATCGGTGGCGTTGGCGATCGATGCCTCTATCGCGAGGGGTCTCCCTGTGACGCCGCAGCGGCCCGCTGAGCGGGTCGAATCCAAGTAGGATTGCACCTGTGGATTTGTGGATCCAATCTTGGAGCGGCCCAGCTCCAGCCCCACTTGAACGAGCGCGGATGGCGCTCGCCGAGCGCGATCTGAATGCCGCGCTAGTCGCCTCGCCGGGCTTGGTCGCGTTCCTCACCGGTCACGTCATCCCGGCCCATCTCGGTTTCCCTTCCCGTGACGGCCGCCTCGAGAAGCCCACCCTTGCCTTGATCACAGCTACCGACGCCTGCACGTTCGGCATGGCCCCGGCGCCATCCGTCGGCGTTGCGATCCCCTATGGCAAGGCCGGCCGCGCGCTCTTCGACGCGCCGGCGGCCTACGCCGTGCTGAAGGACGCGATCGCCGCCCGCGGCATCCTACGCCGCGGGCGGCTCGCGGTAGAAGCAGGCCTGCTACCCGCAGCGGCGCTCGAAGCGGTGCGGGAGGGGGCTCCAAGCGTCAAGATCGAACCCCTAGACGACGCCTTCAAGTTCGCACGTCAGCTGAAGTCCACTGACGAGCTCGTCGGCCTTCGCGAGGCCTTGGCCCTCTGCGACGCCGGGCAGGCCGCAGTGCGCGCCGCGGTCGCGCCCGGCGTCACCGAGGGCGAATTCTACGCCGCAGCGATCGCGGCGATGATCGCGCGCGCCGACGGCTACGTCGTTCCGCTCGGCGAGATCCAGGTCGGGCCGCGAACCGCTCTCGGCATGGGCGGTCCGACCGCCGTTGCGGTTGGCGATGGCGAGCTCGTCATGTGCGATCTCGCTCCGCGCCACCCCAACGGCTGGTGGGGCGATTCCTGCTTGACGGTCGCTTGTGGCGATCCGCCGGCCCGCGACCGCGCCGTGTGGCAAGAGCTTTCCGACGGACTCAAAGCCGGCGCGGATGCCCTCAGGCCGGGCGTCACCGCTGGCAAGGTCTACGCGGCTGTCGCCCGCCACGCCGGAGAGCAGCCGGGCCACGCCGGCCACGCCATCGGCCGCGACCACTATGAGGAGCCTAAGATCCTGCCGGACAACCCCGAGCGGCTCGTCGACGGCGCCGTGATCGTGCTCGAGCCAGGTCGGTACCGCGACGGTCGCGGCCTGCGCATCGAGCATGCGTTCCGCGTCACGCCGGACGGCGGCGAACGGCTCTCGACCTTTGGGCTAGAGCTGTGACCCGCTCGCTGCTGGGACGTGTCGCGCTCGTGACCGGCGCCGGATCTGGGATCGGCCGCGCGTCGGCCCTCGCGCTGGGCGCGGCCGGCGCGACCGTAATCGCCTTCGACCGCGATGCGGACGCTGCCGCGGCCACCGTGGCCGAGCTTCCACTGGGCCGTTCTGTGTCGGGTGATGCCGCGTCGGACGAGGACATCAAACGCGCCGTCGCTGTGGCGGCCGATGACCTCGGGCGCTTGGACATCGTCCACGCCAACGCGGCCGTGCAGTTCTTCGGCAATGCCGTCGAGTGCACGGTCGATGAGTGGGACGCGATGTTCGGGGTCAACCTCCGCGGCGTCTGGCTCCTTGCCCGCGCCGCGCTCCCCGCGATGGGCCCAGGCGGCGTCTTCCTGGCGACATCATCGGACTGTGCGATCCGTACCTCTCGCCGCGCGACGGCCTACACCGCGGCGAAGGCGGGCCTCAACGGCCTGATCCGCTCGATCGCCGTTGACTTCGGCGCGCAGGGCATCCGCGCGAACTGCGTTACCCCGGGAGTCACGGACACCCCGGGCTTGCGACGGCTGTACGGCCTCGACGGCGACGCCGAGGACGGCATCGCTCGGGCCGCCGGGCTGAGCCCGCTGGGACGGATCGGACGGCCCGAGGACCTCGGCGACGTCGTGACGTTCCTCGCCGGCGATGACGCCCGCTTCATCACTGGTGCGAACATCATGGTCGACGGCGGCATGACGGTGACCTATGGCGCCGACTGACGAGGCCCACCTGCGCCGGGAGGCGGTCAGCGAGCAGCTGCGCGCCGCGTCCGCTGACGCCCTCATCGTCGCGACCAAACCGAATTTCACCTACCTCGGCGGCTAGCTACGCCTTCGTGGGCGATGCGAGCGCGCCCGATGATCCTTATCGTCGGCGCCACGGGCGAGTCGACAGCGATTACGGGCCACGCCTAGTCCGAGCGCCTCACCGAGATCGCGTACGGGCTGCACACCTCGCCATACGTCGAGCCCGTGGCGACAACGGTGGGCGCCGAACCGCTGCTGGACTTCGTGCCCGCCGCCATCGAGCGCCTGACCGAGACCCTTGCGGCCCTCGGCGCTCGTGGCGTCGCGATCGAGCGTGCCGGCCCGATCGTGTGGCCCACGCGGCGGCGCAAATCACCCGCCGAGGCTCGTCCGGGCATGACCGAGCGCGAGCTGCACGGGCTTCTGGCGGGCGCAGGTGACGGCGCAGGCTGGGCGGAAGCTGGCGGCGTAGTGGCGGTGGGCGCTGACTTCGGCGTGATGGAAAGCGGGCACGCGCTGCCGCATAATACGGGTAGCTCGCCAGACCGATTGCAAAAAATACGGTGCCGTGGCCACTCATGCTAATGGGCGTGCACGGCAAAATATTCATGCGTTTATCGTGCAATACAAAGTGACGGGTAACCCCGCGCCTGACCATGTAGCGGTCTGATGCACCTTGTCCGAGGTTACCGGTCTACTCGAACTAATGCTGATATTAGAGGTGGTCAATGAACGGATCAAAACGCTGATGATAATTGTACTTAAAAAATCTGTGGGCCCCGTCAGATGAGTGTAACGCATGCCAGTTTCTCGCGTGGCTTTCTGCCGGCCAGCGACCCGCTGGCAACTCTGCCGGGCGCGATATTTGAGCCATGGAACCACGCTGGCCGCAGTCTGCCGCAGTGGATCACAAACGGTGTTGTGCGGGCCAAGGTAGCGT
>SXGR01120397.1_pt1 | contig 10864 bp, 6 predicted proteins | sample 3174711 | NCBI WGS metagenome assembly SXGR01 (sample SAMN11356860, study PRJNA531348) | freshwater metagenome | isolation source: freshwater sample F1-60 | place: China: Fuxian Lake, Yuxi | collected 2017-12-25 | reverse complement strand
GGTGCCGAGATTCTGGACGAGCTCCTCCCGGGTCATCCCGACGCCGGTGTCGGTGAGGGTCACGGTGCCGGCCTTCTCATCGGTCACCAGGCTGATGCCCGGGGCGATGTCGGTCTGGAACACCGTTCCACCGGAGGCCTGGATGAACCGCAGCTTCTCGCAGGCATCGGCTGCGTTGGAGATCAGCTCCCGGATGAAGATCTCGCGGTCGGTGTACAGCGAGTGGATGACGAGATTCAGGAGTTGCTGGATCTCGGCCTGAAAATGGTGCTTCTCGGTTGGTGCGTCAGCGGCATCGCTCATAGAGGAGCGATCCCTATGCGACAAGAACACCCCACGTCAAGGGTGGCGTCCCCATCGCGACACTAGGGAAGCCATCCGGCTCAGGTGAAACGCCACTCGCCCCGCTGGATGGTCCAGACGCTGATCACGAGGTTCGTGACCGCGTGGGCCGTGATGGCGTCACCCAGCCGGTTTCTGCGCAGGACCAGCCATTGGTAGGCCATGCCACAGAGGATGCCCGGGATCCAGAGATCGCCATGGGCGATGCCGAAAAGGGCACTCGTGCCATAGAAGGCGAGAAGACGGTAGGTGGAGAGCTCGACCTGGGTGAACTTCGAGTCGATCAGCATCCGATAGACGAACGACCGGTAGAACACCTCCTCGACCATCGGGATGATCACGGATCGTCCGAGGACCCGGATGCCGACCAGTCCCCATCCGACAGCCGGCGCCTCCTTGAAGAAGGCCACCGGGTCCCAAGGATCGGTCAGCTTCGCCTTGGGCATCTTCGAGAGACCGCTCTCGAACCAGCCCGTCAGCTGGGAACTCGTCGGGATCCAGACCTCGCAGGCGATCCAGAGCCCGGCGATGGCGAGTCCGACTCCAAGCGCCTCCGGGCTCACGGCCCACTTCATCTCGGGAAGCCAGGGCCTCAGCCAGACCAGCAGTCCGGCGGTGACAAGGATCTTGATCGCATAGTTCCAGAACTCGGCCCCCGGATACCAGCCGGAGGGCAACGATGTGAACAGGAGGATCACCAGGAAGGGCAGCACCCGACTGCCCTCGGGAAGCGTCAACCAGTCCGGCCCCTTCGGCTCCGTCTTCAAGATCACCATGATAGGCGCGAGTCTCGGGGGGATCCCGGGTGCATCAAGCGTGAAACTCCATCCACGCGATCACGGCCGGTAGATGGGGCCGTTGAAGATCGCGTTGGGGGCCGGGATCTTGTTGATCAGGTCGTAGGACAGGTTCCACTTCAGCATCTGAGCCGAGCCACCAAACATACCGACGACAGCCCCTCCTGGGAGGTTCTTCACGCCGCTGTTGCCGTTGGGATTGTTCACAGCACCCCATGAGGCGGTGCCGGCGTGTCGGATGGAGACACCATTCCCGACGTTTCCCGGGGGCGGCACGTTGGAGGCATCATTGAAGTTCAATGGATCCAGCTCGTTCTGCTCCCAGAGCTGCCAATCGGTCGAGAGGAAGTCGCTGATCTTGTAGGTGCCGCCGTTCACGAAGGGCGGATTGCGACCGACATTGTTGTAGCCCCCGATCGTCCCGTTCCAGCAGTAGGAGGTCAGTTTCAGGGGACGCCCGATCCACAGGGTCTTCAGACGACCCGACCCCCGCGTTGCCACATCCTTGGGACACCAGCAGATCTTGTGGTCGCCGAGGATGGGACCGAGCTGGCTGATCCGGAAGAAGGCGACCTGGTTGCTGAACTGGGCCGAGTTGACGTCCTTGCCCGCCGCCGAGACGGGATTCGGCGGTCCACCCGGGATCCGGCCGTTGTTCTTCGTCGCGTAGACCCAACCATCCGGGCCACTCAGATCGCCACCCCAGGTCGGATGGGCGCAGTAGTCCCGGTTGTCGGTGGCGTAGATCTGGTTCGCCATGACGATCTGGCGGACGTTGTTCAGATCGATCGTCAACTGCGCCCGATCCTTCGCCCGCCCCAACGCAGGAAGGAGAATCCCAGCGAGGATCGCGATGATGGCGATGACCACGAGCAATTCGATCAGAGTGAACGCTAACGCAATGTCTTTTTTCCGGGTTTTCATGGCGTATTGACCCAAATTTGCACCACGGAGAAGAACCTCCATGGCAACTGCAGCAACCGGCTTGGGGGGGTGTTGCGATAGGCTCTGCGGTCATCGTGAGGACATCAAGCCCCGTTTCGGGAGCCGACTCATGGCGTCACGGCGGATGGGCCGGGACTGTTGGTCTTGCACCGGCACCGGATCAGGGGCGGATAGATCGGCGCCCATCCTTTTGATCGAAAGCGGGTTGCACTGATTCCGAAGGCCGCGGGATCCCCCTCAGGATTTTCCCTAGCCGACCGCAGCATCACCCGGCTTTTTCCAAGATGGAAACCCCTGCAAAGACGCGAGGTTTTCCCAGAAGAATCCCATGGCACCGCTCGTGCTGTCCGGCAGTGTTGCTGTTCCACCTGTTGAAGGCTCCGTCGACAACGCATTGGCTGCTGTTCTGGGTCTCGTTGTTCGAGGCCTGGGTCGGACTGGCCTCGCCCCAGCCACGGCGTGCACCGGAGACGGTGCCGACCCCCGCTGGACTGGCCCACCGCACGCGGATCGTCGGGCGCTACTCCCCTCAACAACGGGAACGAGACCGGGGTGCCCGCCTGAGAACGCTGGGGCTCCAGGAACTGAAGCGATTCTCAAGGATGACCAACCTGGTTGTCCTCGATGAGGAATCCCCGGTGGATCCCCAGTTGCAAACGACTCCCGAGCAACGCCGCAAACACCTTCTCTCCCGGATCCAGCAGCTCGAGGAGTCCGGGCTCTTCGACTATGTCGAGCCGGACTACCTTCACGTCGCCGATGCGGTGCCGAACGACAGCGCCTTTTCCACTGGAACCCTCTGGGGGCTCCGCAACCAAGGGCAGAGCGGAGGTCTTTCTGGAGCCGACATCGATGCGGTCCGGGCATGGGACATCACGACCGGATCCACCGACGTGGTCGTGGCGGTGATCGACACCGGCATCCGCTACACCCACCAGGACCTGAGTGCCCAGATGTGGCAGAATCCAGGAGAATCCGGGGCCCTCGCCTCCGACGGCATCGACAACGATGGCAACGGATATGTCGACGACGTCTATGGAATCAACGCCATCACCGGTTCAGGCAACCCCATGGATGACAACGGACATGGCACCCACTGCGCCGGGACGATCGGCGCGGCAGCGAACGGTTCAGGGCCGCACGTCGGTGTCGCGTGGAACGTGCGACTCATGGGCCTCAAGTTCATGGATGCCGGAGGATCCGGTTTCACGAGCGACGCCATCGAGTGCATCAACTTCGCCGTCGCAAAAGGAGCCCGGGTTCTGAGCTGCAGCTGGGGCGGAGGCGGGTATGAGACGGCACTGCAGGACGCCATCACCCGCGCGAGGAACCAGGGCGTGCTCTTCGTGGCTGCGGCCGGCAACGAATCCGCGAACTCGGATACCATACCCCACTACCCCTCAGGTTACGACGTGGACAACGTGATCTCCGTGGCGGCACTGGATCGTTCCGACAACCTCGCAGGCTTCTCCAACTACGGATCCCTGAACGTCGACCTCGGAGCCCCGGGAGTCGATATCTACTCGACCTACCACTCCGCAAACGACGCATATGCGACCAGCAGCGGCACCAGCATGGCCACGCCCCATGTGGCCGGCGTGGCCGCCCTCGTCATCGCACGGTTCCCGGGAATCTCCGTCTTCGACCTTCGCCAGCGCCTCCTCGCCACCACCGTTCCCGTCGCCTCGCTGAATGGCCGCTCGACGACCGGAGGTCGCGTCAACGCCTACAACGCACTCACGGCCAGCCCGGACGGCACACTCGAGCTCTCGGTTTCATCAGGGGGCTCCCTCATCGCAGGCCAACCCGTCACATTGGTCGTCCAGGTCACGGACCTGACGGCGATCGGCAATGCCACTGTCACGGGTTCGGCCACAGGGCTTCCATCGATCACCTTCCGCAATGATGGAGCCTCTCCCGACACGACCGCCAATGATCACCTGTACCATGCCTCGATTACGGTCCCGAGCGACAGGGATCAGCTCGTCCTCACGATCCAGGCGTCGGCCCCATCCAAGACAAGCCAGACCCTCACCCGATCCCTTCCAATCGCGCGCCTGGCGGCCAACGACAACTTCAGCTCGGCCACCGACCTGACAGGCAATGTCATCCAAGCGACGGGAAATAATCAGATCGCCACCAAGGAATCCGGCGAACCCAACCACGCCGCGAACAATGTCGGTGGCAAATCCGTCTGGTGGAAATGGACCGCACCCTCTTCGGGAACGGCGACCATCAACACCCGCGGAAGCGCTTTCGATACGATGCTCGGTGTCTACACCGGAAGCACAGTCAACAACCTGACACCCATCGCGAACAACGATGATGAAAGCTACCCAGCCTTCATCACCAGCCGGGTCCAATTCACGGCGAATGGCGGGACCACCTACCGGATCGCCGTGGACGGATACAACAGCGGCTCAGGGGCAGACAGCGGAGCGATCACGCTGAACATCTCCGCACCTCCCTCCAACGACAGTTTTGCCAACCGCTCCACAGTCACAGGAAATTCATGGCAACAGACGGGTTCCAATCTCTACGCCACGAAGGAGGCCGGGGAACCGAATCATGCCAACAATGCAGGCGGCCAATCCGTCTGGTGGACCTGGACGGCACCCGCCAACGGTCCAGTGGTTTTGCACACCTCGGGAAGTGCTTTCGACACCCTCCTCGCCGTCTACACCGGATCCGCGGCGAATAGCCTGACCACGGTCGCCAGCAATGACGACGCCACCTCGGGAACAACCAGCCGGTTGTCGTTCACCGCCGTGGCAGGCACCCCCTACCAGATTGCCGTGGATGGTAAAAACGCCGGCGGCTCCATAGCCAGCGGCTCGATCACCTTGTCCCTTTCCCAGAGCAGCTCCCCGGCCCTTGCACCGGTTTCCAACCTTACCACGGACGAAGGGCAGTCGCTTGACCTGACGCTTACGGCCACCGACGCGGACACCGCGACACAGGACCTCACATTCTCTCTGGTCTCCGGACCCTCAGGAATGTCGGTGACGGGATCCGGACGCCTGACCTGGTTGCCGTCGGAGGCCCAAGGCCCGGGCAGCTACTCCATCACTGTTGCGGTTTCGGACGGAGTCTCGTCGGGCACCGGTTCGTTCACCGTCATGGTCCGTGAGGTCAACGCCAGCCCGACGCTGACGGCTATCAACAGCCAGACCATCGAGGAAGGCTCCACGCTCTCCCTCACCCTCTCGGCCTCCGACGTTGATCTCCCGACCCAGACCCTCAGCTACTCCCTCACCTCCGGTCCCGATGGCATGACCGTCACCTCGACGGGCCTCCTCACCTGGACCCCCACCGAAGCCCAAGGGCCGGGCTCCCATGCCGTCACCGTCGCCGTCTCCGACGGCGTCACTGCCGCCTCCCGCTCCTTCTCCGTCACCGTCTCTGAGGTCAACGCCGCCCCCACCTTCGCCATCATTCCGGACCAGGCGGTCGCCGAGGGACAGACCCTCTCCCTCACCCTCTCGGCTTCCGACGCGGACCTACCCGCCCAAGCCCTTACCTTTTCCCTCACCTCCGACCCAACCGGCATGACCGTCACCCCAGCGGGCCTCCTCGCCTGGATCCCCACCGAAGCCCAAGGGCCTGGCACCTATATCGTCGAGGTCACCGTCTCCGATGGGGTCACTACCGCCTCCCGCTCCTTCTCCGTCACCGTCTCTGAGGTCAACGCCGCCCCCACCTTCGCCACCATCCCGGACCAGGCGGTCGCCGAGGGACAGACCCTCTCCCTCACCCTCTCGGCTTCCGACACAGATCTCCCGGCCCAGACCTTCATCTTCTCACTGACCTCCGGTCCCACCGGTATGGCTGTGACCCCAGGAGGTCTCCTCACCTGGACCCCCTCCGAAGCCCAGGGCCCCAGCACCAACGCTGTGACCGTTGCTGTCTCCGACGGCGTCACCTCGGTCAGCCGTTCGTTCACCGTCACGGTACGTGAGGTCAATGTCGCCCCCACCTTCGCGGCCATCTCCGACCAGACACTCGACGAAGGTCAGCCCCTCTCCCTCACCCTCTCGGCCTCCGACACCGATCTCCCGGCCCAGACCCTCAGCTACTCCCTCACCTCCGGCCCGGAGGGCATGACTGTTACCTCAGGCGGTCTTCTCACTTGGCACCCCTCCGAGGCCCAAGGCCCCAGCACCAACCCTGTGACCGTGGCCGTCTCGGATGGGGTCACCTCAGTCAGCCGTTCGTTCACCGTCATGGTCACCCGCAACACGCTCCCATTGGCTATTGTGGGTACCGTGATCGATGGGTACATCGCCGGGGGATTCGTCTGGTTTGATGCCAACCTGAACGGGGTCTTTGAAACGGCAGAGCCAAACACCTCCACAGATCGGCAGGGGAACTTTTCCCTCACCGTGGATCTCTCGGTTTTTGACACCAATCGAAACGGCCAAATCGACCTCCAGGAGGGTCGTATCATCGTTCAGGGCGGAATGGATCTCGGTACCGGTGTGAAGCTCCAGGGAAAGCTCATGGCGCCTCCCGGCTCGTCAGTGGTCACTCCCTTGACAACCCTCGTTGATTCCGTGGCCCGTGCCTCGGGACAGGACTCGATCGCACTGGCAGAGTCGATCATCCAACGCTCCTTGGGGCTGCCCGAGGTTTCATTGACTCAGTTTGACCCCATTTCCTCGGCTCTCCAAGGCAACCGCCACGGCGTGACCCTCCAAGCAGCTGCCGCGCGGGTAGCAGACACGGTTTCCCAGATTGCGACACTGCTGACCGGACTCGATCCATCAGTCAGCACCCGAGCCGCATCGACAATCGTCGCGGATCAAATCGCCAAGACCATTTTGGCTGGAGGCTCGCTCGAACTGGAAAACATCGCCACGATCCATGCCGTGCTGGTGGCCACCGTCTCCTCGGTCGGCACATCGGTCCCAGAAGCAACCGCCTCCCGCATTGCCGAGGCCATCTCGGAGCAGAACATTCTGAAGATAGCCGCGGCATCCGACAACAATCCGATGGAGGCACTCCGGCAGATCACACAGATTCAGACCGTGGTCCAAACGGACGTGACCCGGGCAATCCTGGATCTCGCAACGAATCCCACCAGCCTCGATGGTTTCACGATCCAGTTCACCGGCGACACCCTGCTCGCGGCCATCGACAAGGCCCCAGTGGGGGACCTCACGGGAACACTCTCTTCTGCGGGTTCGTTCAGTCTGCTCAATGAGGAGGCTGAGATCATCGAGTCAGGGGACTCGCCCGTTCCATTGACTGTGGTCCGACGGAACGGAGCCTCGGGAATCGTGACGGTCGAGGTCGTGTTGAACCCTTCTGAAGGCCTACGCACCAACCGCATCAGCCTCCGATTCGCTGACGGGGAGATCCAGAAGACCATAAGCCCATCAATGCTGTTTGACGATAATCAGCTCCCGGGGACCACACGGATCTTCAAAACAACCTTGCTGCTTCAGGCAGGATCAGCAGCCGGTGCCCGGGTGGAGAACCCCGGCACCGGAACGCTCCGTGTCGTGGACAACGACGCTGCGGGCACACTGGGGTTCGCACAACAACGCTACGAATTGAGGGAGCAGACACCGGGACAACCCTCCATCGTGATCCGACGCCAGGAGGGAACGGCCGGATCGATCACGGCAATCGTCTCCATAGGTTCCGAAACAGGGACGGCAGGACGTGACTACCTCGGAGACCCAATGACCGTGACCTTCGCACCTGGGGAACTCATCAAGATCCTTCCTCCATTCGTACTCGACGACTCCAATTCCGAAGCCAATGAGATTCTAACGCTCACCCTTCGTATTGATCCAAGTTCGCCACTTGGCGCACGGGTCAGGACCGAGGACTCCAGCACCGAGATTGTCATTATCGACGACGACCAAGAGCCACGACTGGCCTACCAAGCGGCGGCCGGAGGAATCGAGCTGCTGTGCTTCGGACCGGAGGGATCCTCGTACGATCTCCAAGCCAGTTCCGACCTCCGGAACTGGATCACCATCTCAGGCAGTCCGGTGACAACCACCGGATTCACAAAGGGGGTCCAGATTACCCTCCAGGACACCTCGACATCGGCACGGTTTTATCGAATCCGATCACCCTGACCGAGGGTCAACCCGGGTCAGGACGCGGTCCGACAGCCCACCGAAAGCAGCACGTTCGCCCAGAGAGCCTGATCCCCTGTCTGGATCGTGAGCACATGGTCGTCGGACTTCACCGCCTCGTAGAAATCCCACTTCAGGATCGGCTCGAGGGCGACGGCCATTCCGGCTTCCTTCAGGATGCCGCGGAACTCAGTCCAGACCGGCGGCTCGCCCATCTTGGCGTAGGGATCATCGGCGGGAATTCCCATCGTGTTGACATGGTCGATGGGGATTGCACTGAGAACAGCCCTGAGGGTCTGGGCCACGGTGACGAGGCCTGGGGACAGGTTCATCGAGATCACCTCGGCATTCGGCCCCTTCTTTGTGGATGCCGGATAGTTTCCATCGGCGATCAGGATCTTGGCGTGGTGGCCTGCGCGTCCGAGCACGGCATTGATCCCTGGGTGGATGAGAGTGTGCTTGAGCATGCCCAAGGGGAGCAGAGGGGGGACCGGGAACGGAAGAAAACACTGACGTGCGAACGGCCGCCCACGGGCTGCACGTCAGGACGTCGGCAGGCATTCGATCCGAAGGAAGGCTCCGGTGGCATTCGCCTCGGCCACATACTGCGGAAGACCGTTCAAGACATCGACGGAGGCCCGGTGGATGTGGCCCGCGAACACGCCGAGAAGGTTGGGTGCGGCGAACACCTCCCGATGGAAGGCCAGGGTGGTCTCCGTGTGCCCTCCCTTCCGCCACCGGACCCTCCGCTCCAGTTCAAAGGCTTCGTCGGAATGGGCTCCCCAGCCTGGATGACCGCAGCCAAAACCCAGGGGGCGTCCCGGTGCATAGAGCGGGATGTGGACACACAGCACGAGAGGTCCACCGGTCGCGACCTGTTCCCGGAACCAGTTCAACTGCCTGGGTGTGATCTCGTAGGTCGAATTGTCGAGGGTCAGGATCCTGACTCCGTTCACTTCGCGCGACTCCATCATCGGGTCGGCTCCCTGGTAGAGAGGACGGAGGTGCCTGCCGATCCAGGTGCTCCGGAGTTCCTCCAGGGACCCATCCATTCCCTCATAGTGCCAGTCGTGGTTGCCAGCCGTATAGACCCAGGGCAGGCCCGAGGCACGCAACCGTGCCAGCACCCAATCCACGGCGGCCTCCGACGGAAAGCTCACGATGTCACCGGCGAGGACCACCAGGGATGCCTTGGCATCGGCCGCCGCCTTCAGGGCCTCCTCGAACCCCCGCTCCGGATCGGTGGGCTCCCGTGTCTCGAAATGGCGGGTCTGGTTGTAGGCTTTGGCCATGCGACCACTGAACTGCCGGAACGGTTCACCCCGTGCGTCGTCGCGGAACAGGTGGGCATCCGCCAGCATCACCAGGGTGAACGGTGATTTCACTGCCGGACAGCCGAGACGGATCCGGTTGCCATCGAGGGCGAAGGTCCGGGACATGGCGGGTCGGGACCCCACACCCTCACCGGCGGAAAGGCCGACCGCAGCGGTCGAAAAAGCGCTGGAACGAAGGAAGCCACGGCGGCCCACGAGGGAATTCATGCCGAGGGAATGCGCGGATCCTCCGCGGTCGTCAATCCGGACCTGGGTCGCCACACGCCACGTCCAGGCGCCCTCGACAAGCCACACCTTGCCCTTTTCGGCATCTCTCCAATGCTCCTGCCGACATGAGCGAGGAGATCTTCGATGTCGTCGACGAGCACGATGTGGTGATGGGGTGGGCTCCCCGGAGCGAGGTCCATCGTCGGGACCTTTGCCATCGCGCGGTGCATGTCCTGATCTTCAACCACCGGGGCGAGGTGTTCCTCCAGCAGCGTTCCCTGTCGAAGGACAATTGGCCCGGCGTCTGGGATTCGTCGTCGTCGGGGCATCTCGACTCCGGAGAGAGCTACGATGACTGCTGCATCCGGGAGGTCCGGGAGGAGCTGGGACTGGCTCTCGCTGCCGTTCCCGACCGACTCCTCAGGCTGGAGGCGACTCCCGACACCGGCTGGGAGTTCTGCTGGGTCTATCGATGCACCCATGAGGGCCCCTTCGTGCTGCAGCCTTCCGAGGTCCGGGGCGGTGGCTGGTTTCCACCCGAGGTCGTGACCGACTGGATCGGACGCAGGCCCGAGGATTTCGCCAGTGCATTCCGGGTCCTCTGGGCTCGGCTCGCGCACTGACGGTTCCTGCGGCACCCCCTCCAGGTTCAGCGACCGCGGCGCGCGCGGTATTGGTCGGCGGTCATCACACAGCGGAAGCCGACGTGATTGCTGCCGGTCGAGACCTCTCCCTTGCCCCGGCTGCCCACCATGTAGCGGGTGCAGTATTCGTCGGTGCACAGGAAGGATCCGCCCCGATGGACCCGCTTCTTCTCGGAGGGCTCCGCGGGATCGTGTGAGGAAAGCGGTCCGACCGGGTTCCGGGCGACGCCGCCCGCGAGCACGCGCTGCTGGTAGGCGTCGGGACGGTACCAGTCGCTCACCCACTCCCAGACATTGCCCCCCATGTCATGGAGTCCGAAGGGGTTTGCAGGAAAGCGTCCGACCGGGGCTATGCCCGTGAACCCGTCGACTCCGGTATCCGTGACCGGGAACCGGCCCGTGTAGATGTTTGCCACCAAACGTCCCTCCGGCTTGAGGTCATTGCCCCAGGGATACAGGTCACCCGACCGTCCACCCCGCGCCGCGAATTCCCATTCGGCCTC
>SXGR01216498.1_pt1 | contig 10865 bp, 8 predicted proteins | sample 3174711 | NCBI WGS metagenome assembly SXGR01 (sample SAMN11356860, study PRJNA531348) | freshwater metagenome | isolation source: freshwater sample F1-60 | place: China: Fuxian Lake, Yuxi | collected 2017-12-25 | reverse complement strand
TCTTCTTCTTCGCGGCGTATTCTAGTTCGGAGAAACTAGTTTGCATGAGCAGTCTCGCTAGCAGGGGGCGTAGACGTAATTCTAAAAGAACAACTGCGTTACGGGAAGGCCTTCGGGGAATAAATCAGCGCTTCCCTAGAAACAGTCTCCCGAAGGTATCAGGTATCTTTACTTCATCACCGGTGTCCCTTGCACTGAGCGTTTTTACTTTTTTTTCTTCCTTCGATTTCATTTGCGGCACAGCTTTATTTTTATCTGAAGGGCCTTGACCGATGTTTTTTTCCACTTGGGCAGGAGCACCATCCTTTTTATTGCCGACATCCTTATTCTTATCGTCAGACTGTCCCTGCCCATAATTGGGAAGATTGCTTTGAGAGTTACTTCTGGAAAGACGATCGCCGATGAAAAATTCTCCATTCATCAATGTTGAGGGGGCAGGTGGTAGGCAGGCTTACACGAACCTTGGGAATTCAGTGGGTATTGCTCATTAACCGTCGTTTTAAAAATTTATTTTTTAGCAATAAATCCGCCGCCATTTTCGTAACCCCTCCCCATCTCTGGTTCCGAGACTCAATGCATTTCTGTGTATCAAATCAGCGTTTCAACTTGACTGATAATTGCCCGCCACCTATATTGCTGACTCGCTAGTTAGTAATTTTCCCTCTCATGCCCGCCCTGGAACCGAAGACCAAACCTCGTTGGGAACGCCGCAAGGACGCCCGTCCGCAAGAGCTGCTGGCGGCGGCTTTGGATTTATTTGTTGAACGCGGCTATGCCGCTGCCCGGCTCGACGATGTGGCCGCGCGCGCAGGCGTCTCGAAAGGGACGCTCTATCTGTATTTCGAAAACAAGGAAGAACTGTTCAAGGCCGTGGTTCGCGAGAATCTGGTCTCAGCGCTGGCCGAGGCGGAAGACTATATAGAGCGCTCTACCGGCAGCAGCCGAAACCTGTTGCGCGCCTTTATTCTGAACTGGTGGGACCGCGTCGGCCAGACCAAGCTATCCGGCATTTCGAAGCTGATGATGGCTGAATCAGGCAATTTCCCAGACGTTGCGCGCTTTTATCATGAAGAGGTGATTTCCCGGTGCAATGCGCTGATCGTGGGCATTCTTGAGCGCGGCATTACCCGCGGTGAGTTTCGGGCGGTCGATACCGTCAATGCCAATCTCGTGATTGTTGCGCCGCTGGTGATGTTAATGATGTGGAAACATTCATTCCACTCTTGTAGGCTGGAGCCTATCTCGGCAAACGATTATCTGGATTGTTACCTTGATCTGCTGATCAATGGTCTTCAGGCGCCGTCTCAAGCGGGTGGCACCGAGACGGCGCACGAGCCGCCGTCGAATCATCACTAAAAACACTATGTCAAAAAACCTTGTTCGCGGGCTCGTTCTGCTCATCCTGCTCACCGTTGCTGGCGGCGTGATCTGGAGCCTGATGCAGCGCCCGGCTGCCCCGGCAAAATCGGCAGCGCCAGTGGTGGCGGTGCCACCAACGCTGGAATTTTTAACACAGGAAGTCGTGACAGCGAGCCCGGTCGAAATTCGGCAAACACTCTCACTGTCAGGATCGCTGCGCGCGGTCGATATGTCCACGGTCAAAGCGCGCGTGCCCGCTGATGTGCGGCAGGTACTGGTCCGCGAGGGCGAGTCTGTACGTGCGGGACAAATCGTGGTGGTGACCGACGGCACCGAGTATGAGGCGCGGGTGGCGCAGGCCCGTGGTCACTTGGATGCTGCCCTCGCTCAGCTCGAGATTGCGACCAAGACACGCGACAACAATCGTGTGCTGGTGGAGAAGGGATTCATTTCGCGGAATGCATTTGACAATGCGGCAAGCCAGTACGCGGCCACAGAGGCGAATGTGGCTGCGGCACGCGGCGCGATGAATATTGTGCAGAAATCACTGAACGAGACCATCATTCGGACGCCTATCTCAGGGCTGGTCGCAGCGCGCTACGTACAGCCCGGAGAAAAAGTCTCGCCGGACAACAAGCTGCTTGATATCGTCAATCTGCAGAAAATGGAGCTGCAAGCAGCGGTACCCACAAGCGACATTGCGCAGATTGTCGTCGGCCAGCCCGTAAGCTTGCATATAGAGGGCTTGCCGGAAACCTTCGAAGGCAAGGTCGTTCGCGTCAATCCCTCCACCCAGGCGGGCTCACGCTCAGTGCTGGCTTATGTACAAGTCGCCAATCCGAAGAACGTGCTGCGCGTTGGCATGTTCGCGGAGGCGCAGTTGGTTCTGAAGGCGAAACAGAGTGTGCTGGCCTTGCCGCAGAGCGCAGTGCGCAAGGATGGTCAGGGTACATTTGTTTACACCATCAAGGATGGGCAATTGAACAAGACTGCGGTTACCGTGGGGATTGATGGCCGAAGTGGTGACGAATACCTGATAGAAATCGTTTCGGGCCTGGATTTTGGTGCGCAGGTAATACGCACCGACATGGGCAACCTGCAAACCGGTACGCGCGTGAGAGTAGCAGCGCCAGCCGCTGCGCGCTAGGAAAGACAGGAACCGGCGCCATGTGGTTTACACGCATCAGTATCGGCAACCCGGTTCTGGCCACCATGATGATGGTGGCGTTTGTTGTGCTCGGTCTGTTCTCTTATCAGCGACTGCGCGTGGATCAGTTCCCCGATGTGACCTTCCCGGTGGTCGTTGTACAGACTGAGTATCCGGGAGCAGCGCCTGAAACGGTCGAAACCGACATCACTCGCAAGATCGAAGAAGCCGTCAACACCATCAATGGCATAAACAGCCTGACTTCACGCTCTTACGAGGGCCAGTCGATTGTCATCATCGAGTTTGCACTCACCATCGACCCGGCACAGGCGGCGCAGGATGTGCGTGAAAAAGTCGCGCTGATCAAAGTAGTTTTTCGTAAGGAAGTGAAGGAACCCCGCGTCACCCGCTACGACCCCGCGGACCGACCGATTTTCTCGGTCGCTGTGACCAATGAGGCCGGCAAGGGCAAGTACAGTATGCGTGAGCTGACCACGATTGCCGATCAGCTGATCAAAAAACGTCTGGAAAATGTACGTGGTGTGGGTTCAGTCACGCTGGTCGGTGGCGTCAAGCGTGAAATTCAGATTCAGGTCAAACCAGCGGATATGGAGGCGCTGGGCATCAGCATGGATCAAGTCCTCAATGCCCTGCGTAATGAAAATCAGGAACTGCCTGCCGGTAGTGTGCGCGCAACAGCGAATGAACAAGTGGTGCAAGTGCAAGGCCGCATCAAACGACCGAAAGATTTCGAGCGTATCGTGATCGCGCAGCGCGGTGGTCATGCGGTCTTACTCGGACAAGTAGCGCGAGTGATCGACAGTCAGCAGGAGCAAGAAAATCTTGCACTCTTCAACGGTCAGCGCACCCTTGCGCTCGATATCCTCAAAGCGCAGGGCCAGAATACGATTGATGTGGCCGATGGTCTCAAAAAAGTGATCACCGATCTGCAGCCCACGCTCAATGCGCTGCACCCGGGTGTAAAGCTGGATATCATCAAGGACGGTTCGCGACAGATTCGCGTCGGTGTCGAGAATGTTCGTCGCACACTGATCGAAGGCGCACTACTGACAATACTGATTGTTTTTCTGTTCCTGAACTCATGGCGCTCTACGGTAATAACGGGTTTGACGCTGCCGGTGTCGCTGATAGGCACTTTTTTGTTCATGGATATGTTTGGCTTCACGATCAACATGATCACGCTAATGGCTTTGTCGCTGTGCGTAGGTCTGCTGATCGATGACGCGATTGTCGTGCGTGAAAACATAGTTCGTCATGCGGGCATGCGGGTGAATGGTCGCTGCAAAAACCCGCGAGATGCAGCACTCGAAGGTACAGCAGAGATCGGGTTGGCAGTGCTGGCTACAACTTTTTCGATTGTCGCGGTGTTTCTGCCAGTAGGATTCATGGGCGGCATCATCGGTCGCTTCTTTCATCAGTTCGGTGTTACGGTCGCCGCTACGGTACTGATTTCGATGTTTGTGTCGTTTACGTTGGATCCGATGCTTTCATCCATTTGGCACGATCCGGCGGTACACGGCCAGGGCCCAAGACGCGGCTGGTATGCACATACGATCGGCCGAGTGCTGGAGCAATTCGATCACTTCGTACAGTGGCTTTCAAAAATTTATCAAGTCACCCTGCGCTGGTCAATGCGCCATCGTGTTACAACGCTGGTACTCGCGCTAGCCACCTTCGTCGCTGGTCTGCTGCTGCCCGCTTCGGGTCTGGTGGGTACGGAGTTCGTGCCGCAGGCTGATTTTTCCGAGACCGGCGTGGTTTTTTATACGCCAGTCGGATCTTCGCTGGAGTTCACCGAAAGTAAGGCGAGGCAGGTAGAACAGGCTCTCCATGCATTGCCCGAGGTACGTGATCTCTACACCACCATCAATACTGGCACAGCACTGGGAAAAAACTACGCGACCGTGTACGCACGACTGGTGCCGCGCAGCGAAAGAAAGCGCAGCACGAAAGAACTGAGCCAGCCACTGCGCGAACAGCTGGTGCGCATTCCGGGCATTACGATCACGCATATCGGTCAGCTCGATGGCGTGGGTGGCGATAACAAGCAAATCCGCTTTTCCATACTCGGCCCCGATTTGAAACAACTCGGCAAGCTCGCCGCCGAGGCCGCCGCACGCGTACGCGCGATACCCGGTGTGGTAGACCTGGATTCAAGTCTCAAGCCCAACAAGCCCACCATTCAGGTTGAGCCCTATCGGGAAGTCGCCGCTGATCTGGGTATCGGCGTGGCACAGATAGGCAACACCTTGCGACCGCTGCTGGCGGGCGATGCAGTGACAGGCTGGCGTGCACCGAATGATGAAACCTATGATGTCACGGTTCGACTCGCACCCTCGGACCGCAACAACATCGCCGATCTGTCTCGACTTAACTTGGCCAGCAGCCAGATGAATGCCGATGGTTCGCTACGCATGGTGCCGTTGCGTCAGGTAGCCAGCATCATGCCGGCCAACGGTGCAAACCAGATCAATCGACGCGACCTCAATCGCGAAGTTGAAATCTCTGCGAATGTCCTGGGCCGCTCGGCGGGACAGGCGGGCGTCGATATCAAACGCATACTTGAGACGATGAGCTGGCAACCCGGTTATCGCTATCAGATCGGTGGCGCAGCCAAAAATATGCAAGAGTCATTCGGCTATGCAATGTCAGCACTGCTGCTTGCCATTATTTTCATTTACATGATTCTCGCATCGCAATTTGCCAGCTTCCTGCAACCGATTGCGATCATGTCAGCGCTGCCACTGACACTGATCGGCGTTTTTCTGTCGCTGATGCTGTTCCGCTCAACGCTGAATTTATTCTCGATTATTGGCTTCGTGATGCTGATGGGACTGGTCACCAAGAATGCGATTCTGCTGGTGGACTTCGCCAATCAGGCGCGCAAAGCGGGTGTGGAGCGAAGCGAAGCGCTGCTCGAAGCAGCCCATGTGCGACTGCGGCCTATTCTGATGACAACGCTGGCGATGGTGTTTGGCATGGTGCCGCTGGCACTGGGACTGGCCGAGGGCTCCGAGCAGCGTGCACCCATGGGTCAGGCGGTAATTGGTGGCATCATCACCTCCTCGATCCTGACGCTGGTGGTGGTACCCGTGATCTACACCTGGCTGGATGACTTGGCTCAGTGGGGACACCGACGCTTCGGTGCAGCTGCCTCTGTCGACGCTGCGGGCGGGACAGCACCAATGCCGGGGGCAGCTTCCAGAAAAAATGAACCCTTTTGATAAAATTTCAGTCTTTTTGACGCAGGAGTTTCTTACATGAATGTCGAACAAGCACGGCGAAACATGATCGAGCAGCAGATCCGTACTTGGGAGGTGCTGGACCTAGATATTCTGCAAACGCTCGTGGCTGTGCGACGCGAGGCCTTTGTGCCGACGGCTTATCAGGCGCTTGCCTTTATGGATACCGAGATTCCTCTGCCAGAGGGCGAAAACATGCTTTCACCCAAACTCGAAGCGCGTCTGCTTCAGGAAGCAGCCGTACAGCCACACGAATCCGTATTGGAAATCGGCGCGGGATCAGGTTACATGGCTGCTCTGCTCGCGCATCATGCAAAACAGGTGATCACCGTCGAGATCGTGCCCGAACTCAGAGCGCTCGCCGAAAAGAATCTCATTAATTATGGCGTTAGCAATGTCAGCGTCGCGCTGGGAGACGGCGCACGCGGCTGGACTGGTAGCGGATCGCAGGCATTTGACGTCATCATGATCTCCGGTTCGTTGCCCATGATGCCCGACGCTTTTTTGCGTCAACTGAGCCTGGGTGGACGCGTTCTGGCGGTGATTGGCGAAGCACCAGTCATGTCGGCCTGCATGATGACGCGCGCGTCCGATAATGCGTGGGACACGGTAAAACTCTTTGAAACCAGTATCAAGGCGCTGCGCAATGTCGAGAAGCCCTCGGCGTTTCGCTTCTGAAGCGGACCGCTACATGGAACATATGACCGCTACCGAACTCGCCGTATGGCTGGCGGACGCAACACGTGTACAACCCTTGCTACTCGATGTGCGCGAGCCCTGGGAATACGAGACTTGCCGTATTGAGGGCTCGGTTCTTATGCCCATGGCCAGTGTCCCGGCGCGGCAGGAGAAGCTTGACCCGGAAACGCCCATCGTGTGTATCTGCCATCATGGCGCTCGCAGCATGCAGGTCGGTGCATTTCTTGAGCGCGCTGGGTTTACGAACATCACCAACCTCAGCGGCGGCATCCATGGTTGGGCGATGCAGGTCGATGGCAGCATGCCCACTTATTGATACAAAAACCAAACCTGACTGGAAAAATAATGCGTAAAACTCCGCTCGCCGCTTTGATCGCCTCAGCGCTCTTGTCGCTCGATGCCACCGCGCTGGATTTGATGCAAGCGTATCGCGCCGCTCAGGCTTACGACAGTCAGTTTGCCAGTGCGCGCGCAGCGCGCGAGGCCAATTCTGAAAAATCCGTGCAGGGCCGTGCGGGCTTGCTACCCTCAGTGGGCGTAACGGCATCTGCCAACAAAATCAACGGTGAATCAACCATCAATCCCAATATCAACTACTCGGCCAACAGTTATCAATTGCAACTCAGGCAGCCGCTGTACAACCGTGCCAGTGGTGATCTCTACGAACAAAGCAAACTGCAAGTGGCTGTGAGTGAGGTGCAATTCGATCAGGCGAAAAGCGATCTGATGATTCGCATGGCCCAGGCGTATTTTAATGTGCTGACTGCTCAGGACACGATCGCCGTGATTCAAGCGCAACGTGTCGCCATTGCGGAACAGCTCGCTTCGGCCAAACGTAACTTCGAAGTGGGCACGGCAACCATTACCGACACCCACGAAGCACAGGCACGTTACGATCTGTCGCATGCGCAGGAGATCGCAGCCATCAATGATCTTGAAGTCAAGCGGAATGCCTTCGCACAAGTTACCGGCAAACTTCCCCCCGTCCTTGGCAGCCTCAAAGCAGGCCTGCAGCTCAGCCCCCCTGAACCAGCCAGCATGGATCCTTGGGTACAAACTGCGGAGTCTGGCAATTTCGGTGTAGTCGCCCAAGGCCTGTTGGCAGAAATAGCGAAACTGGAAATCAGCCGTAACCGCGCGGGTCATCTGCCGACGGTGGATGCAGTCGCCACCTACGGCCGTAACACGAGCTTCTTCACCTCAGCCATCACAACGACCACGACCAACATCGGCGTGCAGCTGACCATTCCCTTGTTCAGCGGCTATGCTACCAACAGCAAAATCCGTGAGGCCGTGTCGCTGGAAGACAAGGCACGTGCTGACCTTGATACTGCGCGCCGCACTGCAGCGCAAAGCACGCGCACTGCTTTCTTTGGTGTGCAGAGCGGCTTGTCCCAGATTCGCGCACTTGAGGCTGCGGAGGTTTCCAGCAAATCGGCACTTGATGCCAATCGTCTGGGCTATAGCGTTGGCGTACGGATCAATATTGATGTGCTCAATGCACAACAGCAGCTGTACTCAACCCGACGCGACCTGGCCAAGGCACGCTATGAGACTTTATTGAACGGCCTGCGGCTCAAAGCAGCAGCCGGCAGTCTGAGCGAAGCCGATCTGGCCCAGTTCAACGAATTGTTTGAGACGAGACAACCCTGAGGCAGCGCTGATTCACTTATCGCGCTGGTGCTGGCGCGAAGCAGCACGCGCTATATCAAGCTTATTGATTTTGCATTGAATGCGTATCAAAGGATGGCTTAGCCAAAGACAAATCCATCAGACACGCGGGAGAGTGGCTCTGGATCTATTGTGTACGAGGACATCAATGGGCCGTTTGGCAATGGCAGCAGGAACTGGGAACCACGGTCAATCGTAAAACCTTGGTCGCTGGTTGCGAGTGGTTCATTTGGCAGGTGGTGAACACCGGTAAGGCCAGATACTTTTTCTAATGTGGCGGAAATTCATGAATAACAAGAATACATCCAGCAAACTTCTCATCTCTGGCTTGCTACTGGGATTGCTCGCATCGTGTGGCGACAAAAAGGAAGCGCCGAAAGCCGGACCAGCTGGCGCGCCGCCACCGATGATGGTGTCAGTAATCACAGTGGCGCCAGAAAATATTTCCAACATCACTGAGCTGCCCGGGCGGATTGAGGCGCCACGCACGGCGGAAGTCCGCGCTCGCGTCGGCGGCATCGTTCAAAAGCGCGTCTTCAACGAAGGCAGTGATGTGCGCGCCGGACAAGTACTCTTCGAAATCGACGCAGCACCATTTCGGGCTGCTTACAACAGCGCCAAGGCCACGGCGGCACAAGCTGAGGCCGGACTCGTACGCGCAGAGGCGAATCTCTCTCAGGCTAACACCAAGCTCAATCGCTACCGCGGGCTGGTAGAAAGCAATGCGATCAGCAAGCAGGAATTTGATGATTTGCAAAGTGCACAGAAACTGGCCGCCGCAGATGTGGCCGCAGCCACGGCGGCGATAGGCACCGCACGTGCTGTGGTTGAAACTTCTCGACTGAATCTTTCTTATGCTACGGTGACTGCGCCGATCTCGGGCCGTATCGGTCGCGCACTCATTACCGAAGGCGCACTGGTGACTGCCAACGATTCGCACAGTATGGCAGTCATCCAGCAACTTGATCCGATCTATGTGACGCTGACTCAATCGAGTGTCGAGACACTTCGCCTGAAAGATATCGGTGGCCAGTCCGGCAAGGGCGGCGCAAAAGCAAAGCTGAAGCTGGTGACGGAAGATGGACACCTCTATGAACACTCGGGTCAGCTGCTTTTTTCAGAGGCAGTGGTGGATCCTGCGTCCAGCTCCATCATACTGCGCGCGCAATTTCCCAATCCGCAGCGCACGCTGCTGCCCGGAACCTATGTGCGCGTGCGTCTGGAACAGGGTTCGCGAGCTGGTGCAATCACCGTGCCGCAACAGGCAGTTATGCGCACTGCGAATGGATCCATCGTGATGACTGTTGATGGCAAGGGCATCGTGGCGCCGCGTCCGGTAAAAACGGATGGCGCTTATGGTACGAAATGGATCATCAGTAGCGGCCTCAATCATGGCGATCAGGTAATCGTCGAAGGGCTGCAGAAAGCGAAACCAGGCGCCACCGTCAAGCCAATACCGTGGAATCCACCTGATGCAGGCAGCAATGACAAAGCCACACCGCCGCAAAACAAATAAAGATTAAGGACGCGTCGTCATGGCAAAATTTTTCGTTGATCGCCCCGTCTTCGCGTGGGTGATTGCCCTCTTCATACTGCTGGCGGGGATTCTGGCGATCCCGAATCTGCCGATCTCGCAATATCCTCAGATCGCTCCCCCTACCATCATCGTCAATGCGGTGTATCCCGGTGGCTCGGCGCAAACAGTCGATGAGAGCGTCACCAGCCTGATTGAGCAGGAGATGAACGGTGCAGAGAACATGCTCTACATCGAATCACAGAGCCAGTCGGATGGCCAATCACAAGTCTCGGTGACCTTCAAGAACGGCACCAATCCCGAGCTCGCTGCCGTCGATGTACAAAACCGTCTCAAGCGTATCGAAGCACGTCTGCCTCAGGCCGTGGTGCAGCAGGGTGTGACCATCACGCGGGCGCGCAGTAATCTGCTGATGTTCGTTAACCTGCGCGCGACCAATGGTGATGTCTCACCCATCGCGCTGGGCGACTACCTGGCGCGCAATGTGATCAATGAGATCAAGCGCATTCCCGGTGTCGGTGTGGTGCAGCTGTTTGGCACCGAGCGTGCAATGCGCGTGTGGGTTGATCCCGACAAGCTGGTGGGCTACAAGCTCACACCTACCGATGTCGTCACTGCGATTCGCCAGCAAAACGCACAATTCTCTGCTGGTATTCTCGGCGATCTTCCTGCGCCCAGCTCTCAGCGCATTGCAACTTCCATTATCGTCAGCGGTCAGCTGTCGACACCCGAAGAATTCAGCAATGTGGTGTTGCGGGCATTACCCAACGGCGCAACGGTCCGTATTCGCGATATCGGCAAGGTGGAAATCGCCGGGCAATCGTACGGCTTTGCCGCGCGCCTCAATGGCAAGCCGATTGCTGCGATTGGTATTCAGCTGACCCCCACGGCCAATGCGCTGCAAACGGCCGAGTTAGTACGCGCGAAGATGAAAGAACTGAAAAAATTCCTTCCCCCGGGCGTCGAGTACGTTATCCCTTATGACACCTCATTGTTCGTAAAAATATCGATCGAGGAAGTGATTAAGACACTGCTCGAAGCCGTAGCACTGGTGTTCCTGGTGATGCTTCTGTTCTTGCAAAGTCTGCGCTACACGCTGATTCCGGCAATTGTGGTGCCGGTCGCGCTGATGGGAACATTTGCAACAATGTCTTTTTTCGGTTATTCCATCAACGTGCTGACCATGTTCGGC
>SXGR01212527.1_pt1 | contig 10865 bp, 11 predicted proteins | sample 3174711 | NCBI WGS metagenome assembly SXGR01 (sample SAMN11356860, study PRJNA531348) | freshwater metagenome | isolation source: freshwater sample F1-60 | place: China: Fuxian Lake, Yuxi | collected 2017-12-25 | reverse complement strand
TACAACCGCCGGCGACCACATCAGTCGTTGGGCTGGCAGACCCCGGACGAGGTCTATTTCGCGGCGGCGAAACCTCTTGCGCTGGCCGCATAGGGAGCGATGCACTGTGGATTTATGGACAGCCGGCTGCGCCGGTTCCCGCCTGACCACGCAAGCGTGGTCCCCTATGGACAAGCCATGGAAAACGCTGCGCGTTTCTCACCGCTTGCCCACAGGTCGGCGGCTGCCCACAAGCTCTACAGGGCGCCAGTTACAATCTTCGAAATCCGGGAAAGTCAAAACCATCTCTCCGGTCCTGGCCTTAGCTTATTCCGCCCCGGTGGCTGTCCAGGCGACCGTGACCACCGCAGTATTTCTGTCCAATTTAATCTGGGCACCTAACAAATCTACTATGCTTTACGCATGCTACAAGTCAAACACCAGCGTTCCATCCGGTGCGATGGCGGGCCAGGCCCGACCGCCCCCGCTGCGATCGCTCAGCAGGCTGATCCTCAGCCGCCCTCGAACGCTCGCCAAAGCGCCTGCGCCGACCCCGCACCCGCCTGAGCGATCGACTCCCAGTGCTCCGGCGCTTCGGCCGCTCGCCCGGCATAGTTGAAGCAAAGGCCGAATTTCTCACGCACCGTGGGTTCGTCGGTCTGCAAGGCGAGCGGTTCGCACAGCTCGAGCCGATCGGACCCGGACTCAAGGCTCATCGTGCCTGCGGGAAGACCCGTGAGATCGGGCAGACATTCGTCGACCTCAATGCGCTGCGCCATGGCCAGCACCTCGGCGTCGCCCAGCACGCGGTCGTCGAGGTTGAGCAAGGTGGGGGCGCCGTGCACCAGGGTGAAGGCGATCATAAAAGGAATGCTGTACTTCGCATCCTGCAGGGTGATGGGCCGGCGGCGTATCTCGAGCGGGCGGCACAGCTTGGCCACCGACGCATCGACCTGCACGCGCACCCGCTGAATGTCAGCCGCCCGAAATTGCCGATGGGCGATGAGCGCGGCATGCACGAAAGGATGCGACAGCCGGCACGAGGGCCAGGGCTTGACATGGGTCTGCATCCAGACCCACTGGGGGGTGTCGAGCAGCGAGGCGCGTTGCGCGGCGGTGAGCGCTGCGCCCAAGGAAACAGGAAAGAGGCCCGCCGCCCCATCGAAGGCGCCCTCGGGGCCCGCAAACCCAGCGCGGGTCAGGAGCGCGGCCTGCACGCCGCCCATCGCAGCAAAGGCAGGATAGATGGCGCGCGCGTTCGACCCAACGCCAAAGGCGGCCTGCTTGGCGCCCGCGGCCTGCATGGAGGCCAGGCCGAGCGCCGAGACCAGCGCCTCGTCATCGAAATTCATGGCGAGACTTGCCGCCAGCGCCGCTCCGAAATAACCGAAGAGCTGCGACAGAAAATAATTGGACGCCGGATTGCTGCCGTCGGGTTCACACACTACGCCAAGACGGCACATGATCTCGTTGGTGTGTGCCACCACCTCGATCGGATCAACCTGTGAACCCGGGTTCGAGAAGGCCCCCGCAATCACCGCCGGCAGGGTAACCACCGTCGGGTGTACGCGCGCGAAATCGTGGATGTCATCGTAGTCGAGCACGTGAATGCAGGCCGACATACCGAAGGCCAGACAGGGCGGATACGAGGCCGGCGCCCCGGCCGATGCCCCCAGGGCTTGCAGCGCCGAGCGGCCCAGTACCGATCGCGCTGCTGCGGCCGTGCCGATCGCAATAGCATCGGCCACATGCAGGCGCGCCTTGTCACGTACTGCGGCCGGCAGCCCCTCGGCCTGCCAGCGTCGTACCAGCCCGACCATTTCTCTGCTGAGCGAGTTCACCGCCGTGCTCAACCAGCGGAGCTCGGCTCGGGCATGCCGCAGACCCCGGGCCGAATTGCAAACAGATGCCCTGCGAGCGGCTGATTCGCCAGCGCCTCCGGGGAGAGCTTCTGCGAAGCGTTAGTGATGTAGAGCGTATCGAACTGGTCACCGCCGAAAGCGCAGCAGGTGGGCTGCGACACTGGTAACTCGGTCACCCGGTCGATCTTGCCGCCAGGCGTGCGGCGCACGGTCCGCGAGCCGTCGTATTCGGCATTCCAGACGCAGCCGTCCACGTCGATAGCCGACCCGTCGGGCAGCCCTGGGTGACCGGCGAAATCGCGAAACACCCGACGATTGCTGATCGTCCCGGCATCGATATCGAAGTCGAAGACCCAGATTTTTCCAGCACGGGTGTCAGCCCAGTACATGAGGCGGTCGTCCGGGCTGAACAAGGTCGAGTTTGGGATATTGCCCTCACCGAAAATTTTCTTCGGTTTCAGGTCGGATTCGATACGGTAGAACGAGCCGGTAGGCTGGCGAACCGTGTCGTGCATGGTGCCGACCCAAAATCGTCCGAGTCGGTCACACCGACCGTCACTGAGCCGATGGCCCTCGATCTCGGCCTCGAGCGGCAGGAGCCGAGCGAAATCGCCCGTAACGGGGTCAAAGCCGTACACGCTATCGTGCATGGAGAGAATCACGCCGCCCCGGGCCCGCAAAGCCCAACTGCCCACCGAGCGACCCTTGAGCGGGTAAGCCTGATGCCGGCCCGTGGACGGATCGAAGCTCCGGATGTTGGGCTTTCGAACATTGATCCACCAGAGTTGGCTGGTGCGCATACACCATACGGGTACCTCGCCCAGTGAATCGCGACTGTCGAGTACCACCGTGTCTGCGCGCTCATTTGCTCCGCTCTCCCTGATGAGTTTGATCGTGAGGCAACGGACGGTTCGTCAGCGGCCCAAGACTTTTTCGTACTGATCCGGTCGTGCTGTCTTCACACGGCGAGCAAAGCGCACCATGTGCTCAGTCATGATCTGCTCGGCCGCATCGGCGTCACCGGCCAGGATGAGCGCCATCACTTCGTCGTGCTCGCGAATGACATGTACGCGGTCGGTCAGCGGGAACACATCCTCGGGAAAGCGCACGGCGAACAAGGCCATGAGGCACTGGCTGAGCAGGCTCAGCATCCGGTTGGTCGAGGCCGCGCCGATCAGTTCGTGAAACCCCCGCGTGACGCGCAAATAGGCGTCGCTGTCCGTCAGGTCGACCGCCAGGCTCTGCGCCTTCAGATCGGCCACCCGCGCGAGAAAGGTCTTGTCGCTACGGCGGCACGCGCCCCGAGCGAGGAAGGGTTCAAGCTGCACCCGGGCTTCCAGGATCTCGCCGACGGTGATGCCCTCGGCCTGCAGAAAAAAACTCGCCATGCGGCTGAAGTCGGCAGGACCGGCGTCGCGAAGAATCGGACCGCCGCGCGGTCCGGAGCGGATTTCGATCAGGCCGTTGACCTCGAGGATGCGCAGGGCCTCACGAACCGTGGCCCGCGCCACACCATAGCGCTCGATCATCACCGCCTCCTGCGGCAGGCGGTCGCCGGGTCCCAGCTGCCTGGCGGTGATATCTGAGAGTAGTTCGTGGGCGAGCAGTTCGGCCGCCTTGGGCAAGCGCGCGCGCAAGGTACGCAGACGCCCCGTATCGCGGCCGTCAGCCTTGATACGAGGGGGAGACCTCTTGAGCGCCTCGGGTCCTGGCGTCGATCCGGCTTTCGCGCCCTTGGCCACCCGCCGGGTCTTATCGGTCGCGCCTTCCGCCCGGGTCTTCGACCCGCCAGCCCTGGTGCTCATCGCGCTGCTCCGCCAGTGACCGCACCGGCCTGCCGGAGCGCATCGATGGACGACCTCGACAGCTCCAGCACCTCGACCAGGACCTCATCGGTATGCTCGCCCAGGGTGGGCGGCGAGCGGCGCACCGGCAGCGGTTCGCCGTCCCGGCTGATCGCGGACCGTACCAGTGGCACCTGGCCATAAAGCGGGTGCGCCACCTGGCGCACGAGCCCCAAGGCCTCGACCTGCGGACCGGCCAGAATATCGGGCACCGTGTTGACGGGCGCACAAGGCATCCCCATGGCCGACAGGTGCTCCAGCCAGTAGGCCTGCGGACGGGCAACGATGATCGGCGACAAGGCCTCGATGAGCGCGGCCCGGTTGGCCGTCCGGTTTTGGTTGGTCACAAAACGCGGGTCATCGCGCAGATCAGCGCGATTGATGAAGTCGCAGAACTTGGCCCATTGTGGTTCGGTGGCGATTCCGACCGCTGTCCAGCGGTCGCTCGCCTTGTAGATTTCGTAGGGCGCCAGATTGGGGTGACCATTACCCCATCGATCGGGTACGATGCCATCTACTAGGTAATCGCTCACGATGTTGGGCATCGAGGCCAGCGCCACTTCCAGCATGGACGTTCCCACCTTGCCGCCACGCCCGGTTCGCTCGCGCTCAAGCAGCGCCGCTTGAATGGCGTTGCAGGCGAAGAGCCCGGTCAGCACATCCATCAAGGGGGCCCCCACCTTCATGGGTGCGCCCTCGGGCTCGCCGTTGAGCGACATGAGTCCTGATTCGGCCTGGATGGTGAAGTCCATGGCACCGCGGTCGCGGTCGGGACCGGTGACACCGTAGGCGGTGATCTCGCAATAGATGAGGCGTGGGTTGATCTCGACCAGTCGCTCGTCACCCAGACCGAACTCGGCCAGGGCGCCGTACAGGGAGTTGTTGACGAGCACATCGCAACGCGCGAGCAGCGACTCGATGAGCGCGATGCCCTGAGGCTTTTTCAGATCGATCGCAACCGAGCGCTTATTGCGATTGACCGACATGAAGTACGGATTATCGGCCGGATGCGGCCCTGATCCCCAGCGGCGGGTGCTGTCGCCGCCCACCGGGTGCTCGACCTTGATGACATCCGCCCCCAGATCACCCAGCATCATGGTACAGAAAGGCCCCGAAATGAATCGGGTGATGTCGAGCACCCTCAGGCCTTGCAGCGGCAATGCGGTCGCCACCTTAATCTGCTCCAAGAATGACCGTGGAGTGCATTGCGAGCGGACCACCCTGGCTGTGCACCAGCGAGGTCTTGGCGCCGGCCACCTGGCGCTCACCGCACTCGCCACGCAGTTGTCGCACCGCCTCGATGGCGTGCGCGAGGCCTGAAAAATTGTGGCCCCAGGACAATCCGCCGCCATGGGTGTTGAGCGGCAGACTCCCCCCCGGCCGCAACTTGCCATCGCTCACGAAGGCACCACCCTCGCCACGCTTGCAAAAGCCCAAGTCTTCGAGCATGCGCACCACCGTGATTGTGAAGCAGTCGTAGATCTCGATGACATCAAGGTCCCGATGCGTGAGACCGGCAATACGCAGCGACTGTGCACCGGTGTACTCGGCACCGGAACGCAGCCACTCGTGGCCGGTATCGACATAACCCCGGAAGGTGTAGTCCTCGGCGCCGCCCATCACATGCACGGGCTTCTTTCGGCAGTCGCGCGCACGATCCCACGAAGTGATGACGAGCGCGCCCGCGCCGTCGTTGCTGAGGCAGCAGTCGAGCAGGTGCAGGGGATCGGAAATCATGCGCGATTCGATCACGTCGGCGATGCCGATTGGCTTCTTCATGATGGACTGCGGGTGCATGCCCGCCCACTGCCGCGTGGAGACGGCGATTTCAGCGAGTTGCTCGGACGTGGTGCCGAATTCGTGCATGTGACGCCGCGCGGCGAGCGCAAACCAAGAGGGCACGAGCGTGCCCCAGGAGACATCGAACTCGCCATGGGCATACGCCATTTTCTGGACGCTTGCCTGGCGCGACCCGCCCCGACTGCCGCCGCCGATCACGACAATCGTATCCGCCAGACCCGCCGCCACCGCCAGGGCCGCATGCAGGATGTTGGCTGAGTGTGCGGCCGCCGCCGCGTCAACCGTACTGAAGTAGCGCACCGGATGCCCGAGCAGTTCGGACCAGTAGCCGGGCAGCGCCGTGGCCGCACTGTCGGTGGGGCTGCGCCCCCCGGCAATGCCGTCGACATCGTCGAGCGTGAGGCCCGCATCGTGCAGCGCGCCCTCGATGGATTCGAGCAGCAGGTCGTCCATGGAGCGGTGCGGCAGATCGCCCTGCTCGGTGGTGTGCACTCCGACGATGGCCGCCTCGCGCAGCAACTTGCGCGTGGCCTCGAGTTTTTCAGCCCGCATCAGGCCTCCCCCTTGTTCGGCGCCGCGGACGCGGCCGGCTTGAAACGAAACAGCGTGATGTCGTCGCTCGCCTTGTCGAACACCAGATCGACCGGCATACCGACCTGAATCTGGTCAAGCGGCGCCAGCAGATTGGAGAGCAGGCGGGCTTCGGTCCCTTCGATATCGACCAGGGCCACCGCATAGGGCACGTCTGGCTTGAACGCCGGAATGGGCGCCCGGTGCACGATGGTGTAGCTGTAGACGTGCCCCGAGGGCTTGACGCGGGCCCATTCGAAGCGGCGGCCATGGCAGCGCGGGCAGATGATCTTAGGCGGATGAATGTGAAGGCTGCAGCCCTGACACTGCTGCAGTTTCAGCTCGCTCTCACGCAGGGCGTCCCAGAACGGCTTGGCCAACTCACTGGGAATGGGAAGCGGTTTGGTGGTTTCGGTCATCGGGGCAGACTCGTATCAGGAGATTCGATCCAGTGGCCAGGTCTGACAAAATCGGCCACAGCGCTGTCACAGTCGGCGGCACCGCCCAGTCGCGCCATTAACGAGACCAGCGCGCGGGTCATACCGCTCAGGGGGTGATCTTCCATGAACCCGACGCCGCCCATCACGTCGTAGACCTTCATGAGGCCACTCCAGGCCGTTTCTCTTGCAAAAGAAGTGGACGCGGCCGCGATCCAGCGGCGGTCGGCCGCCCGCTTGTCGAGCTGCAGCAAGGCCCGCAGCGACAGCATCTCGGCCGCGTCGACGGCCCCCAGTACGTCTACCAACGCATGCTGCACAGCCTGAAAGGAACCGATTACCTGGCCAAATTGCGACCGCACGCGCGCATAGTCGATGGCTATGCGCAGGCCCGATCGGGTGGCGCCCACCAGCAAGGCGCCGACCAGGCAGCGATAGCTCGCGTTCAGCTCGGCCCAGATGGCCTGCGCCTGTTCACCCTCGCCGAGTACGCCTGCCACGTGCAGCGCAGACCCCGCTACCCTCACATCGATCGAGCGCGCCGTGGTGAGCGCGGGTTGAAGCGCCATTGGGTCGGTGACCTCGAGCAGGCGCAAGCCTTGACCCTCGGAAAAATCGACCAACAGCAGGCGACTCGCGCCGGCGGGGGCGAGCAGTACCCCCGCTGCATTCGTCGCACCCTGAGCGTGGGGCTGCGGATCGAAGGCAAACTCGATCGCCCCTGCGGCCACGTCGGGCAGCAGCGACCGCGCCAGCGCCGTGTCCTGCGCGGCAAGCACGGCACTGACGGCCACCGTCTCGGCAAACCCGCGCATCTGCGCTACCGCGCCCAGCTCGAGCGCGATCATGCCGGCCCCTGCGAGGCCCAGCCCGCTCCCACCCGTTGCCTCGGGCAGGGCCACGCCCAGCCAGCCGAGTTGTGCCATCTGCATCCAGAGTGCGCGCAGGCCCGGCTCATCGGTGACCGGGCGCTCAAGCTCAGCCGCACAAAAGTCCCGAGCCGCCTCGCGCAGCATTGCCAGCGTTTCGTCGCGCTCTGCCCTTGTCATGTCCTGCCCTTTCGCACTCACAGGCCCAGCCCCCGACGCGCAATCACGTTGCGCGTCACAAAGCGGCCGCCCTGACCGTGATTGTTGAACCCCTCACGCAGATACCACTCGACACGCCCCCCCAGAACCGCCTCGGTATCGCCGCGCTCGAGGATAGCCTGCGGCCCGAATACCTCGAGCAGCACCCTGCCGAACTGCGGGTTGAAGTCCTTTCGGTAGAACTGTGCGAGTGACGCCTCCCAGCTTGGAACCTCGCCCCGCTGCTGCTGCAGCACGACGCGCCAGCAGATCATCCGCCAGGCCTCGAGTTGCGCCGCCAGGCGACCGATCCGTTCGCGAAGCCCCGAGTCGCCCCACTTGCTGGTGCGGCGCGCATGCTCGGCGACATCTTCGAGATGCCCCATGTACTTGGCCGGGAGATCCAACCCCGAACGCTCGAAATTGAGCGCGGTGGCCATGTGATAAAAGCCCTGATTGAGATTGCCGAGCAGCGTGCCGCGCGGCAATCGTACGTCCTCGAAGCTCACCTCGTTCACGCGGTGACCGGTGAGACAGTGCAGCGGGCTGATCTTGATGCCCGGCGTATCCATATCGACCAGAAACAGGCTGATGCCCTTGTGCCGGGGTTTGCTGGGGTCGGTACGCACCGCCAGCAGCATGGAGGTAGCGTAGTGGCCGTAGGTGATGTAGAGCTTGCTGCCGTTCACCACGTAATGATCGCCATCCAGCACGGCCTTGGCCTCCATCGCCGCCAGATCGCTGCCGGCATTCGGCTCGGTAAAGCCGAGGCAGATGACGGTTTCGCCACGGGCAATGGGCGGCAGATAATGCGCCTTCTGTTCGTCAGTGCCAAAGTGAATGAGTGCTGGGCCCACGATGTATCGTCCGTGCCCGCCAAAAGTGGGAATGCGGTAATAGCCCTCGAGCTCGCGCAGCGCGGCATGGCGAAGAAAGTCTTCCGGGTCGCTGCCGCCGCCGTACTCGACCGGCCAGTGCAGCGAATACCAGCCGCGCTGGATCAGCAACTGGTCCATCTGCTGGCCCAGGGCCAGATACTCGGGTGATTCGAGATCGAGTGAGCACCATTCCGGGTGAAAGGCGGCCTTGAACACCGACGAGACCTCCTGGCGGAAGGCATCGAGGGCGGGACTGAAATCGATCAGCAAGTCGAACTCCGTTGAGAAGTGATGGATGGGGTCAGCGCAGTTGCAGCTCGCAGAGCGCCTCACCTGAATCGCAGATTTCACCTGAGGCCAGGCACCGCACGTCGAGCCGGATCTGCGTCATGCCAGCTTCGGACTGAATGGGCTCGGCCAGCACCAGTTCCGTCACCATGGGCTGCCCCGCGAGCAGCAGGCCGCGGTGATTGCAGCGTAAGTGCACCAGACGGCCCTCGGGGCCGGCAAAGTCGGCTAGGACCTGGCTCATCCAGGCGATTCGCAGCGAGCCGTTGACCACCGCGTCGGGAAAGCCTGCCTCGCGGGCGAAGAGTCGGTCATAGTGGATCGGATCGACCACCCCGACAGCTGCACAGTAATAAGCGAGTTGAGACAGCGTAGCTGGACCACGCGCGTGGCGATGGATGACCTCACCCACCTTGGCCTGCAACAGGGTCGCCAGCGTGTTCAAGAGGCCATCCCGCGATAGATCATGGCGTGCCGGATACGGCCAAGTTCCGCCGAGGCGGCGTCGACGTAGACGCTTTCGGTGGTGACAAACACCAGCGGCCCCGACCGCCCCTCGCGAACCGACACCTCATGAAGCCGGGTCTCGCAGCGCAGCCGATCCCCGAGGGCTAACCGCCGGTGAAGCAACAGATCGGTACCGCCATTGACCGGGTTGATCAGTTGCGAGTCGATGGTTTCGCGCGGGCGTACATCGGCGCTGAGATCGACGTCGGGCCGAAAGATGTGAGCCAGCATGGCAGGCGGCACGCCCAGCCGCGGATCGGGATCGAGACCGATCGCCTCGCGAAAGCGCCGGACGCTCACCGCATCGATTTCGACCGGACCAGCCGACCGCAGCGACTCGCCCACCCGCGCAGCCAGCCTCTCGGCGACCGCGCGCAAGCGCTGCTGCGCCGGGTGGTGGGTACCGGCGGTCGCGTCGCTCAACGGACCTTCACCCCGGTCTGCTGCTGCATCACGCGAAAGTGCTCGTACTCGGCCGCCACGAATCGGCGCGTTTCCTCGACCGACCCCAGGGTGTAAGGCAGCAGCGCATTGGTCCGTAGGCTCTTGATGGTGTCGTCTTTGGCTACAGCCTCGACCACCGCCTTGCGAAGGTGCTCACCCAGAGCGGCTGGCATATTGGGGGGACCGAGCAGGATCAACCAGCTGCGCATCGCGAACGCGGGCTGACCGGTGGCGGCAAGCGTGGGCGAGTCGGGCAGAAATTCGGACTTCGGGGTGGTGGTCAGCACCGAGAGCCCCCGCAGTTTTCCAGACTCCACCATGGGCACGATAAAACCGGAGATGTCATTGAGCACCGCATCAACATGCCCGCCCACTGCGTCGTTGATCGCAGGCCCACCGCCCTTGTAGGGCACGACATCAAATCGAGCGCCGGTATTGAGCTTGATCTTTTCGATCACCATCTCGGGCTGACCGCCCAGCCCGGCCACGCCGAACCGGATCGGCCGGGTACGCGACAACTCAATCAGTTCGCGAAGGTCTTTGGCCGGCACCGAGGGGTGCACAACGATCGCGCTTTCCGACGTCGCCACCAGCGTGATGGGGGTGAAGTCTTTGAGCGCGTCGTAGTTGACCGCTGGGAAGGTGTGCGGATTAATCACCAGCGGGCTGGCGGTGGTGATGAGAATCGTGTGGCCATCAGGGGCGGCCTTGACGAGGAAGCTGAGCGCAACCGACCCGTTAGCGCCAGGCATGGCCTCGACATTGACCGACGCACCCAATATTTCAGACAACTTGGGCGCGACCACACGGGAAAGGGTGTCGGTGGAACCGCCGGGTGGATACGGGGTCAGGAGACGGACGGGCTTACCTGGTTGCAACTGGGCGTGGGCGAGGCCCGAGAGCCCGATGGCGGCGGCTAGCGCCGATCGCAAGATGACTTGCGCCGCTTGGCGTACCAGTAACATGGGTGTCTCCTAAAAAATTGTTTTATGTTATTGATGATTATAAATCGCCCCAATTTGGTGTCAACGCCCGTCAGATTGCGTGTTGCGAGTTCGTGATCTGTCCGGTTCTGTAGCACGACATGAGTCCGGTTGTCATAGTGCCCTGAAGGGGGTGCCAGATGACGCCGAGGCGAGTGCTACAGGAGATACGGAAGATGAGGTTCGAAGAGGCGTATGAGGGATGG
>SXGR01357434.1_pt1 | contig 10866 bp, 13 predicted proteins | sample 3174711 | NCBI WGS metagenome assembly SXGR01 (sample SAMN11356860, study PRJNA531348) | freshwater metagenome | isolation source: freshwater sample F1-60 | place: China: Fuxian Lake, Yuxi | collected 2017-12-25 | reverse complement strand
GGCAACTGCTGGGACAACGCCCCAACCGAGAGCCTGTGGGGTCGCATGAAGGTAGGCAGGCTGTACGGGCAGAGGTTTGAAACCCGCAGGTAGGCGATGGATGAGGTGATTGACTGGTTGACGTTCTACAACCACAGGCGCCTTCACTCCACGTTGGGCTACGTCAGTCCGATGAAGTTTGAAAAACGCTGGGACGCAGCACAGCAATTGAAGGCCGCATAATGAAGTGGCTAAGCGGTACGTCAAACAGGGGCAGGTTCACTATGCCGTTTCGTGTGGAAGCCAACATCTTCACCGAGCCCTTGCAGGCGCGAGAGGGTTCGCTCGTCCTGTGCATCGAGTTTGGCGCACCGCCGCCGTGTTAAACAACAGCCGCGTTGGTCAACTGGACATTTCGAGGCCAACGATTTGCCGCCTTGATTACCGCACAGCCGAAGTCACGAAATGAAGCGCGACTGGCCGCGTCCGCCCGGGTCTCAAGCGCCGAGCAGCGTTTGCCGCGGGATCCAGGTGTGTTCATCGTATCGGCCATTGCCGACTCTGGGTCATGTGCCGAAACGGCGATTGCTGACTTTCTGCAGGGGCGACGGCAGGGCGGACAGTACCAGTCGTTTGGCGTTGAGAGCCCGCATTCAGTGCGACTGTTGATGCGTAGCGATTTCGAACAGGATTTCGGTGCGATCATCGCTAATTGGGTTGCTCGCTCAAGCGCGGGCGTCCATGTGCCATCTACCGATTATGTAGGGCCTAAGTGGATGTAAGCCAGTCATTGAAGTCACTTCAAAAAATCAGGGGAACGTCATGAAAATCATCTGCGTCGGAAAAATCGTTCTAGTCTCGGCGCTTGCCCTAGGAACAGGCATATCGCATGCCTATGACAAGCTCGTCGAAAAGAAAGTCTTCAGCCTCCCCTCGTACACGACCGTGGGTGGCAAGCCGATCCAGTCGGTCAGAGTGGGTTACGAAACCTATGGAACACTGAACGCCGCCGGCGACAATGCGATCTTCATCGCACATTTCTACTCCGGCACATCGCATGCAGCGGGTAAATACAAGGAGTCCGATGCAGCGCCAGGCTATTGGAACGCGATTATCGGGCCGGGTAAACCGATCGACACCGATAAATATTTCGTTGTGTCGGCCGATACGCTTTCCAACCTCAACACCAAAGATCCGATGGTCACCACTACGGGGCCGTCATCGATCAACCCGGCGACTGGTCGGCCATATGGGTTGAGTTTCCCGGTCGTCACCATGCGCGACTCAGTCCAGGTTCACAGGGCTCTGTTGGATAGCCTGGGAGTCAAAAAACTGCAGGCGGTGGCGGGCGCCTCAGGCGGATCGGTGCAGGCGATGGAATGGGGCGTGAACTATCCCGATTTCGTGCAGCGCGTGATCCATGTGATCGGGCCGGGGTTTTCGATTTCACCCTGGGTGATCGGGTTGCTTGACATGTGGGTACTGCCGATCAAGCTCGATCCCAAATGGAACAATGGTGACTACTACGGCAAAGATGAGCCCGTCGACGGCATCGCGCAGGCTCTCAAGATCGTCACGCTGACCGCGCGCCACTGGACCTGGGCGGAGAAGACCTTCGGTTACAAACTGGCCGACGAATCGCGCAAGCCTGGCGATGCGCGTGACAACCTCTTCATGATTGAAGACACGCTTCAGAAGGCTGGTATGGCTAGGGCGCGAAGCACCGACGCAAATAATAAGATCTACATGGCGAAGGCCAATCAACTCTTCAATGTCGAGGCCGACATCCACCGGATCAAGGCGAGCATCCTCTTCGTGCCGGCATCAACCGACCTGATTTTTCCGCCGGAATTTTCTCAACAAGCGGCGCAAAAACTCCGCGCCCGAGGCGGTCGTGCCGAGGTGTTTGTGATCGAAGGAGACGGTGGGCATCTCGATGGCGTGGTAGCGATCGCCAAGGCGAGTGATGCTATCCGCAGTTTTTTAGCCAAGTAGGGCTGGCAAGGCCGCGCCTCAAGGGCGCGGCTCGCATCGATTTTCCGGGAATTTTTTGATGAACGTGACAGAAACAGAACAGCGCCGGCACTCGACGCGTGCCTTCCTGAATCAACCGGTCAACGGCGCGTTGGTGCGCTAACTCCTTGCCTCGCCAGCCGGTGGTGATCACTTAGCTCCCTCACAGCAGGCTATATCCTCGAAGGTGTGCATGTGTCCACGTTCGGCTGGTCGACGCCTGTCCACTATGAACTGCAGTGGACGCTATCGTTGCCCCGATCGTGAACGCTGACAGAATGTGTGCACCAGACAGGAAATTGCGGTTCAAATAGCGCGGGCAGGGCGCCAGTGAGAAATCCAGCCAGCCGCCGTAGCGTGAGTAAGAGACTATATTGGGCCGGGGGCAACCAGCCAGAGATGAGACGTAGGTGCTTTTGCTCGGTGGCCAAATGAAATCCGGCGAAGACCCTCGACAGTGGGTCGCTCGCGAATTGAAACACCCCGCGCTAGATGCAGACTGCGCCAATTTCACCTGCGTGATCAGTCCCTAGATCAGCAAGCACACAATCGGCGGGCCCGTCGCCAGGTGCAAGGACCACGCAACGGGCGTTCAAGATTTCCAATCGGCCTGCAGCAGACACGGGCACTGGGGCCGATTTAGCCAACATCAGCCTTTTTTGACCCATGCGCTGCACCAACCGCTGCCTGCAACGACCTTGCCTGCAAACAATGGGCAACCACCCCAAGCATCACTGGCTTTGCCTTGATACAAGGCACAGTTGGTACAGACCTGACCGGCTGCATATTTAGGGTACTTTTTGGTGTCGACCTTGGTCGCGTCCGCTACGTAGCCTAAGGCCAAAGACTGTGGGTCTTTTTCCTCAGCCTTCGGTTGACTGTGGGCGGAAGTGGCTAAAGCTGAACCGCCAGCGGCCAGAACCATGAAAAAGGTGCGTCGATTTGTGGTCATAAAAAATCCGATTGAAGGCAAGCTTGGAAGATTTAACCCGCACCAAGAGCTTGGAACCTTGGCGCTTGAGAACGTCAACACGCATCAAATCAGTCAGTCTGGAAATTTGCCGAAACAAAACCGCGCGCAACTTTGGACCGAAGAGAAGGTTGTTGCACACTTGAGTCGGTAACGAACTGCTACTGTAGCGTTAAAAATAAAAAAATCAACTTGAATTATAAAAAAATGTCATAATCAAACTCAAATCTAACTCAATTGTTGAAAAATGCCGTCTTCCAATATTGTAGGTACGTCTCAAGCCCCGCAGCTCAACAAAGCACAGCCGACTTTTAGGACCGGAGCTGTAGCGCGCATTGCGGGCATGCCCGTGGCAACGTTACGCATTTGGGAGCAGCGCTACCAGGCCGTGCGGCCCAACACTGCAGCATCTGGTCACCGCTTGTATTCTCCAGCAGACGTCGAGCGAGCAACACTGCTGCGTCGGCTGACCACCCAGGGTCATGCCATCAGCTTGCTTGCCTCGCTCGAGACAGAACAAATGCGCCAGATGATCGGAACCCCTGAGGTCCATCGAGTCAATTGGGACCAAATACCGGAACAAACTTCACTGAAGGCTGTGGTGGTGGGGCAAGGCTTGGCAAGTCGCCTGCAGCGTTTGTTTGAGCGCCCGCCCTTCAGGCCAAAGCTGCAATTAGTGGGGGTATTTGACACTTTGGCTGCATCAGCACGAGCTGCTGGGCAGGAAGCTGAACCCACCGCCGACATACTGCTTTGGCAGGCTGAAAGCCTACAGTTGGGTGTTCATCAGGCACTACGCTTTGCCCAAGACGCTTGGCGTGCCCCCGCAGCGGCAGTTTTTTATCGCTTTTCCAGTGCCGCAGCACGTGCAGAGCTAACCAATGTAGGGGCAGAAGTTTTATCTGAACCTGCGGATGACACTTCATTGCGCCAATGGCTGGCGTCCTTGCATCGCACCGGCGCACCACAGAGCAAAGCCGGCATTCCGGACTCCTTCTCCCCCGTTTCGAGGCGCCTCGCTGAACAAACCGTTTCACCCCCCCTGTTTGACGATGCTGCCCTGACTCAATTTGCTGGACTTTCCTCAGCGGTCACTTGTGAGTGTCCTAGCCACTTGGCAGAGTTACTGCTGCAAGTTTCCTCGTTTGAAAAATACAGCAGCGAGTGTGCCAACAACAACACTGCTGACGCTCGTTTGCACGCCTACTTGCAGCATGTTGCCGGCTCTGCCCGAATGCTTTTTGAAAAAGCACTCGAACAGGTCGCCATCGCAGAAGGCTTGCCCTTGCCTTTTGCCACCACTTCATCCGTAATTTAAGTTGCGTGGTGTGCCACATTGGTCTAGCGCAAAAGTCAGGTCAACGCCCCAGACGCTGTTGACACTCACCGGTGCAGGGCGGTTGTTGCGCAATTCGCGGGAAATGTTGAACAGCGCGGATCAGGTGCACGATACAGGTCTGTAGCGTGGTCGACGCAAACACCGTACTCAGTGCCTCGCCGATTCCTTTGAGCCCATCGGTGACCGCGATCAGAATGTCACCCACGCCTCGGGTCTTGAGATCGTTGAAGACCTTCAGCCAGAACTTGGCCCCTTCAGTGCTCTCGATCCACAGCCCCAGCACCTCGCGATGGCCGTCGGGCAGGCCCCCCAGAGCAAGGTAGACCGCCTTGTTGCGCACCACCGCATCCTCTCGGATCTTGACCCGCAGCGCATCGAAGAACACGACCGGATACATGGGCTCCAGCGGCCGAGCCTGCCAGGCGGTGACCTCTGCCATGACCGCTTCGGTTACGGAACTGATGAATTCTGGCCTCCATCAAGCGCGAAAGCATCCATGTCTTCCAAAAGGAAGCCGAACGTCTAGACCCTGTAGACAGACCATGACGGCGTTCGGGTCGTCAACCCTACGAGACAAACATCGGCTGAGGCGGTACCAGGTTATGCATCAACCGCTCATCTCGAGCGATAGGCGGGTCCGATCTCATAGACCTTACCGTACAGGCGATGAACGCAACCAGTATATTGAGGCTTTCTTAGTTTCGAGTGACATTATGCGGGCTCTCCGTCGCAGTAAACTTTTCGTTCCGGGCAATAAACCCGAGCTGATGCGCAAAGCGCTGCGCTCGCAGGCCGATTCCCTGTCGCTCGACCTCGAAGACGCGGTACCCCTCACACAAAAAGCTCATGCGCGCGCTGAAGTGAGGGCATTCCTGGCAGATGCAGACTGCCGTGACCGCGAAATTGTGGTTCGGGTCAATAGCCGAGAAAGCGGCCTGCTGCTGGCAGACCTGCTATCCATCGCACCAGCCCGACCCAACGTGGTGAATATTCCCAAGGTCGAATCTGCGCGCGACCTGCAGTTTGCCGATGACGTGCTCACGCATCTTGAGCACGAGCATGAGATACCACCTGGCTCTACACGCCTGATGCCTACTTTTGAGTCAGCCCGAGGCATTCGGCTGGCGGTCGAGATCTGTCAATCCTCGCCCCGCGTCGTCGCATTGCAGTTCGGAATGGGCGACTTGAAAGCCAGCACAGGTATCGCCAGTCGACCCGACATCCTCAGGTCTATAAGACTGCAACTGGTGTTGGCAGCGGCAGAGTGTGGCATCGATGCGCTCGACAGTGCCTTTCCCGACTTTAGTGATTCAAAGGGATTTGCCGCCGATTGCGCCGAAGCCAGGGCTCTGGGATTTCGGGGCAAAAGTTGCATCTATCCCAGTCAGGTCATACTTTGCAATTCGAGTTTTCTACCCAGTCCAGCCGAAATCGAGGATGCACAGGCGCTTATTCAGGCCTATGAGGAGGCCCGTTCAGCGGGTACCGGCGCAATCAATTTCAAGGGGCGCCTTGTGGATGAGGCACATTGGCTGGATGCGCGCCGACTCTTGGCCACCCTCGCCTCTGACTGATTCTGCGAAAGCTTTCTATGCATTCAAACCTCTGGGACACATTCCTGACCGACCAGGACCGAAAGGTTCTGAGCCGTGCCCGTTTTGGTCAGCGTATCGGTTTCGGCGAACGACCCGCCATTGTCGTTATCGATATGCAAAGATACATGGTCGGCGAACGTGATGGGACGGGTGAATGGCCATCGAGTTGCGGTGCAGCCGGCTGGCAGGCGGTCGATAAAACATTACAGTTGCTCAAGGTCGCGCGGCGCACATCGATTCCGGTGTTTTTCACGCGTTTCGAGTTGCGTGCAGACGGCGCCGACATCGGCGTCTACGGTCGAAAGCGTGCGTTGCTTCAATCGCCACACTGGGTTCTTGAAGACACTGCTGGAAGCCAATTGATTCCCGAACTGGAACCAGCCCCCGGTGAGATCGTCTTCGTCAAAAAGAAGCCATCGGCCTTTTTCGGGACGCCCTTATTGGGCCTGCTGATTGATCGACGCATTGACACCGTCATCGTCTGCGGAGGTTCGACCTCTAACTGCGTAAGAGCCACCGTCTACGATGCATCCTCACATAATTTTCGTACTGTCGTGGTGCAGGACTGTGTATTCGACCGGATTCCAGTCTCGCACGCGATCAGTCTGTTTGATATGGACCGACAATATGCAGATGTCATGACGCGAGTCGCCGTATGCGCTGAACTCAAGCGGCTTGAAGCACGTCAATCCAACGATTCAACGCTGTAAATCAAGAAGAGCCCTACGGGTATTAAGAGGAGATCGGTCATGTCGTTCTTGTTTAAATTAAATCGCCGAATGGCCTTCGCCTCGGCCCTTCTGGTCGGTGGTACCGTTTTTGCGCCTGCTGGTATGGCACAGAGCACTGATCGTTGGCCCACGAAGCAGATCAGTCTGGTAATCCCCTTCGCGCCGGGCGGCAGCAACGACGTCATCGGCCGTGTACTCGCGCAACGCCTAAGCACTCGCCTGGGTCAACCGGTCGTTGTTGAAAATCGTGCAGGCGCCGGTTCCGTGGTCGGCGCGAGCCACGTGGCCCGTTCGCCAGTAGATGGCTACACCCTGATGTTCGTATCGGGCTCGCTAGGGACAACAGCCGCTGTTCAACAGACCCCTTACGATGCGAATACCGCGTTCGATGGCATAGCCCGCGTGGCCTCCGCACCCTTCGTCTTCATTGTGCGCGAGGGTTTTCCGGCCAAAACCATCCCTGAACTCGTCAGCTATGCAAAAGCCAATCCCGAAAAAATGACATACGGCAGCGCCGGGCTGGGCGACAGCACACAGCTTGCGACCGAGTTGTTTAACCTGGTGACGGGTATTCGCATGACCGGGGTTAATTACAAGGGCATCGCACCGGCCCAGCTTGATCTGGTCGGCGGTCGGCTTGACCTTGTGGTCACGACCATTCCTTCCATACGGGGCACGGTCACTGAAAAGCTGCCTATGCTGGCGGTGACCTCGGCACAGCGCTCGGCCGATGCACCCAACGTACCAACCGTTCGCGAGTCTGGTATCGATTACGTCGTCGACGTGTGGTGGGGCCTGTTTGGTCCGGCGGGGCTTCCTGGCGACATCCGCAACCGTTTAAACGGCATGGTTCGAGAGATTCTTCAAGATGCTGAGTTCATCGCATTCCTTAAGAACGCAGGAGCTGCTCCGGCGCCTTCAAGCCCCAACGAGTTGACTGAGCTCCTGCGTCGTGACATTTCTCTATGGCGCAAAACGGTTGACGCTGCGGGTCTGCGCCAGAAGTGAAGCGTGCCACGACGACTGACACCGGTCCACTTGCCGGTGTCCAAGTCCTTGATCTGAGCGCCTATATTGCCGGGCCCTACGGATGTACGCTGTTGGCCGACCTAGGTGCCGAGGTCGTCAAAATTGAGCCGCCCGAGGGTGACAACCTGCGCAAGTATCCATCGACCATGGTGGATCACAGCCGCGCATTCGTAGGCGTCAACCGGGGCAAGCGGGGTGTGGCCATTAACCTAAAGCACCCCGACGGTCTTGAACTCTTCCGGCGCATGGCCGGACTGGCTGACGTGGTCGTACATAACTTCCGACCTTCAGTCGCACCGCGCCTGGGTATTGACTACCCGCAACTCAGCGAGCGCAATTCACGGCTTATTTACTGTTCTTTATCCGGGTATGGGGACCGTGGTCCGTTAAGGGATCGTGCAGGTTATGACCAGGTGCTGCAAAGCATGACCGGTATCTGTGCTGCTCAGGGCTCACTGCAGGATCCACAGATTGTTTACGGCTCTGTCGTCGACTACTACGCTGCCGCATTGCTCGCGCTGCAGGTCAGTGCCGCACTAGTTGAACGCCAGCGCACCGGACGTGGCTGCGAAATCTCGGTGTCGCTTTTACAGGCTGCGCTAGCCATGCAGTCTGCACGGTTGGTCTGGGCCGATGGCGAACCCCGAGACATAGCGCGAGACATGCGGTCAGGCGGCGTCACGGGTATTCATCCGACAGCGAACGGTCATATTTACTTATCGGCCAACACACCGCACTTCTGGCAGGCGCTGTGTCGCATCACAAGCCTACAAGATCTGGCTGGGAATCCGCGGTATGCAAGTGTTCGTCAGCGCGCGCAACACGCTGACGAACTGATTCCCAAACTTCGGGCTGCACTGATGAGACGCGACGCAGCAACCTGGGAAATCAAATTTGGTGATGCGGTTCCCTGTGCGCGGGTTCGCAGCATCGAAGACATGTTTGAGTTTGAGCAGGTACAGGCCCTCGGCGCCATAAAGACGTTCTCAAGTAGCGTCGGCAGCTATCGGGCGCTTGCCAACGCAGTCGGACGCACTACGCAGGGGGACGTGCGCCACGCTCCGGGGTTTGGCGAGCACACGCGAGAGGTACTCACCGAGTACGGCCTTACCACCGACGAAATCGACGCCCTAGGCATCAGTGGTGCCTTGGGTACCCCTCCGTCGCCGCCTGCCTGAGGCTCCCTGATCGTGAATGATTCAACCAAGAGCATGAACGCATCACAGGTGCTGCACGAGCTGCACGGAGTGCGGTCTCGAAGTGACGACCAGGCGGTTACGGCCGAGGTTTCACGTCTTAACCAGGCGGCCAGACAGGCCGCACGCGGGCAGCTGACCGGTTGGGATCAGCCCGGTCACTTCAGTGCGACATTGATTGCGAATGCCGACTCGTTTCAGGTGCGCCACTCAAGTATCCAAAACAGAAACCAAGCGACTGGCTTGATCGCTCGGCTCGGCGAGGCACTTAGACGTCGCGAGCTAAGCGTGGGCAAGTTGGTCGAACGGTCGCTGCAGCGCGCCGCAGAGGCCCAGCTCGCTCACCGACCATTCATCGAAATTTTTTATGACAAAGCACGCGCGAGTGCGAGAAAGCTGGACGAGGAAATCGCCCAGGGTAGGTGGCGTGGGCCCCTGCACGGCATACCCCTGGCTCATAAAGACTGTCTCGAACGCCTCGGTCGCGCCCCAACGGTAGGCAGTATCGCGACCGATCTTGTACGACCCGATCTTGACGCCACCGTCCTTTCGCGTCTTGAGCAGGCCGGTTCGGTCGACATTGGCGCCCTAAACCTGAACGAAATGGTCGCCGGCCCCACAGGTCACAATCCACACTTCGGTGACTGCGCGAATGCCATCAACCCCTCGCGTATTGGTGGCGGATCATCCAGTGGTTCCGCAGTCGCCGTCAGAATGGGTATCGTTGCGGCATCTTTGGGATCCGACACCGGCGGATCTATCCGTATTCCTGCTGCGGTTAATGGTGTGCCCGGCCTTAAGCCTACCTATGGTCGGATCAGCCGAGCGGGTTGCTTTCCGCGAGCTTTTTCGCTCGATTGCATCGGCCCAATAGCGGCCAGTATCGACGACTGTGAGCTGCTGTTTAACGCAGTCGCCGATGCCGATCCTCGCGATCCGTCCAGTATCGATCGGCCTTCCAGCCCAGCTGCACTTGCCTCAGAGCGGCCAACCGATACTTCCCGAGTTGCAGTTCTGGGCGGCTATGGTGATCTCAGCCCAGACGTACAGTCGGCATTTAACCGGTTTGTCACTCAATGCGAGGCTGAGCTCGGCCCCCTGGGCCCCCAGAGAACGCTTGAGCTTCACACCTTTTATGCGATGGGTGACATCATCTCGAAGGTCGAGGCAGCTGCCATTCACGGGGATTGGATGGCGCGCCATCCAGAGCGCTACAGTCAAGCAGTCTACTCGCGCACCGAGCCGGGCTTTCATCTGCCCGCAGTCCGCTATGTCGAGGCCATAAACCTGCGGGCACGACTGCTCGCCCAGTTCATCGAGAGTGCGTTCGATGACGCAGACGTTTTAGTGTTTCCCGCACTGCCTGTGCCTGTGCCGACCCGGATAGAAGCCGACATGGAGCAAGGCAGCCGAGTGTTCCCGGTGGTCGCACAACTGACACGGCTGACCCGGCCGTTCAGCTACTTGGGGCTGCCGGTATTAACGATTCCCATCGGCGATGATCGCAACGGCATGCCAGTAGCGGCTCAGTTGATCGGGCTGCCGTTTGGTGAGGCCAGATTATTCGACGTAGCGCGTCGACTGATGCGCGACCGCCCACTCTGCGACGATTCGCGCCTTTTGCGCGACTGAGCACCAGCGAGTCACTTCGTTCGCAACAAGCGTCTTGAACTCAGCCGGCGACAACGTTGTGGGCTCAGTCATGGCAACGTCTCCTTCAGGATGAAGCTGGCGAACGTGACAACTGAAAATACAACGATGCCAGATCATCCCGACGGGCCAGCTGCGCACAGGGTGCTTCTAGCTCGATGGCGCCCTTGATGATGATGTAGGCCCGCTCGGCAAACGACAGGGCAATATCGAGCTTCTGCTCAACAAGCAGCATCGTTAAGCCCTCTTGCTTGAGCGCATCAAGCGCCAACCGAATTTCATCGACCACCCGTGGTGCCAGCCCGAGAAACGGCTCATCGAGCAGCAAGACCTTCGGCTGACTCATCAGCGCGCGGCCGATGGC
>SXGR01161909.1_pt1 | contig 10866 bp, 9 predicted proteins | sample 3174711 | NCBI WGS metagenome assembly SXGR01 (sample SAMN11356860, study PRJNA531348) | freshwater metagenome | isolation source: freshwater sample F1-60 | place: China: Fuxian Lake, Yuxi | collected 2017-12-25 | reverse complement strand
TTTATATTTTTCATATTTTTAATGTTTAAATTTTATTTCGCCCAAAATATAAGTGAAGTAAATGGTGATATCCCTTTAGGTAGGTTTGCTGTATTATATGTACCTTCTGATGAAGGATATAAAATACGAGTGGGTAATTTATCAGGTCTTGTACTTTCAGATTTTAATGAAGCAAATGTCTCATATTTTGTTGCTCCAGGTGCATTATTTAGTTTAGGATATAATGTACGACGATAATCATTCCATGATTGGTCGCAATTGACCATATTTAAAGCGATCCACTTTTGCGTAATGATTGCTTCTAATTTTTGTTCAGTAGTAAGTGCTAAATTAAAATTTACCAAAGGACTCGTAGCATTATTTAGTTTATAAGTTGCTGCAAGCGCTGATGGGTTGCCAACAAGTGATTTGTTTGGTAATGAATATAAATAATTAAATGAATGATTTATACCATTATCAAATGCAGCTTGCGCTGTTATAGAACTGATAATACCATACAAAGCAGCTTCTGCCTGAATAAAATAACTTTCACTAGCAGTAATCAATGGCAAGCCAGCATCTGGGCCTTTTAAAACACCTATTGAATTTCCAGCAGAAGTTCCCACTCTTAAAGGTCCAGCTGGAGCCGGGAACCAAAATGAACCATCCGGTGATGATGCAACACCTAAACTTTCATTTCCTAATTGATTACAACTAGAAACTGCAGGATAATTATAGTAAAGTGCTTTACCACGAGAAGAATCCAATAATTTCTGTCCTGTATAGAAGCCATGAGCGAAGAAGGTTGGCATCCATGCTTTGTTACCAGAAGTTCCGGTATAGCTCCATCCCCAACTGCTCCACTTAGGATTTTGTCGGCCATTGTCACGTGTATAACCAGGATTTACCAGCGCATCTGAAGTTAAAAATCCGTCACTGCTAAATGTACTGTTAGAGAAAGTCACTTTTCCCCTACCTCTAACCAAGATTCTCAATTTGACTGTATTCGCCAATTTTTTCCAGTCAACCACATTACCGCCAAACATTACATCAGCATTACCTAGATCAACCACATTTGAATTTGCTAACCCAGCATTTATTTTAGCAATTGCTGCATCTAATGAATCAGCAATATTTTTGTAAATCACTAGACCAGACGTATAAGTAGGATTTAACACTTCAGATCCTTTTAATGCATCTAAATAAGGGACATCGTTATAAGCATCTACTAAGTGTTGATAATGCATTGCTTTCATGATTTGAGCTACTGCATGAAAATAATTATGGTTTGGTAAATTTCTTGTTTTATTGATGATGGTTTGGTAATCATTTAATATATCATAAGATGTACTAAAAATACCTGACCATTCAGAACTTGTATAATTATAAGTAATGGAAGTACCAAAACCACCATAGCCACCTGCGTTAGCAGCATAACCACCAATTTGTTGGCCCATAGTGTTAAGGCTATTAATTGCACCTGCTGTGTAAGTCAACGCTTGTGGTAAAATTAATTCTACTGATGCAGAAGTTGCATTATTTGGATCTTTATTTATATCCAAATACTTATTACAAGAAGTGCTTAATAGCAGCATTCCTGAGAGAATTATTAGGGTTATATTTTTCATGTTTTTCATATTTTTCATTTCGCTTTTAGTTGAATAATCAATTAAAAAAAATTTGATTAGTTTAGGGTTTACGATTAAAATTTAAATGATACTGTTGCACCATAATATCTTGACGGAGGCGTTTGTAAACCACTAATACCTACACCATTACCACCTGAACCACCAGAAGCACCATACTCAGGATCAGTGTAGTAATTATCAGGAGCCATCCAAACTAGTAAGTTACGACCTTGTACACTTAAAGTACAACCTTTGATAAATTTAGATTTAGCTAAAAGTTTAGAAGGTAGATCATAAGAAACTGCTAATTCTCTTAACTTCCAGAAATCACCAGAATGAACATAGTTTGAGGTTACACTTCTGTTGATATTATCACTCCAGAATCCATTGTTTCCATTACCATTTGGTACAGAAATATTTGTATTTGTGATATACTTTCCAGGATTGGCTGGATCAGCAATAACTGAATTAGGGAAAATAAAGCGCATACGATCATATTGCGCAGTTCTCCAACTTGTACCTGACCAATCGATACTTGAACCCATTGAGCTAAATATATTATATCCACCTCTATATTCAAATAAAAATGCTAGTTGAAATCCTTTGTACTTAATAGTACCATCAAGGCTTAATTTATTTGCAGCAGTTGCATTTCCTAAATTTGTGATGGTATCACTTTGTTGTGGTATACCAGTTATCCCATCAACAATTACACGGCCATCTGGAGAACGTTTGTAATCAAAGCCCATAATGATTGGGAATGGCTGACCTGCAACTGCATATGATGCTCCACCTAAACCCAATCGAGGTAAATCAGCACTAATACTAACTACTGTATTTGTAAGATAAGTATAGTTTCCACCAACTGTTACACTGAAATCTTTGGTTTGTATTGGAGTTACATGTGCGGTAACTTCTAAACCTTCACTCATTGTTTCACCTGTATTTGTGCGTAAGCTTGTAAAACCTGTTGTTCCAGATACACCTGTACTAACTGTTTGATTAGTCGTATTCGTATGGAACCAAGTCAAATTAGAAGTAAAACGATCATTAAATAAATTTAAATCAAAACCAGCTTCATAACCTGCGGTCATCTCTGGTTTTAAATCTTTAGATACTAATGTATTTCCAACAGTGAATCCAGCATTACTACCGTATGGAAAACCATTTGCTTGACCAAATGTTGGTAATAATGAGTATGGTCCTAAGTTAACTTGACCTACTTTAGACCAACCACCTCTTAATTTAAAGTAACTTATAGTATTGCTATTTTTTAAGAAATCCAAGGCATCAGATGCAATGAATGACATCTCAGCAGCTGGATAAAAGAAAGATCTATTTTCAGGTGCAAGAATGGAAACCCAATCATTACGTCCTGAAACAGTCAAGTATAAATAATTTTTATAACCAAAGGTAGTTTTGGTATATGAACCCATTGAGCGCGACATAAAGTTTGACTCTGATGCGCCTGGTGTACCTACGCCATTACTTACGTTAAATAAATCTGGCACCACAAGTCCATTACCACTAACCCCAATATTTTTAGATTGGTTTTGATTCCATTGACCACCAAGAATGATATTCAAACTAAAATCTTTAATTGACCTTTTGTATTGAGTAAAGAAGTCAGTTAACAAATTGGTAGAATAGGACATTCCATCTGATACACTATAAGGAATATCAGATTTAGCACTTGCATCAGTATGTTTTGCATAATAGGTGTAAGTAAATCCGGTATTTGAATTTTTATTAGATTGGTTACGCGTTGAAATACCTTGACGGAAAACAAAGTCTAACCCTTTTACAGGAGTGAATTTCACTTCCACGTTCGCCGTTAAATAATCGTTTCTATTTGTTTGTCTATAATTAGCAGCAGTCCAATAAGGGTTTTGATACCACGGGTTATAAAAACCGTTTGGATTCGCAAACTTATCATTTTGCCAATCTTTGTAACGAGTGATATCAACGTTTTGTGGCATGTTTAACATTTGATCATACATGCTACCTGTAGCAGTGGTAATATAATATCTGTTCTGTGTATAAGAAGTACTGTAATTAATATTAATGGTCTTACCAATTTTTCTAGTTCCATTTAAACGCACGTTAGTACGATTATATAAGTCGCCTGGTGTAGTACCAGTTTGATCAACATGTTGTGCTGAAAAATATTGGGTTGAGTTTGCATCACCATTTGAAATGTTGAAATCGGTTTGATTGATGATCCCTTTGTTCCAGAAATCGTTGTGTCCTGGATAAAATTGGTAACGACTAGAATCATTAGAACCATCCGCTAATGGAGGTCCCAAAGCACGCATTGTACCATCAAATGGAGGTCCATAAGATTGGTTTTCTAAATAAGAGAAATTACCTCGTCCAAATAGGTCAACACCATAACCACTTCCACCCGCACCAAATTGATCTTGCATTTTTGGAAAGAATGCAACCTCTTCTACAGATGTGGTATGTGAAAAACCGACTTGCGTTACACCATTTTTACCTTTTTTGGTGGTCACAATCAAGGCACCATTGGATGCTTGAGAACCGTATACCGCAGCGGCACCCGCACCATTTAAAACTTGAATATCTTCAACATCCTCTGGGTTTAAGTTACCTAACATAGTAGAAGGAACGATAACATTATCTAATACTAATAAAGCCTCATTATTACCAGTCAAAGATCTTTGACCTCTTAATATTAAGCGAAAGTTAGGATTGATACCACCCGAAGTGTTACTTACTTGCAATCCAGCAACTTTTCCTTGTAATCCACCGGCGATACTAGTTGATTTACCAGCCACTAAAGCTTGTGCTTTAATTGTTGTACTCACCGACCCAAGTTCTTTTCTTTTTGCCTGAATACCACCTGCAGTAACAACTACTTCCTCCATATTATTCACTTGCTCAAATAAGTTCAAGTTTAATATTGAGGAAGGAGTCACTTTGACCCTTTCAGTTCTAAAACCAACATAAGAAAATAGAATGAAATCGCCTGTTGAAGCATTAATTTCATAATTTCCTTTTTCGTTTGTAATAACCGCTTTTTCAGCTTTGCCCTGTATTCTCACAGTAACACCTTGTAATGGTGAACCATTTTGGTCATCAATTTTCCCTTTAATACTCCTGACCTGCGCATTGGCAGCTAGACTCATGGAAAATAACACAACGAATGTGTACAGTAGTTTTCTCATAATCAGATTTTTTTAATTTATTTATTAATACGATATTTTAAATATATTAAATATTGTGGGATTATATTAACAAATTATTAAGAAAATATTCTAATTATATTATAATTAATTAACCTTGATAAATAATACTACTGTTATACAATGCTTAATGTATAATATATATTATTTATATGTTAGTGTGTGCGCTAACCGTTAGGTTAATAAAAAAGATTTGTGGATTGTGAGTCAAGGCAATTTTTGGGATTTGAATGACAAAGGCCATGTTCATTTTTCGTTGTATTTATATGAAGATTTTTATTAAAAAAATTAAACGTTTTACATCATATCATTACACATTTATCGACCAGCATCTTATGTAAAAAACATACTTATTTTTCTTGTTAAAAATTGTGAAAAATTTAAAAATAGAACCCCCAATAGTGAAAATATTTTTTTTAGATTTTTTTGAAAAAAAGACAACCCAAAAATCTTTTTATAGTTATAAATTTCTTTCCCTTATGGTTTCAAAAATAAATTTATTAAGAATTAAGCAGTAGTTATAAACATATTTTAAATGCTTTACAATTACTGATAATCCTCACATGTTTACAACCCATTTTATTGGAATTTAGTCGTAATTTTCCACCTATTAATAATTCATCTCCTATGGGTGCGATATCATTGATTGCTTTACTTGTAGCTGCTATTGCGTTTTCTGCAGGCGGCATTTTAGTTGGGAAAATTTTTGTTAAGGCAAGTAAAAATGCACAAAAAGGGCAAGCCTACGAATGTGGCATCCCTACTGACTCTTCTCCATGGCATCAATTTAATGTGGGCTATTATTTATTCGCATTGTTATTCTTAATTTTTGATGTGGAATTAGTTTTTTTATACCCATGGGCAGTGGTTGTAAAAAAAGTAGGACTGGTTGCTTTAATTGAAATTATTGTTTTCATATTTATTTTATTCATGGGCTTTTTATATGCCCATAAAAAAGGAGCATTAAAATGGAGTTAAAAGAAAAAATTGCTGGCAACGAACCTTTCCCAGGTATCGTTCATGACACACCAGGTGGTGGCATTGTGGTAAGTACTTTTGATAGTATTATTAATTGGGCGCGTTCCAATTCACTCTGGCCTTTATCTTTTGCAACAAGTTGTTGCGGTATTGAAATGATGTCCACTGCTTCCGCCAAATACGACTTTTCGCGCTTTGGTTTTGAAGTAGCCAGGGCTTCACCGCGTCAAGCTGATGTAATCATTATTGCAGGAACCATCGTAAATAAAATGGCCCCCGTATTAAAAAGATTGTATGATCAAATGGCCGATCCTAAATATGTAATTGCAATGGGTGCATGTGCGATTAGTGGTGGTCCATTTTTCTATAATACTTACTCCGTAGTAAAAGGGGCTGATCATATTATTCCAGTGGATGTGTACATTCCTGGATGTCCGCCACGCCCCGAAGCTTTATTGCACTCTTTAATTTCTTTACAAGAGAAAATTAAATTAGGCATGACACGTGAACAAATTAGAGGTGAATTTAAAGGATAAAGAAACAGGATGCCCGATTTGAAAGATGATATAAAAATACAAATCTCTCAAGCGTAGAAAAGTTTAAACAGCACTTAATTTATAACAATGACTAACGAAGAAATAAAAGAATACATCACTACCCTTGCACCTGCAGCCGCCTTTGATGAAACAGGCGAATGGTTGAACATCATGGTGACTGCTGAAGAATTAAAACCTTTGATGTTAGCATTGCGCAATGGCAAAATGCAAATGAATTATTTATTTTGTTTAACCTGTGTTGATTTTAAAACACATTTAACTATGGTGTATCACTTATCTGCTACCACACATCGTCAAAGCATCGTGATCAAAGCAAATTTAAATCGTGAACAGCCAGTGATTGAAACAGTTTGTGACATTTGGAGAACCGCTGAATTTTTAGAGCGTGAAGTATTTGAAATGTTTGGCGTGCATTTTACCAATCATCCTGATTTGCGAAAATTAATATTGGAGGACGACTTCAAAGGATACCCCTTAAGAAAAGATTTTGAAGATCCTATCAACATGATAAAATTATAATAGGCACATGTACAATCAAACTGAAATAATAAAAGATACCAGTGAGTTAGGCGCAGATGGTGAATTAGTGATCAATATGGGACCTCAGCATCCTGCAACGCATGGGGTACTTCATTTGGTAGTTACCTTAAATGGGGAAACCATTAAAAAAATTGAACCGCATTTAGGTTATATCCATCGCTCCATTGAAAAAATGTGCGAGAGTTTAACTTATCGTCAATTCATTTATGTGACAAGCCGCATGGATTACTTGTCCTCACATATAAATAATTTAGGCTGTGCTTTATTAGTTGAAAAAGGAATGCAAATTGAAGTTCCAGATCGTGCAAAATATGTGCGTGTTATTTTAAGTGAATTAACACGTATTGCATCCCATGAATTATGGTTGGGTGCCATGGCGATGGACTTAGGTGCTTTTACGCCATTCTTTTATGCATTTAGAGAAAGAGAAATGATTACAGATATTATGGAAGATACTTGCGGCGCAAGATTAACCATGAATTATATTGTTCCAGGCGGATTGATGTATGACCTACATCCTGATTTTCAAAAAAAGGTAAAGGCTTTTATTACCCAATTCAAATCCAAGGTAACTGAATACGAAGATTTAGTGACCAACAATATTATATTCCAAAGCAGAACCAAAGGGGTAGGAATTTTAAGTGCAGAAGATGCTATTTCCTATGGTTGCACAGGGCCAGTAGCACGCGCAAGTGGGGTAAGCTGCGATATTCGAAAAATTTATCCTTACGAAGTGTATGATAAAGTGGAATTTGATGAAGTATTGGAAACTGCAGGTGATTCCTTTGCACGTTATATGGTGCGCGTTAAAGAAATGAATCAATCTATTCGCATCATTGAACAATTAATTGACAATATTCCTGAAGGTGATTTTGTAGGTAAAACAAAAAATGTTTTGAAATTACCGAAAGGTGAATTTTATACAAGGGTGGAAACTGCCAGAGGTGAATTTGGCGTATATGTAGTAAGTGAAGGTGGAACCACACCACACAGAATTAAATTTAGGTCTCCTGGATTTTCAAATTTATCCGTATTAAATCATATTTCTGTTGGAAGTAAGATTGGTGATTTAATGGCGAGCATGGGTACTTTGGATTTAGTGATACCAGATATTGATAGATAATAGAAAGATAGAATTGTTTGTTATATAAAAACAGTAACGCATGTTTAGTTTAGAAGGAATTACAGCCAATGTTCAAGATTGGTTATTGATGAAATTTAATCCCACGATGGCATTGGCTATTGAATGTGTGATTGTGATTTTATTGTCCATTAGTTTATTTGCAATATTAGGCTTGGTACTGGTATTAATGGAGCGAAAAGTGGCAGCGCATATACAAATACGCCTTGGGCCAAACCGTGTTGGACCCGGTGGTATGTTTCAAACAGTGGCAGATACTTTAAAATTAATCATGAAAGAAGGGTTGGTGCCCGACAATGCAGATAAATTTTTATTTAACCTCGCTCCTTTTGTGGTAATGATGGTGGGTATGTTATTATTAGCGCCAATTGCTTTTGCAAAAAATTTTCAAATTTGGGATATTAATATTGGGGTACTTTATGTTAGTTCCGTTTCCTCTTTATCTGTGATTGGCATTTTGATGGCAGGTTGGGCTAGTAATAATAAATATTCTTTATTAGGTGCAATGCGCAGCGGCGCGCAAATTGTGAGTTACGAATTATCTGCAGGCTTTGCAGTATTAACCATTGTGGTTTTAACAGGAAGCTTACAAATTTCTGAAATTGTAAACGCACAACAAAATGGTTGGTGGATTTTTAAAGGTCATATTCCTGCGGCCATTGCATTTGTATTATATATTATCGCAGTAACTGCCGAAACGAATCGTGCGCCTTTTGATTTAGCGGAAGCCGAATCAGAATTAACCGCAGGTTTTCACACGGAATATTCAGGTATGCGTTTTGCCTTGTTCTTTTTAGCAGAATACATCAACATCTTTATTGTTTGCGCGATTGGTGCAACATTATTCTTTGGTGGATGGATGCCATTACATATTGGCAATTGGGAAGCCTTCAATCATATCATGGATTATATTCCCTCTTCGGTTTGGTTTATGGGAAAAACATTTTTCCTTATCTTTTTAATCATGTGGTTCAGATGGACTTTCCCAAGATTACGTGTGGATCAATTATTGAATTTAGAATGGAAATATTTATTACCAATAAGTTTGTTTAACCTTTTATTAGTGGCAGTGATTGCAATTTTAGGTTGGCACTTTTAACATAAAATGAATTAGAAATATGTTTTTGAAAGAATATATAACAGATGTTGTTACCGGCGTAACCTCTTTATTAAAAGGCATGCGCAAAACAGGTTATTACTTTACGCATCCCAAAGAAATTATTACTGAGCAATATCCGGATAACCGAGCGACCTTATTAATGTCGGATCGGTTCAAAGGTGAAGTAGTAATGCCACATGATGCCAACAACGAACATACTTGCACGGGTTGTACCGCTTGCGAGTTGGCTTGCCCAAATGGAACTATTAAAGTAGTAACCAAATTTGAAACCTCCCCTGAAGGAAAAAAGAAAAAAGCAATTGACGCTTTAGTGTATCGTCTTGAATTATGTACGATGTGTAATTTATGCATTGTTGCATGTCCAAGTGATGCCATTAAAATGGCGCCCAATTTTGAGCACAGTGTGTTTGATAGAACCAAATTAACCAAAGTTTTAAATCAACCAGGATCAAAAATAAGGGAGGGCATAGAATAATGAATACATCAACTATTATATTTTACGCTATTGCCGCACTCATATTGGGCGCCGCAATTTTAGCTGTGACCACACTTAAAATATTTCGTTCAGCTATTTGGTTATTATTTTCATTGGTGGGCATCGCTGCACTTTATTTCTGGATGCAGGTGGAATTTATTGCTGCCATTCAAATTGTGGTATATGTGGGGGGAATTGTAGTGTTAATTATCTTCTCTATCTTCTTAACGCAACAATCAGGTAAGGAGATGGACAAGCCTGCCACGGGCAAAATGATATTTTCTGCCCTAGCTGCTTTATTCGGAACAGCATTCACTATTAATTTAATCAGTCATTACGGATTTAATAATATTTCTGCAGCTCCCTTTAATCCCAGTGTGGATGAAATAGGGATGCAAATGTTAAGTACTACTTCGCATGGTTTTATTTTACCGTTTGAAGTAGTAAGTATGTTATTATTAGCCGCCATGGTGGGTTGTATTGTTATCGCGATGAAACCAACAGAAGCAACTATTGTTCACTTAAACAAAAAGGAGGATTAATACCATGAATGAAGTACCCTTAACCCATATTCTTTTCGTTAGTACCGCTTTGTTTTTCATTGGCATGTATGGATTGTTTACGAGAAGAAATTTAATTACAATGCTCATGTCCATTGAGCTCATGTTAAATAGCGTGAATATTAATTTTGTGGCATTTAACAAATACTTGTTCCCTGATAAATTAGATGGTTTGTTTTTTTCTTTATTTATCATCACTATTGCTGCTGCCGAAGCCGCGGTGGCGATTGCTATTATTATTAATTTGTATCGTAGTCACCAATCCATTGATGTTGACGATGCCACTGAAATGAAATTTTAATTATTATGTCAAACTACTTATATATACTTTGGATTCCATTATTACCCCTTGCCACATTTGTGTTATTGGGCTTATTTGGACGCAAGTACTTTGCAAAAACTGCAGGTATAATTGGAACCGCCTCCTTACTTACCTCAACGTTGTTGTCATTTGTTGCGGCGAAACAATACTTTTTTGTAGACGGAAAAGTAAATGGGGCGTATCAAAAAATAATTGCTTTAAAATATACCTGGTTGCAATTTAGCCCCAATGTATCTATTGATATGGGTATCATTGTAGATCCTATTTCAGTCATGATGTTAATTGTAGTTACATCGGTTTCCTTAATGGTGCATGTATTTAGCTTGGGTTATATGAAAGGCGAAGAAAGATTTGCTACTT
>SXGR01297240.1_pt1 | contig 10868 bp, 9 predicted proteins | sample 3174711 | NCBI WGS metagenome assembly SXGR01 (sample SAMN11356860, study PRJNA531348) | freshwater metagenome | isolation source: freshwater sample F1-60 | place: China: Fuxian Lake, Yuxi | collected 2017-12-25 | reverse complement strand
GTATTCGCCCGTTGTTCGGTATCGATGGTAATGGTACCGAGCGATGTTCCCCAGGTGCCGGTGACACCTCGACGTGCGAATGGACGATGCTCTAAATCATCACGTAAATAATCCGCGCGAAAGCGATCGTCCCATGGACGTGCTGTTTCCCCTGGCATAGGCGGATCGGCGTCCGGTAAAGATACCCAGCGAGCATAGATCGCTCCACCAAGGCCATGTAATTGTTGTTCTAAATCAACGACGCTCGCTTCGCGTGTGGTGACATTTTGTAGTTCGTCGCTACCACCCATGACGATTTCATTGGGACTAGTATAATAAGATGCCTGTCCATGACCATAGGAGCTTTCCCATTTGCCTTTTGCACCCCACGTTTCGCCGGTACGTGAATAAGCATCCCCACGCAATTCAATACGTGGATGCCAATCCCATATCTCACGAAAACTGGTGCCAACCCAGGCACGCATATAATAACCCAGGCGTCGTTGTTTGCCGCCTTCGTAACGTGTCCACGGATAATCGTAGACGAAGTCGCGATACATATACGGCAACCAAAAGACGGGAATGTCGGCCGCGCGTATGGTGGCATTAACCACTTCGATTCCACTGACTTGTTTTTCAAAACCAGCGCGATCTTTTGCTGGGGTTTCACGTAAATAAACGCGCGCCGATCCGGCCCCAATCCCCGCGATGCCACCATGACCTGCAATGGCTTTAACGCCTTCGAAGCGCAACATGGTGCGATCTAAATGCACTCGCTCGGCAGATATGGTGATGCGTCGCCCAGCGTGTTCGATAAAAGCTTCAACATTCCAGGCATCGCCGCTTTGCGCATTCGGGTGCAAACCCAAACGATCTGCATGTAACCGAATTCCACCCATCACCATGACGACTTTACCGCTGGCATAGAGTTCATCATTTTTTTGATGATAACGCAACGCGTCACCAATCAGGACGCGATCACCTAATCGTACGACGAATCCGCGTGGGGCGACCATTGAACCATCTTTGGCTAATTCAGGGGATGGGGCTTCAATGCGCGGTGTAACTATTTCGTCGGACTTGGTGAGTGATGGCAGAATCGACGATTCGGCTGCTGTAAGCTGCGCCAGCAAGCCAACTAATGGTAGACATCGTGCGATACGGTGGAGAGGAATCATTACAGCGCGGATATGGTGCGCCCAAAGCGGCATGAGGCTAGAGGGAGAAATGGGAGCTTAGCTGATTGACTGGGCAATAGCAAAGAAGCAAACAAAGTCACGCTCTACGGTAAATGAGTTCAGCCGAGTGGATATTGCTCTATATCTGCGATGGTCAGGGTGCCTTTCAATTCGCGGGCTTTTAGATCTCGCGCGACAGCACGCGTCAAAGGCCCAACGCGACGACCAAGCACGGTAATAAAAAATGTACGTTCGATCGAATCACTTGTGGGCGTCGTGGTAGGAGCCGTTGGCGTAACGGAAGCGCTCGGGGCTGCTTGAGCAGGCGTATGCAATTTCGTGGCTTCATTATCATGATTGATATTGAGATCTGCTGCGCGAAATACGGCTGTTGGGCGAGCAGGTTCTTCTTTACGAGGCGCGGTGGTTTTCACCTTGAGGCCGGGATGTGGTACGAGCGCATCTGTTTTTGTCAGCGCATCAGAACCTGGTTCAGGTTCCCATTCTTTCCCTGTGCGACGCTGTGCTTCATTCTTAGCGGCTTGATCGCCGGGACCATCCGGTAGGGACATTTGTTCAAGATGAGCACTATCATCTTCGGATTCCGTTGAGTCGGGTGTAACCGCTTCGGTATCTGCTTCACCAGCTGATTCATTGATGCTGGTATTATTGTTCTGAACGGGCGACATTTCAGCGTTAAAAATATCATCAACTGTCACTGACGTTGACCCGGCAGCGATGACGGCACCTTTGTCAATGGCGACCGTGCCGACGATTTGTTCGCCATTAAGGGTGCAACCGTTGGTACTTAATAAATCTACGACTTGCCAGCGATCGGCTGAAAATTCCAGCGCACAATGTTTGCGCGATAACTTCAGATCTAGAATACGAATTTCGCACCCCGAACCGCGACCGATGTGGTAGCGACGGCCTGGTTTCAGGTAGTACGAGTCAACTTCACCGTCAGGGCGCTGGTGCTGCAGTCGCAAAATCATCGCGATCTCCAAGGCGGAGCAACATCGTTGGCACCAGCACGCAAGGCAAGTGCCCTGATTCGCTTCATTGGGGGGTGTAGCACTGTCCACGCGGAGCAGAAAAGCCGATGGGTAGCATGTGAAGCCTGTGACCACCGGGATAGCTAACGCTTTCTTTCACGCTCACTACTCAGTCGCTTTCCTTGATGACCGATCGAGTCGTCAGAGGGGGTCGCGAATCTAACGCTTCCTGTTACGTCACGGTAGTCTAGGTTGCCTATCTATGATGCGTGTAGATGTCGATTTTCCCAGACCATTAGATAAAGCTGCCAAACTGCGGTTTATGTTGGCAGTGGCCACGTTAGCCAAATGTCGTCGCGTACGTTTTGTTCGCGGTGATCGCGGAGTGGCCATTCTTGGAGAAGCGTTGAGCGCCCGCAGTACAGAACTGGCATTAAAAGAACACGGTTTTGAACCAGAAAGCGTGAAGAGTAGTTTAGATCCTGATGAAGATATGCGCGCCGACGATCCACCAGGAGTGATGAACGGCCCAGAGCAAGTGCGAGCCATTGGGCGATAAGCGATAATTGGGTTCTCGGCCAACAGGCGCGAAATAAGCTCATTAAGGGGATCCTTCTCTTTAACCTTCTTCAGATCAATTCATCGACACCGATCCTGCACCTGCGGCTACGGTAATTGGTGATTTAAGTGTCATTTATTAAAATTGAGTAGTCGTTGAATAATAATTCCCTGAGCTACCGGCGAGGGTGAATTAATAATAGTTAGATGAGATCTTGGTTAAGTGGAATATTGCGACTGGGTGAAAATACCCAGGTTGGTTCTGGGTCATAGCGCACTGCCAGTAAACACAGCCCGCAGGCGGGCGCTTGCTGTGCGCTGGCTGAGGTGTTTTTTCCTGCCAATGCGTCGGTTAAATCCTGAGCGCGGCAAGTGCCATGCGCTACTGCCACCATCGCGCCAACTAAACTACGAACTAAACGATAGGTAAATCCAGCGCCGGTTACTTCGCAGTGCAATAAATCACCGTGTGCACTCCAAGCGACGCGATGAATATCACGAATGAGATCACCATCGCTTTGGCGAGTTTCACCGCGTTTAATAAAACCAATCCAATCACGTTTTCCAGCAATACCGATGCTTGCGGTAATTAATTTAGGCAAACCCAACCGATAGGGCGGCCGCCAGGCAAAACGCGCCATGAACGGATCCGGTACTTCACCGTTAGCAATGGTATAGCGATAAGTTTTATGTTGGGCTTGATAACAGGCGTGCCAATCAGAACTGACTTCAGCAACGGCGTAACACGACAAATCACTGGGTAAATGAGTGGCTAAAATACCAAGCAAGCGACTGGCGCTATAATGACGTTCCGTATCGATATGGGCAATTTGGTTGCGCGCATGCACACCGGCATCAGTACGCGAGACGCCAACGACGCGTGCGTTCGGTTCACCAAAACGAGCACACGCGATGTCTATGCATTCAGCCACGGTCCGTGCGCCCGGTTGGCGCCACCAACCGGCAAAGTCCGTTCCGTCATAAGCCAACTGTAAAGCGAAGCGCATGTGGATCAGAGCATGCGTGGTGGGCCGCCCTGGCCAATGCTTGTGGTGCTGTGGCCTAAGTGCTTAGCATGCCACAGCGCATGACTGCATCCTCACCGCATTTTTCTCAGACGTCCTGTTCAGGCTCAGCACTTTCGCACCAATCGGTGCCGAATAACGCCCCAGGACCAGTGCGTTTGTATATTGTTGGCGATGTGCATTTGGATGGCGCGGATTCCGGTTTTCCGCTTTTTCTTGATACATTGCTGGGACAGCGTCCGGCACGCTTGGTAATCCTGGGCGATTTGTTCGAATATTGGTTAGAGACCAACACCATGGCGGCGATGCACGAGCCAGTATTACAGCGTTTACGTGCCCTAAAATCGGCAGGGTGGCAACTCGACCTCGTCTTAGGTAATCGCGAATTCGCCGCCGGACGTTTGTTAGAAATCCGTAGCGCGTGTCGCCTGCATTGGCCGAAATTAGATATGACCATCCATAAACGGCGCCTACGCATCGTTCATGGCGATCGTTTATGTTATGATCCCGGCTACCGACTTTTTGCCGCCATCATGCGTTCGTTCTGGTGGCGCGGTTGGTATCCAACGTTTCCTGGGTTTGTCCAAGACGCCGTTGCCCGCTATCTGCGCTCCCGCAGCCGCAGTAAACAACGTCGACGTTATGAGCGCGCCCACGGCTCACGTCCCGCTGTATTTATTGACCGTCGCAAAGTACAGGCTGCGGCCCGTGGCTGCGACACCTTAATTGCCGGTCACATCCATGACAGTTGGCGCCGAACCATTGGCGGAGTCGATATGCTGTTAGTCGGCGATTGGCCCGCCGGTCATGGTTACTGGATCGAGGTAGATGCTCAAGGGGTGATCACGCAGCAGGCGCGGAAATTTCTATAAGCTAGTGATGGAAGTCGTTGTTGATTGGCGCAGCTCTAGCCGATGACTATCGAGCCACTAAACGTTTTCTATGACTACCCAACGTTGTTTTCACAGTCACGACTATTTTATACCGGCAGCAAATGATCCGCTGAGAACCATTATTTTGGAATCGCCAGATTGTGTTATTATTGCCTGGCATGTCGGTGTCGGACAACGTATCGCCGCTCACATTCATCCGCATGGTCAGGATACCTGGACGATTCTTTTTGGATCAGGATCATATATCATCGATGAGATGGGTTCGACCCAAGACATTAAAACTGGTGACGTGGTGGTCGCTTTAGCACGGCAGGTTCATGGGGTGATCAATAATTCAGATCAACCATTACGGTTTATTTCGGTGGTTACGCCAATAACGGCGGGATACCAATTGCTTGAGAAATAATAAGTTCCGAACTCAGTCATGAAGATTGAGGGAAATCCTTTATTTATCCTTCTTTTCCTTCTTCTTTTCCTCGCCGTCGCCTTCATCCGATTTTCCTTGGCGCGTCGATGCTAGTTTTTCCGTTTCTAAACCTTTGTCACCTTGTTGTTTCATCCAGATATCAAGTTGTTCCAATAAACGCTTTTGGATGGGTGCAAATTCGGGATTGCCTGCGAGGTTGCGTTGTTCAAAGGGATCATTCTCAAGATCAAATAATTCGATCCCAGGACGGTGGGTAAGTAACGCAAAACGAGCAGCAAATTCCGGATCTTTAGCAGCGTCATTTTTCCAAGATTCATAGAGTTCCCCCTTGTGAATACCGCCGATGGTAAAGGTATTTTCCGGCACAAAGTTTCTGACCAAGCGATAGCGCCCATCCAGGACCAGGCGCGAAGGGTAAGCTTCCAAAGCACCTTTAACTCCCAGCGTGGTATGTTGGGCAAAAGCGTATTCGCGGATAGGCGTTTGGTCACCGCGCAATAGATTCGCAAAACTGTGACCATCAAAACCAGGAGGTCCGGAAATATTAGGACATCCAGTGTCAATGCTTTTGGCATCACCACCAGCAAGGCCTATAAAAGTTGGAGCGACATCAACATATTGCAGGAGCGCATCATTAGAGGTTTTCGGGGCGATTACTCCTGGGTAACGCATAAATGACGCTGCATGCACGCCGTTATCGTACATCGTCCACTTACCACCGAAGGGAAATGAACTGCCCTGTTCGCTGACAAAAAGCGCGGCGGTATTGGATTCTTGTTTGGACGTTTTGAGTAAACCAAGCAGCGTGCCGATGTCATTATCAAGATTGGTAATTTCCGCATAATAGGCGCAAAGATCTTTGCGCGTTACTGCATTATCATGCAGATAGGGGGGCACGGTAATCTTGGCGGGATCATAAAGATCTTGGGGACCTTTGGTCCATGGCCCATGGGGATCATTCGAAGCCCATACCAACAACCAGGGTTGCGTCGGATCACGATTGATGAACGAAGTCGTTTTTTCCCAATCGGTAACGTCCTTGCCAAGATATTCCCACGGAAACGAAGCATCCGGACCCACATGCGTCTTACCCTGAATCGCAACGCGATAACCCATCTCTTTGAGATGGGTGAAAATACTTTTGGTTCCATCATAGACGCGGGTGTGGTTAGGAAATGCTCCACTGCGAATATTAAATAGTCCCGTGTAAAGCGCATGCCGTGTTGGTGAACAAGTTGCCGCGGGATTATACATACGAGTAAAGGTCACGCCTTCGGCTGCAAATTGGTCGAGGTTTGGCGTCTTAACGTCAGGATTTCCCCGACATCCTAAATCACGACCGTTGAGATCGTCAGCAATCATTATTAAAAAATTAGGACGTTCAGCAGCCGCTGCGTTGAGCATCAGAAAAAGAAGTGAGGTGATTGTGCTGAGTGAGATGGATAATGATTTTTTTATAACGACACCCCTAGAAATTAAATCCGTAAAGAAATGATCGAATCAGAATTGATAGTGATGATTTACTTCGTCACCGTCACCCACACGGGTGATGACCAGGCCATGTTACCATCTGCCTGTTCGACACGTAAATAATAGCGGTTTTCTCCAACGATTGGCGCGGTATCGGTAAACGTGTCCGCAAAGGTTTTCTGACCCGGCTCGAACACGTGGTAATTTTGTTCGTTGCGCACGATGGTGACGCGTTTGAGTGCGGCGGTGCCATTAATGGATAGGGTTAATGTTGGGGTGCCGGTGGTGGTGATTATAGATCCGAGCGGCTGGCCATTACAAGTAAGATGAACAAATATTTTATCGGTTGCGGCAATAGTTCGGCGTGCTTTAAAGGCGTCAATAATTCCTTCGCGCGTCACCTTTTCGACATAGACGCCGCCAAACGACGTATGCTGCGATACGTGGTCGCTGCTGGCGAATACGCCAAGTTTGTGCCCATCGGCCAGCGCGCGTTGATAAACACCATTATTAAACTTGGCGCCGAAATCTGTGATTGGTCCAGGTGGTTTAACGAAATCATCCTTCGCTTTGTTTGACGGAGTGTAGGGCTCGCCCACGCGCAATCCGACTGTTGGCTGTGGCGCGCCAAGACCCTCGTAACTGACGCGGGCGCCTTGAAATATTTCAACGACGTTTTCAATACTATTATCGATCTGTTCATATTTATCCCAGTCCGTGCCCATGCCCGTGGCGCCCGTGTGGCTAATCGCAGCGACGGGGTGGCCATAACGTTTTAGAACATCCCATAACTCCATCGGAGTTATTTCTGCTTCGCCGTCTTTCACTGGTAAAGCGTCGTTCCATTGGGATTCTTGGTAAGCCTTGCGTTTAACATAGACAATAGGGCCTCCACGTTGGGCAAAAACAATATTGCGATGCCCCCAAGGAAATACCTGTTCTCTTTCGTAGGCATACAGGGAAATGAATTTTTTAGGGATATAAAATACGTCGACTAAACGCGAAGTTTGCCACCATTCATAGGGATCATATTTCTTGACAATATCAGTATGATCGCTGGTCCCGAGAAAATCCAGTGCGGCCATATCTGTAGCATAGCGAAAATGCTCGACGATGCAGCCATCTTGTCCGGTGCGGCAATTGGAAAAATCCGTATGTCGATGTAAATCACCCCACAGTAGCGTGTACTGTTTATCCCCGACGCGCCACACATCGTGTTCGGTGCGCGGACGCTCGGGTGTTGTTGTATTCAAATACGGTTCGCGTTCGGGCAGCAGTGCGATTTTGCTAATGGGTTCGCTCAGCGGTGAAAATTCCGTTGCCAATTCCGCGAGATACACTCCAGCAGTTAATACTTTTTTGGAATCACGCAAATCACTCGGCCAACATAATAGCATGGTGTTGCCAGATCGAGCCAACGCTGCATGGCGGTCTTGACCGAACGAGCTGTCTGGAATTTCTTTGGGCAGTGACCAGACGCCAGTGGCGGCGACGAATCGCGTGACAGCGATTAACCAACGATTCTCAAAATAATAACGCCAAGCCAACCACGGATTTCCACCGGCATCGGTTGCCAACGCTGGCAAATTAACTTCCATTCCGGAGCGCGGAGCGATTTTAACTTTAGGGAAAGCAGGCAAACGTGGACTCGGCTCTGCGCGCGGCGCAAGCTTTCCATTCATCGGAACGGCAATTTCAGAAAATTTATTCGTCGCAATATCGAAGTTGCCAAAGATCAGGCGCTTTTGTCCATTGAGACTGTCTTCACCTTCATGCCCGCGCATATCCAGGCCCCAACCCCGCCGTCCGCGTTCACCAGAAATCCATAATGACTTTCCGTCTTTGGCAGCCGTAATACTAGCTCGCGCTTCATATTCGGGCGTGTCGGTGATTTTAAGTTCTTTAACAGTCCCTTCGAGGCCAACCTGCGCGAGGTATATATTAAATTCCCCACCGCGCGATGAATCAAACACGATCCATGCGCCATCTTGTGCGGTGAAAGCAAGACGCGGTTCCCAATTACCACCTTCCGGTTTACTAATCGAGATTTCCTTTGACCATTGTTGAGTTTTCGGTTCGAGCCAGCGAGTAAATATATCTCCCTGTCCTCGTCGTAATGATTGCCACGTGACCCACACGCGTCCGGCGTGATCGGTGCCAGCATCGGCAAAGGTGTCGCTCGCGTCCGAACTCGCTAACACCGTTTCGGCTTCAAGCGTGCCATTGAGGTAACGTCTTGCGCGTAGGGTGACAATATCTCGCGTATCGACCTGGCCCCAAAAACACCAGACCGAACCGTCATGAGCCACAGCCACAGCCGGTTGATGAACGATGCCAGGGGTGGAAATAGCCGCTAAAGTTTCCAAGCCAGCGCCAGCCTTGCGTGCAAGTTTAAGGACATCGGATTTGCCGTCATGCTCAATATAGGCCACCCATGGCACACCGTTGGCGTCCAAAGCAAGCACGGGGAAATCTCGGTGAATCTTTTGCTCGACCAGGTCCCAACGTTTCGCTATCGGTGACGAGAGCGCGTCTGGAGGAATTTGAGGTACAGTTTTTTTCGTTTCATCCTTTTGGTCTGCTGCAATGCAGATCAGGGCAACCAAGGTAAAACTGACACAAGCCGTGATTGAACGATAATGCGTGGATAATTTCATATCAATTTCTTTGATCCTTGGTCGATTTAGGAGCGTTAGTTGTGATACAATGGGCAGAGAATCAACGATGAATATTCCGACAGATCAGTCTAGAAAGGGTACGATTAACACTGCGCAGGACACAATTACAAATATGAAAGATACAAGCCATTCGATTTTGCCTGCACTTAGTGATCGCGGTAGTTTTCATGGCCATCGAGTGATGTATGGACTTTGGTCCTTTTTATTCGCAGTCAGCTTTGGTTCACTTGTACGTATGGTGATGTGGGTAGAGTCGCCATGGCATGGCGGGTAGGCGTAGTCGTCTTTCACTCAAGGATGTCATCATGAAACGAATCAAACAAATTTCTTTTTCAAATAGGACGTCTAGTGGCTTAACTCTCTTGATACTGTGGTGTTGCACCAGCGTTGGCTTCGCATTGGATGAAATTAAACACGTGGTCTTTTATCGCGTTGAAATGCCAGCCGGTATCTTTTCGGCTGATGCTTTAATGCCTGGTGCAACGAACCAGGGGACTGATGTAGCGCTCGTCTTACATGTATTATTGGCCAAGGATGATTGCGTCGTAGAACGCCTTGGGAAGGTGCCTGTGGTTGATGGAGAATTCAATCTAGACCAAACTAAAGCGATTTATTATTTTCAACCAAACGGAGCCGGAGATTATTCATTCAAGACTCACCAAGACAAAGTCGGCCTTCTAGCGAAGGGTAAGGTTTTAAAGAGCGGAGAATATTACAGCGTTTCGCTAGATCTGAGTAAAAATGAAATCGTAAAGCGAGTGCCATTCGTAAACCATCCAGAACATGAAGTGCATGCCGCACAATTTATTAACGAGGCGCAAATTGGTATGCCGGAATTCAATAAAATGCGATTCTCAACTTCGCTACTGATAAAGCCGGGTGTTCCTAAATCGTTTAGTAACATGACCGTCAACCGAGAGTCCTCGGATCCGACAAATTCATCTAAGCGGACAACGTTTTATTTTATGCTGTTGGATTAATTTTTATTCTAGCTGTCTCGGTGCGCTAAGATAGGCCACCTGAGATTGCGCGTTGTTATTTCGTTTAGCGTTTGCTATTTGGGAATGACTTTACCTTAAATAAGCGTATCAATAAGGTGCGTTCTCAATCTACATCTCGTAATGTGTTTAGCCTAAGAGTTGTGCGGAGCATTAAGGAGGGAGTCGTTTTTATTTCAGCCTGAACTGGTGCGGGGACTTATGGCGAATGAAGCATATTTGACTTAGCGTGACCTAGTGTGATGTCTTGGAATAGAATTTAATTGGGCGATTGGATATGATCTTGTGAAATAATTTCGACTAAAACAGAGCCGTAGAAAGAGCAATAAGGCCGCGTTAAAACCGAAGAATGAACCTAATCCACATTTCTTTTTTTCGGCTGGTGCGGCGGGCGGTGGGGCGACGGTAATTATGGCAGTGTTGCTATCGATAACTCCTGCAATATTGCTAACCCGTACCCAGTAATTTCCGGAGACCGTTAACGAGGGCGTTGTATAGGAGGTTGAATTTTCTCCTGATTTAGGATTTGTTGTGATACCGCTTGTGCCTTCATACCATTGATAGCTAAGTTCTCCTCCTGTGGCATTGACCGTGAGCGTTGTCGATAATCCGTTTGCCAATGATTCGTTTTGTGGCTGGAGGGTAATGTTAGGGGGGGCTACATGCG
>SXGR01200653.1_pt1 | contig 10869 bp, 8 predicted proteins | sample 3174711 | NCBI WGS metagenome assembly SXGR01 (sample SAMN11356860, study PRJNA531348) | freshwater metagenome | isolation source: freshwater sample F1-60 | place: China: Fuxian Lake, Yuxi | collected 2017-12-25 | reverse complement strand
TCTTCAAGCCCTTGCGGGCCAGCATGCAAATTGCTCAGCACATGCTCCTGCTGAACCAGGCGCCATGACAGCAGCTTTTGGGTCATCTCCAGCAGCACAGCCTGATAGGCCGGGTCTTGCGCAAGATTACGCATTTCATGCAGGTCGGCCGCCAGGTCAAACAACAGCGGTGGCAGGGCGGCAAAGTGGATGTACTTCCAGCGTCGTCCGCGCAAGATGGCCAACTGGCATTCGTCCGGGCTGAGTTGCAGCGCGCTTTGGGCATTGAAAATGCTCCAGGGGCTGTCGCGAAAGTCGAGCTCCATGTGCGCCTCTTGGCGCCACTGGGGGGGTGTTTGGCCCTGCAGAAACGGCAGCAGGGAGCGCCCATCGCATTGGGCTGGTATGTCGGCACCCAGCCAGTTGAGCAGGGTGGGCATCAGGTCTACCGATTCAGTGAAGGCTTCAACCTGGCTGCCGCGCGCAAGGTCGGCTGAGCTCAGCGGGTCACGAATGATCAGAGGAATATAAAAGCTGGCATCAAAGTAAAGCTCTTTGCCCCAGGCGTGATGGTCGCCGCCCATCTCGCCATGGTCGCAGGTAAAAACGATCAAGGTGTTGTCGTACTCGCCGCTCGCCTTGAGGTAGGACACGATACGCCCCACGGCGTCATCGACCTCGTTCATCATGCCGTAGTAGCAGGCCCGCATCTGCCGCAACTCGAGCTCGGGCATGTGCAGTAAATTGTTCGGGTTGTGCTCGTCGTAGCGGTTGGGGCGCTCCAGGCAGGCCAGCCATTGCGCCAGGTGGGGATGTTGGGCTGCCTCCTGCTGCGGCGTCGGCTGGCGCTGGGGCAGTGGTATATTGGCCGGGTCATAGCGCTCGTTGTAGGGGTAGGGGGTGATCACAGGCGGGTGCGGTCGCAGAAACACGCAGTGCATGAACCAGTCTTCGTCGCGGTGCTGGCCCAGCCAGGACAGCACCTGATCGGCCATGAAATTGGTGTCACTGTCCGGCGCCTTGAACCGTGCCGGTATGAACCGATGGCCGCGGCCGGCAGGCGGCAGTACACCGGGCATGGGCTGGTAGATATCCTGCCGACCCTCAAAGACATAGCCCTTGGCATGCAGGTCTTTCATCCAGGCCGTCATGAAGTCGGGAAACAACAGGCCGACCTGGTAGCCTGTCAGCGGGCCCTCATAGGTGCGCAGGGCGGCGTCGCCCGGATCGCGCCCGCGCGGGTCGGCGCTGGTGTCGGTATAACCAAAAAGCACCGGGTCAAACCCCAGTTTGCGCACCTCCTTGGCCAAATTCGTATGGCGCTGGTCCAGCGGTGTGCCGTTGCGCCCGACCCGGTGGTTCATCAGGTAGAGGCCAGTTTGCAGGCTCGAGCGCGCCGGACCACAAGGCGAGGTGACCGAGAAATGCTGCTTGAACAGCACCCCTTCGGCTGCCAACGCGTCCAGGTGCGGGGTTTTGAGCACGCCATGCCCCAGCGCCGAGAGGCACTCGCCGCGCCATTGATCTGCCGAAATGAACAGAACTTTTCTCGGGCGGCTCATGGCTTGGTGGGGTCGGCTACAGCGATGCACTCCAGTTCGAAGCGCAGCGCCGGCGACAGGCAGCCCGTGATGGTGGTACGGGCCGGGTAGGGCACCTGAAAATACTCGCGGTAGAGCCGGTTGAACTCGGGCAGGTCGGTAACATCGCGCACATAGTTGCGGGTCTGTACCACCTGTTTGAGCGTGCAGCCGGCAGATTGCAGCACCCTGCTCAGGTTCTCCACAGAGCGCCTGAACTCGCCTTCAAAGGTGTCCGAGACGATGGCCCCGGCAGGGTCAACCGAGGCCTGCCCCGAAACAAAAACCAACTGCCCCACCCGCACTGCTGGGCTGAAGGGCAGGTGCGAGACTGGCGTATCGGGCTCGCGCGGGTAGGACACATCAGGATGCATGTTTGGCTCCTTGCCAGAAAACAGAGGGGGCCTCAATGTATCTCAGGCTCGCCCGGTGGCAGGTGCTGTCTGGCAGATTCAACATCGGGCTCCAAAAAATCAAAATCGCAGCCCTTGTCTGCCTGCTGGATATGCTTGAGATAAAGCTTGCCATAGCCCCGCGTGAACTTGACGCTTGGCGCCTGCCAGGCGGCGCGGCGCTGTGCCAGCTCGGCATCACCGATCAGCAGATCAAGCCGGCGGGCCTGGACATCGATCTGGATCATGTCGCCATCGCGCACCAAGGCCAGCGGGCCGCCAATATGGGATTCCGGTGTGACATGCAAAACACAGGCGCCGTAGCTGGAGCCGCTCATGCGGGCGTCACTGATACGCAGCATGTCGCGCACCCCCTGCTTGAGCAGTTTTTGCGGGATGGGTAACTGACCCCATTCGGGCATGCCAGGCGCGCCCTGGGGTCCGGCGCTTTGCAGCACCAAGACGCTGTTTTTATCGACATCCAAGTCCGGATCGTCGATTCGCTCGGCCATGTCTTGGTAGTCTTTGAACACCAGCGCAGGCCCCGTGTGCTGGCGTAAATGCGCCTCCATGGCAGCGGGTTTGATGACCGCACCATCGGGTGCCAGGTTGCCGTGCAAAATGGCCAGCCCGTCGTTCGGCAGCAGGGGCTTGTCGCGCGGCAGGATGACCTCGTCGTTGTGCACCACGGCACCCGCGATGTTGTCGCCCAAGGTCTTGCCAACACAGGTGTTTTGGCTCAAATCCAGCAGGTCTGTCAGGCGGGTCAGAAAGGCCCGCAGACCCCCTGCGTAAAAAAAATCTTCCATCAAAAACTTGCCACCCGGGCGCAGGTTGGCCAGCACCGGCGTACGGCGCGCAAGTTGGTCAAAGCGGTCCAGTGTCAAACCAATGCCGGCCCGCTTGGCCATGGCAATCAGGTGCACGATGGCGTTGGTGGAGCCGCCCAGAGCCAGCACCGTGGTGACTGCGTTGTCAAACGATGCAAGGGTCAAAAAATCAAGCGGCTTGATGTCCTGCCAGACCATCTCGACCGCATGCTTGCCGCTCAGGCTGGCCATTTGGGCATGGCGTGAGTCGGGCGCTGGTATCGAAGCAGCCCCGGGCAGGGTCAAGCCCAGCACTTCCACCGCGCTGGTCATGGTGCTGGCAGTGCCCATGGTCATGCAGTGGCCAGGGCTGCGGGCAATACCGTCCTCGACATCCTGCCAATCCTGCTCGCTGATGTTGCCGGCACGCAGCTCGGCCCAGTATTTCCAGGTGTCGCTGCCGCTGCCCAAAGCTGCACCTTTGTAGTCGCCCCGCAGCATCGGACCGGCCGGCACAAAAATGCTCGGCAGGTTCATCGACAAGGCGCCCATCACCAAGGCTGGTGTGGTCTTGTCGCAGCCACCCATCAGCACGCAGCCATCGGCGGGGTAAGAGCGGAGCAATTCTTCGGTCTCCATCGCCAGCAGGTTGCGGTAGAGCATGGTGGTGGGTTTTTGAAACGGCTCAGACAGCGACATCGCCGGCATCTCCACCGGGAATCCCCCTGCCTGCCACACCCCCCGCTTGACTTCCTCTACCCGCTGCTTAAAGTGGCTGTGGCAGGGATTGATGTCGCTCCAGGTGTTGATGATGGCAATCACCGGCTTACCCGCATAGTCGCTGCGGTGGTAGCCCATTTGCGCGGTACGCGAGCGATGCCCAAACGACCGCAAATCCTTCACCCCGTACCACCGGTGGCTGCGCAATTCCTCAGGTTTTTTTCGTGTCATCAATTTAATTGGGGTCAGATTCCAATTATTTCTCCATGTTTGAAATGTGAATTTAATTGGAATCTGACCCCAATTAGTTCAATTAGTTCAATTAAAGGGGCCGAGTTTGACGAAGGCGCCGCCTTGGTAGATGCGGGCGGGGTCGTCCGGCGGCAGCGGGCTTTGCTGTTCGCGTGCGGCGCGGAAGGGTTCGGAGCTGTCTTGGGGTATGAAGCCCAGGTGGGCGGCGCGAGCATTGGTCCACCAAGGGTCGCGGTTGTCTGACATGCCGTAGATGATGGTGTGCGCCAGTTGTGGCGCGAACAGGCAGCAGCGAATCAATTCGGTCAGGTCGCGGTAGCTCATCCAGGTGTGCAGCATGCGCCGGTCTTTGGGTTCGGGAAAGGCCGAGCCAATCCTTAGACTGGCGCTCTGTATGCCGTAGCGGTCCCAATAAAACTGGGCTACATCTTCGCCAAACGACTTGGACAGGCCGTAATAGGTGTCTGGCCGGCGGCTGCAATCGGTGGCCAAAAACTCGTCCTGCCGATGAAAGCCCACCACATGGTTGGAGCTGGCAAACACCACCCGCTCGACGCCGTGGCGGCGCGCCCCTTCGTAGACATGCAACACGCCTTTGATGTTGGCTTCGAGGATGGCCTCAAAAGAATGCTCGTTGGCCAAGCCGCCGAGGTGGACGATGGCCTGGCAGCCTTGCGCCAAGCGGTCAACCGCCTGTTTGTTGGCCAGATCGCAGACCTCAAGCTCTTCGCCGACCACGGCCGGCTCCATGGCGGAGATGTCAGACAAGCGGATGTGCTGGACATAGGGGCGCAGGCTGCTGCGCAGATGGCGGCCAAGTTTGCCGGCAGCGCCGGTGAGCAGAAGGCGGGGAATCATGATGGGCGTTCCTGTTCGAGATGGGGCGGCGGGCTTACGGGGTGATGGCGCTGGGCGCTGCATGGGCTTTCTTGATTTGAAACTGCGATTGGGCAGGATCACTCAGGCGGATACCCGCTGCCTTGACGGCTTGGTCAGGTACTTTGTCGAGCTTGTTGTAGCTGGCATGCCCTTGAGCTTTGTAAGGGGTGTTGTGTGCTGCGTTGTAGCAAAAAAGTACCGTCCAACGCCGGTTGGGCGAGCGGTTCTGGTCGGAGCGGTGCATCACATTGCTGTGGAAGAACAAGCCGTCGCCGGGCGCCATCTCGGCATAGACGAGGTCCATCTCTTTCAGCATCTGATCCACGCGCTCCATGTCGGCGCCCACCTGCTCGCCCGGTCCAGTACTGTGGTTGATGCGGCCGGCCTGATGCGAGCCTCGAATCACCTGCAGGCAGCCGTTGTCGCGATCGGCGCGGTCCAGCGCCACCATCACGCTGGCCATGTGCGGGAACAAGCAGCCGTTGTGGTACCAGTAACCATAGTCTTGGTGCCACTCCCAGGCGCCGCCGTCAAACGGCTCCTTGGCGGTGAGCTTGGAGTGGTAGTGGTAGACCTCGGCGCCCAGCATGTCTTCGATGGTGTCGACCACCCGCTCGCTGCGCGCCGCCAAACCATAGACGCTGTCACTCGGCTCGTTCCACAGGGCAATCCGTGTCGCCTTGCCCTGGGCGTCGCGGCGTTCGTAAAGGCTTTGTTTGAGGGCCGGGTCTTGCTCCATGGCCTGGCGCATGAGGCTGATCTCTTCGGTGTCGAAAAGAGATGGAATCAGGACAAAGCCATCCTTGTCATGGGCCTGGCGTTGGGCGCTTGTGAAAACGGTAGGCATTGGATCCCCGGTAGGTTTTGGGACGGCGGCCAGATGTCGTTGGCAACAGAGCCGAGTCAGCTGCCAAACATACGGCGGCGGGTATTTTCAAGGTGCCGCCGCATGGCCGCCTCAGCCGTTGTGCTGTCGTGCTGCAGGATGGCCTCGACCACGGCCACATGTTCGGCCTGAACGCCGATCAGGCGCTCATGGCTTTTGCTCAGCGAGAACCGTCGCAGCAGGTCCATGCCAAACACCACATGGGACTCGATACTGGCAATCACAGAAACAAAAAATTGGTTTTTGCTGGCCCGGGCGATGGCCATGTGAAAGCCGAAATCCTCCTGCACGCCCAGGCTGTTTTGGCTCACAGCGGTCTGCAGCAGGGCGAGTTCAGCCTGAATCAGCGTCAGGTCTGCCTCATCGGCCATTTCTGCTGCCAAAGCCGCCGCTCCGCCTTCGATGACGATGCGAAATTCCAGGCAACGCCGCACATCGGAGAGTGACTCAAGTGGCATGAAGCGGGGTAAATCCGGGTCTGGCCGGCGCGTGACAAAGGTGCCTGCGCCCTGGCGACTGGCGATGATGCCGTCGGCCCGCAGACGCGACAGGGCTTCGCGCACGGTTGGCCGGGAGGTCTTGAACTGGTCTGCAATTGCCTGTTCGGTCGACAACCTGTCGCCCTCCTGCAAGTCGCCCTGGATGATCAGCGCCAGCAGCTCCCGGTAAACCCGGTCTGCCAGTCCTTCGGTGGCGCGGAGCTGCGTCATGGCATTGCGCGCTCGTCAGGCAGCAGTCTCAGATACCAGCAGGCGCCGGGCCGTGGCTTCGATTTGCCCCGTCATCTCGGCCGGCGAGGCGCTCAGCAGAGGCAGCTGCGGCCCCATGTCGGCAATCCCGCACAGACTGACCGCGTCATGCAGCACGCGAATCAGAGACACCGAGTCGCGCAGGGTCTCCAGCGGCAAGAAGCGAGCGTGCAGCGGCTGGGCGCTCGCCATGTCGGAGCCCTGCAGGGCGCGCAGCAGGGCGCTGCAGGAGTTTGGCGCGATGCAGCCAGAGCCGGTGGTGAAAGACGCCATGCCAAACCGCCCCACATGCGATAAAACCGGGCGCTCGCCCATGCCGCTGACCATGCGCTGGGCTGAAATCCGCTCCAGCATGGCCTGTAAATAAGGGTCGGTGTCAGGGTCGCTGCGCAGGATGGCGTATTTGACGCACAGCACCAAGCCGTCAGCCACCAGGCGCTCGAGTCGGTCGAGGTCGATGTACTGCTCGCTCTTGATGTACAGGGTGACAGGTATGCCGGCGATGTCGACAAAGCGCGCGATGCCCTCGGCCACGCCTTCGGAAGTGCTCAGGCCCTGCATGGGCAGGACCATGGCGGTCTGGTAGCCCGAATCGCGCAGCATGGGCGCCTGCTCGATCATCTTGCCAAAGTCTGGTCCCACCGAAGGTATGACCCGGGTTTGCGGTCCGGCAGCGTCGGCCAACAGGTCCAGCATGGCGGGGTATTCGCGCAGCGGCATGTGGTACAGGTTGGCGTTGCCGCCATACAGCAGGGTGCGGATGCCGCCGGCCTCGATGTGTTTGATCAAGCGTCGGTTGGGCGCCTCTGCGAGGCTCAGGTCTGCCTGCCTGGCCAGCGGCGGCACCGCCAGCACCGATTCGGCGAGCTCATGGAGGTGCAGTGGGGAAGTTTTCATGGGTAAGAGCAGCCTTGGTCACAAAGATGTATGACGAATTTACAGTTGGCTGACAATTTAGCACCATTATTTGTGGCCTGCAAGTGCTTGGCGCTCGGTTTTTAAAACTTATTTGGTTGATCTAGGGTTTCTACTGAGTTAAATAGTCTTGACACTCCGTTTATTGTCAGACAAAGTTCGTCCGTTGGCTGGCCGGCTCAATTGCCAGTTGGCCAAGCCGCCAGTTCCGGTTGACATTTTTTTCAAACCTTGTTGGAGTACAGACATGAAGTCATCCCCTCGTTCATCAAGCCCCCGCAGTCCCGGGCGCCGGCAGGTTCTCAAAGGCTTTGCCGGGGCTGTCACCCTGGCCGGCGTAGGCAACGCAGCCTGGGCGCAGGCCGGCAAAGAGGCGCCGGCTTTGGCTAAGTTGGTGAGCGAAGGCAAATTGCCGGCGTTGGCGCAGCGTTTGCCATCGGCCCCACTGGTCGTTCAGGCTGAAAAAGTGGGCACCTATGGCGGCGCTTTGCGGCGTGGCCTGCGCGGCAGTGCCGACCACAACGGCATTTTGCGCATGGTCGGCAACCAGGGCCTGGTGCGTTGGAATCTGGCCTTCACCGAAGTGCTGCCCTGTGTCGCATCCAAATGGGATGTCAACGCCAATTCCACCGAGTTCACCTTCACCCTGCGCCCCGGCATGAAGTGGTCGGACGGCAAACCGTTTACTGCCGATGACATTGTTTTTTCGATCGAGGACTGTGCCAAAAATACCGAGTTGTACAAATCAGTGCCCTCGACCCTGGTGATCGCCAACAAGCCAGCGGTGGTGACCAAGGTCAACGACACCACCGTGAAGTTCACCTTTGCCACGCCCTATGCCTTGTTTTTGGAACAACTCGCCACACCGCTGGGCCAGTACCCGACACTGTTTCCCAAGCACTATTGCAGCCAGTTTCACCCCAAGTACAACCCGAACGTGGCGGCACAAGCCAAGGCGGCCAATCTGTCGGATTGGGCTTCACTATTCCGCAACAAATGTGGCGATATCGAAATCCCTGCACGCTGGGGCAATGCGGAAAAGCCCACGCTGGACCCGTGGGTGGTGACCGAGGCCTATTCAGGCGGGGCCACCCGTGTGGTGATGGAGCGCAACGCTTATTTCTGGCAGGTTGACCAGACCGGTCAACAACTGCCCTACATCGACCGACTGAACTTCGGCATTGCCCAAGATGTCGAGTCGCTGATGCTCGATGCTCTGTCGGGCAAGCTCGATATCCAAGAGCGGCATATCGACTCTTTGCAAAACAAGCCTACCTTGTCGCAAAACATGCAAAAAGGCGGCTACCGTCTGGTTGAGTTGGTGGCTTCCGGGGCGCAGCAGGTGCAGATTTACCTGAACATGACCCATAAAGACCCCAAGATGCGCGACATGTTTGCCAACAAGGAGTTCCGGCAGGCCCTCTCCTTGGGCATCAACCGCAAGGAAATCATCGACCTGGTCTACCTCGGGCAGTCCGAGCCCTTTCAAACCGGCCCGCGGCCGGGGCACCCCTGGTTCAATGAAAAACTCGCTACTCAATTCACCAAACACGACCCCAAGTCGGCCAACGACATACTCGACCGTATTGGCTACAGCAAGCGGGACGCACAAAAGTTCCGACTGCGCCCGGACGGCCAAAGGGTGTTTTTCTCCATCGATGTGATTCCCACCCTCTACCCCGATGCGGTTGACAGCCTGGAGCTGGTCAAGCGCCACTGGGCCGAAATCGGGGTGGACATGAAGGTCAACACCATCGAGCGGGCCCTGTACTACACCCGCGGCGACAGCAACGAGCATGACGCCGCCACCTGGCCGGGCCCGGGCGGGCTGGACCCCATGCTCGATGCCCGTGACTATTTTGCCCAGCACACCCAGGGCTCGCGCTACGGATTGCCCTGGACCCAGTGGTATGTGTCAGGTGGCAAGGACGGCCAAGAGCCGCCGGCCAACCAAAAGCAGCGCATGAAGCTCTACGACGATGCCCGGGCGACGGCCGACTTGAAAAAGCGTGGCGAGTTGATGAAGCAGGTGTTCGATTTATGCGCCGACGCCTTTGAGACCATTGGCGTGTGCTTGGCAGTCAACACCTTCGGCATTGTCAAGAACAATTTGCAAAATGTGCCCAAAAGCTATCCCAATGCCTGGGCCTGGCCCAATCCTGCCCCAGCCTTGCCGCAGCAGTTCTTTTTTACCCGGACCTAAAGTCTTGAAAGGGGTGGCAGGCGCCGAGTTTGGCGCCGGTCTAAGCGCGCTTGTCTAATGGGCGCCAGTTCTCCAGAAAATTCACCGCATGTTGATTTTTATTGTCAAGCGACTCCTGTGGATGGTGCCCTTTCTGCTGGCCATCAGCTTTTTGTCTTTTGTGTTGATTCAGTTGCCGCCCGGCGACTATGTCACCACCTACATCGCCACACTGGCGGCCTCCAACGAGGTCATCGATCAAAACACCGCTGCCGATCTGCGCAATCGCTTTGGCCTGGACCAGCCCATGGTGATTCAGTATTGGAAGTGGATTTCCAATATCGTCTTGCATGGTGACTTTGGGCTGAGCTTTGAATGGCAGCAGCCAGTCGGCGACCTGATTTGGGAGCGCATGGCCCTGACCCTGCTGCTCACCCTCTCGGCGCTGCTGCTCACCTGGGGTATTGCCTTGCCAGTGGGGGTGTTCTCCGCAGTCAAGAAATACTCGATCGCAGACTATGTCGTGACCGGTCTGTCGTTCATCGGGCTGGCCGTGCCGAGTTTTTTGCTGGCTTTGGTGCTGATGTACGTCGCCGCTGTGAAGTTTGGCCAAAACGTGGGCGGCCTGTTTTCTGAGGAATACCTGACGGCGCCCTGGAGCATCGCGAAAACCCTTGACCTGCTGTCCCATCTGTGGATTCCGGTGCTTATTTTGGCGGTTTCCGGCACCGCCAGCCTGATCCGGGTGATGCGCGCCAACATGCTCGACGAGCTGCCCAAGGCCTATGTCACCACCGCCAGGGCCAAGGGTTTGTCCGAGTTTGCGTTGCTGGTCAAGTACCCCTTGCGCCTGGCGCTCAACCCCTTCATATCGACCATCGCCTGGTTGCTGCCCAACCTGGTCTCGGGCTCCATCATCGTGGCCATTGTTCTGAGTCTGCCCACGGCAGGGCCGCTGCTGCTGCAGTCCTTGATGAGCCAGGACATGTACCTGGCCGGCGCCTTTATTTTGCTGATCTGCCTGCTTACCGTGCTCGGTTCCCTGGTGAGTGATATTTTGTTGGCGCTGGTTGATCCGCGTATTCGCCTTGAATAGCGCAAGCCTGCTCAAGCCTGAGCCGCAGAGCCCCAGCGAGGGGGCGAGCCGCCTGGCTGTGGCCTCCCAATGGCAGTTGGTGTGGTGGGCCTTCAAGCGCCATCGCTTGGCCATGGCTGGCCTAGTGGTGACCCTGGCGCTGTACCTGGTGGCGGTGGTGCCGGATTTTTTTGCTGTGAACGACCCGTCTCAACAAAATGTGCGCACCGCCTTTCATCCGCCCCAAGCGCTGCACCTGATTGACACCTCGGCCGACGGGGCTTGGTCGCTGCAGCCCTACATACACCCCTATGTGCTCAAGCGTGATCCACAGACCCTGGCCTCGGTCTACCAGGAAGACCTGAGCCGCAAGGTGTATTTGCAGATGTTCGGCCAGGGCTACGAGTACTCGGTGCTGGGCCTGTTCAATTCGCGCCTGCATCTGTTCGCC
>SXGR01040088.1_pt1 | contig 10872 bp, 3 predicted proteins | sample 3174711 | NCBI WGS metagenome assembly SXGR01 (sample SAMN11356860, study PRJNA531348) | freshwater metagenome | isolation source: freshwater sample F1-60 | place: China: Fuxian Lake, Yuxi | collected 2017-12-25 | reverse complement strand
TTAGTATTAAAAGAAGATTTAATTCCTGTGATTGTTTCTATGGTATAAATAGCAGTATTAGTAACAACTGGTTCATTGAAGTCAAAATAAATGTAAGCCGTATTTTTTATTTGAGTTCCTGGTGTATTGTTGTTAGTACGTTTAATGCGATATTGAATATAACCATGACTAGCAGGTTCGTTACTATTACTATCAGGTAACATAATATTATTGAATTTCCAACGCAATACATTACCTGGTAACACATCAATCATATAATTGTGACTAGAGCCTAACATTTCAAATGTATTCACATTAACATTTGAAGATAAAGTATCTTTCACAACAATATTTACAGCAGGTCCGTTGCCTGTATTTTGAAAACGAATTAAATAAGTTAAGTCAGTTACACTTGCGGCAATGTCGCCAGTTGCTCCAACACCCAGCGGGTTTACTGTTTTGTCATTTGGATCGAAAGAACCAGTAACAAAACGACTGTAACAATAGTTGTTGTTAACGTAATTCAAATCAGTAACTGTTGGTTGAGCCCACATACAGCTTGTAAATATGCTTCCAAGAGCCGTAGATAATGGAACTGTAAACTCTACATAAAGTCCTACTGAACCTGATAAGTAAGCTACATTCGTGAAATTCCATATTATTGTATCACCAGACAAAGAATAAGTTGTAGGAGAAGCATTAGTAATATTTGGAATAAATGAAGATGGTAAGGTTGCTTTAAAAATTCCTGTTGCGGCAACATTATTTAAGTTACTCAAAATATAACTCATTCGGCATACAAAGCCAGGAACAATACCTTGACTCCAACCAGATACATGTAAATCTGGTTGCGTAGTAGAATTAAAGCCTACAGAAAGATTGTTATTTATAGAATTTTGATTTCCAGAATTAACGGTTGCATTTAATGTTGTTGTACATGTTGGGAAAATAGGTGTATTGGTTGATGTTATTAATGTAACCGAGTATGTTCCATAAGGTAAACTATTTATCGTATAGCTTCCATTTGTATTTGTATAACCTATTCTGTTACCAGGATTTATTAAAACAATAGCATTTTGATAATCATTATCTCCAATGTTTTTTAGACAATCACTATTGTTATCTACATATACATTGCCATTAATTGTCCCACAGTTTATTCCAATTGAGCTTATAGTATCTTTAATAGTAATACAATTTGCACTCCCATCAGTAATACTCAAAAAATAAATGTTGGATATAACATTTGAAATATCTTGAGTATTTGCACCGTTACTCCATTGATAGGTAAATGGACCGGGATTGGACCCTGTAATTGTTACATCAATGGCACCATCTCCCGTTAGATGACACATTTCATTATAAGATGTACTAGTAATCGTTGCGTTAGGTAGAGGGGTGCCGATAATTATACTTAAATTCATTACAGCAGCTGCCTGACATCCCATTGCGTCCGTTACAATTACAGAGTAGGTACCTGGGCACATACCCATAGGATTAGAGGTCGTTGAGCCTGAAGAGATTCCGGGTCCTATCCACTGATAGGTATTGCCGCCGCTACCGCCGGTTACACTTACACTTGCCGAGCCGTTGCAACTATTTTGACATGAAGCATTAGTAACTGTTGACGTTATATTAATTGGTGGCGGAGCATTTGTTCCAACTGATGTTGTGGCCACGCAACCATTTGCATCAGTAATGTTTACTTGTGTTATACCTGGACATAAATTGGTCACTTGAGGCATATTACCACCGAAGGGTACATTCCAATTATATGCATATGGAGGATTGCCTCCAGTAACTGTTACAGAAGCACTACCGTTGCACCAGCAAGCTGCACTACTTTGTGCTACTGCAATAACAGTCAACTGTGTGGGTTGCCCGATATTTATTACCAATGAATTTGTATTAGCTACTGCATCTTCTACAATAACTGTATATTGTCCAGCCGCAACATTTGTTAATACATTAGGAGAGGCAGTGCCAGTTGGAAGCCAAGTATAAGTATAGGCGCCAGTCCCTCCTGATGCGGTTATGGTTGCACTACCATTACTGCCGCCAAAGCAGCTCACATTAGTTACGGTTGAAGTAATTGTTATTTGAGAAAATGCAAAAAAAGATGTTGCAATAAATAATAAAGAAAGTAAATGTTTTTTCATAAGGAGTATGTTAATACTTCGAATTTAAAACATTTACTAATAATAATTACAGCTATTTATTGAAAGGGTCTTTTGATTGAGTAACCTGATTACCTACTCAACACAACTCTCTTAATCACACTTTGTTTATCCGAAACAATCTTCACAAAATAAACACCATTATTTAATTTACTTAAATCTATGTTTTTGTAATTGCTAGTAATGGTTTCTTCTAACACCGTTTGGCCAATAGAATTAATCACTTGAATTTGACTTTCTTCTTTTACAGATGAAGAGTTAACTATGTATAAAGCTCCTGTACTTGGATTTGGAAATACATTCCATTCGTCGTTAGCATTAAAAGAAGATTTAATTCCTGTGATTGTTTCAATGGTATTAATAGCCGTATTAGTTACAACAGGCTCATTGAAATCAAAATAAATATATGCGGTGTTTTTTATTTGTGTTCCTGGTGTATTGTTGTTAGTACGTTTTATGCGATATTGAATATAACCGTGACTAGCAGGTTCATTACTGCCGCTATCCGCTAACATAATATTATTAAATTTCCAACGTAACACATTTCCTGGCAATGCATCAATCATATAATTATGACTTGCACTTAGCATTTCAAATGTATTCACATCAACATTAGGAGATAAGGTATCTTTAACCATAATATTTACCGCGGGACCATTGCCTGTATTTTGAAAACGAATTAAATACGTTAAATCTGTTTCAGAAGCGGCAATATCGCCGTTAGGTCCAACACCAACCGGACTTACTGTTTTATCGTTAGGGTCGTATGAACCTGTTACTATACGTTGGTAGCAGGTTGCATTGTTAACGTAATTCAGATCAATGAGTGTTGGCTGAGCCCATATACAGGTAGAAAAAGTACTTCCCAAAGGTGTAGAAACAGGCACGGTAAAATTGACTATAAAAGATTGGACCTGATAATTCCCCGCAATATTAAAATTCCACATAATGGTATCGCCACTGATGGAGTAACCAGCTGGCGCATAGTTTATGTTGGCTAAAAAGCTTGCTGGTAATATAGCTTTATATACGCCAGATGTTCCAAAACTAGAGTAATTACCTAGATAATAATTTACAATGGAAGTAAATCCGGGAACGACGCCATTACTATAAGCGCTAACATAAAGGTCGGGCTGGGAAGGAAACATTGAGTTAAATACAAACTGATTATTGGATGAAACGGGATTTGATGAATTAACAGATGGAGTAATCACAGTAGTACATGTTTGGGTGAGTGTCGCATTATTTCCCGTTGCAGTAACGGTATATGACCCATAGGGTAAATTATTAATAGCGTAATCACCCATAGCGTTAGTGTAGCCTAATCTGTTTCCTGGGCTGACGTGAATTGTAACATTTTGCAGATCATTGTCACCAGTATTTTTTGTGCAGTCATTGTTTGAATCGATAAATACATTCCCGGAAATAGTTCCACAATTAAGCCCAATAGTATTCACCAAATTTGAGACATGGTAGCAGTCCATGTTTGCGTCGGTTATGGTAACCGAATAACTTCCTGAAATAACATTAGCAATGTCTTGTGTGGTTGCACCGTTACTCCATACATAAGTAAAAGGACCAGTGTTGGTTCCGGTAATTGTAAGTGCTATAGCGCCATCACTACTCAAATAGCAGCTTTCATCTGTTACCGTGTTTGTGATGCTGACATTTGACATCGTGTTAATGGAAGAGGCATTAATACTTATCATCTGCATAACTGAACAACCATTAGCGTCATTCGCGGTAACAGAAGCGAATCCTACACATAAGTTAGATACAGATTGTGTGGTATAGGTAGCACCATAATTAAATTGCCAGTTATAACTATAGGGTGGTGTACCATTAATTATAGAGGAACTGGCAGTTGCGTTGCACGCACCACATGTGGATGTTGTTGCGGAAATCGACATTGATACTGGAGCTGATTGGCCGATGGTTACAGAAGCTGTGGCTATACAACCTGCAGCGTCTGTTACAGATACATTGTATATGCCTGTACACAGGTTTGTTGCAGTAGGTATAACTTGCCCGTTATCCCAAGCATATATATATGGTGCTGTTCCGGCTATAGCAGATGCCAAAGCTGATCCGTTGCAAAGTCCGAAACAAGTTGCATTTGTCTGGCTGGCAATCGAAACCATTGGACCGCCGATATTATTAATCAGACCAGTGGCTGATGCCGTGCACCCATTTCCGTCAATCACCGTAAAACTGTACGCGCCTGCAGGTAGATTATTATTACATAGAGTTGTGGATCCATTACTCCATATATATGTATAAGGTCCACCGGATCCTCCAGTTATATTTGCACAAACCGAACCATTAGCTTGTCCGCAATTAGCATTGGTAGATGATACAGAGGCGCTAAGTGGTTGTGGTTGAGAAATGGTGACACTTTGTGTTACGGCACACGAATTAGAATCCCATACCGTGTAGGTTAACGGACCTGCGCATAAGCCAGGCTGATAAGCACCTGTACCAAATAAACTGGTCTGGTAAAAGTAAGGTGGATTGCCGCCATTACCTGTCATATTAAGAGCTCCGTCGCAGTTGCCACCGCATGTTACATTTGTAAAGGTGTGACTTGCATTGAAGGGAAGCGGTTCGGTAAGTGAGGTTGAATAGGTTGCCTGACATCCGTTTGCATCCGTTACTTGCACAGAATACGTACCAGGCCATAAACCAACAATTTGATTACTGCTTTCCATTGTGCTCCATAAAACACTATAGGGTGGCGTTCCTTGTGAACCGTCGGCAACCATAATTCCGTTATTGGCCCCATAACACAGTATTGGCTGTGACAACTGGAACATGACAATTAAAGCCGAAGGCTGGGTAACGGGGATAACGGTTGATGTACTGTTTGATACAGCATCTGTAACGACAACAGTGTAATTACCAGCACCAATATTGTTTACAATATTGGTTATTGGGCCGCACGCGTTGCAAGAATAAGTATAGGGCGGTGTTCCTCCTGCAGGGGTAATGGTAAATCCTCCGTTGGATCCATAAGCGCAGGAAACGTTTTGTTGGCTCACAGTTAAACTGATTTGAGAAAAAGCAAATGAACCAAAAACTAACAAGATAACAACGGATAATATTTTTTTCATAAAATTGTTTTTATACAACTAAAGTAGGATAATTAATTTGGACAACAATGGCTATTTAGTAAAAAGGGGTTTTGAATGATTGAATTTACGTTCCTTGCCTGCCATGCAAAGAAAGGGATAAATGTGTAGTGTAAAATTAAGCTTGCGGGTGCGCAGAGGAAAGGTCATCGCTGCTTAAATTTATCTTGAAAATTAAGAAGCACTTTTCCTCCCTATTTTACGAACTCGTCTGGACGAAAAGCCCAGTCTCAAGCACCTTAAAATCGTCGCGCAAATCCCCGTTGAAAATATGTTTGATTTTAACAATAAGAGTTTATTGTTTTATTGCATTGCAGAATATGCCTCATGGCTATTTCTTCGTGAAATTTAAAAGGCGGATTGAATCCAAACTTTACTGCAAACCAGCGTGAGGGATGCGAGCGAAAATCCTTTTACGTAACGGAGTGGAGTAAAAGATTGAAGCGGGTCAGCCCGACGGCGCCTGTTCTTTGCGCCGGCATGCCCAAAATATCTAATTTAAATACTATTGATCTTTTTTTCTCCTGCCTTCCATTGTCTCAGCAGCACCATCTTCTTTCTTCGCAAAATACTTTTTAAAATTGTAGGTAAAAGTCAACATATAATAACGATTCAAAACGTTAGTTTGCGAATCTTGAATATAGCTATCAGTGTTAGTACGCGAAACGCTATTGTTTTGATTTAAAATATCATAAACCGTTAAGCGTAATTCAGCTTGTTTATTTTTTAAGAATTTATAACCGATAGCGGCATTCCATAAGGAGATGGATTGATTGAAGGCGCTTGTTAATCCTGAGTAATAGGTATTACTATATTCGCTTTGTAAAATCAAGCCTTTCCAAGGGTTAGCAGTTATTTTTAACTTGGATACTTGTGAAAAGTAATTGGTGTTAGAAGATGTTTGTAAGGTGTTTTGAATATTACTATAACTAGAGTTGGATGATAATGTGAAATCAAACTTCTCACTGATGTTACTACTAAATACCAAGCCTAAACCACCCGTTGCTGTTTTGGCATAATTGATATTCGTATTAATCATACCAGGTACATTGTTGTAATTTCCGGATACGTTTACACTTAAATTGGTCTTAATTTTTTTAATAGGAAAAGTGTAATTAATAAAGGAGCGTAAAGAAAAATAGCCATCCAAATTTACAGGTCGTATAATTTGAGAGCCTCTTTGTAAAAAAATATTATTATAAACGGTTGTATCTTGGTTAGCAATTAAAGTGCTATTACCTATGTAATTGTTAGAATAGTTACCGCCTATTAGTGCAAAAAAAGAAGTTGCTTTGTTGGTATTCACTCCTGAGTATCGTAAAAAAATATTTTGTTGAAAATCTTGTTTCAAATCAGGATTACCAGTGCTTAATTGTAAAGAGTTACTGTTATTGATGACATCTTGTAATTGATCGATACTTGGTGCGTTATTACTGGTGCGGTAGTTAAAGCGTAAATTCTTTTTCTGAGAAAATTTATATTGTAATTGCGCGGATGGTAAAATAGACTCAAATGTTTTACTGAGTTTATAGCTGGTAGGTATTTCTTGCTCTTTAGATAATTGTGCCCATTGATAAGCTGCATTTAAAGAGAAGTTAAATTTTTCTTTTTGATAACGATAGCCTAAACTTCCTGATTGAGATTGGTATTGATTTTTAAAAACGTTCGTCAGAGTGCTATCTAAATCACGATAACTGTATTCAATATAATTTTTATCAAAAGTTCTTTTCGAAGAATAATTATCTGTGTAAACAGCTGTGTAATTAACTAATAAGAAATTGTTTTTATTTAAAGGTTCGGTATAAGATACATTACCATTAATGCTGTTTCCTGTTTTTAATATTTTTGATTTTTGATCAATCGTATCTCCATAAAATAAGGTATCTCTGTAATAAGTATTTAAGGTATATAATAAATTTTCACCTGAGTTTTTGGTTATGTTTGGTGTGGCGTTAATGCTAAATGTTCTTCCTCTTTTTGCAAAAGCATGTCGGTATAAAATTGGAACAGAAATATTATAACCGCTTAAATTGTTTGAGCTACTGTTTTCGGTATTACTTAGTGTTAAAACTTCTTTAGTATTTAATCCTAATAATTCCTTAGCGCCTTTGTTTGATTGAAATGATAATTTAGGTTGAAGAACAATAGAATTCATAGAATCTATTTTTGTTTCGATTTTAAAATTTACTCTGTTGTTAAAATTATCGCTATTGGTATTATTGGTTTCGTTATAAACTAGACCATTGTTTGATCCTAAAATATATTGTTGAAGTAAAGAAGACTTTGAATCGTTTTGTGTCCAGTTAAAAAAGTAGCTAGCCGTTACTTCCGTTTTCTTTCCCCATTTATCAGCATAGTTTAATCCAAATAAAGAGGTTGTATTAATACCATTTTGTGTATTTGATTGAAAATTTTCACTGGGGTTGTTTCCTCCTCCCATTCCACCTTGTCCGCCGCCTCTTCGTCCGCCGCCACCGCCTGAACTACTGCTGGAAACACCCACTAAATCTTCTGACGAAAAATTTTGTTCGTTAATGTTGTTTGATTGTGCTAAAACGGTGATGCGTCTATCACCTTTAAAAATGTTTACGCTACCACCACCTTTAAATTTATCTTCGTAACCATAACCGCCATAAACTTTTCCAAATACACCGTTTTTGAATTGAGCTTTGGTAACAATGTTAATGGTTTTACTGGCGTTGCCGTCATCAAATCCTGTAAATTGTGATTGATCACTTTTTTTATCAAACACTTGTACTTTATCAATGACTTCGGCAGGTAAATTTTTCAAAACCGCACTAGCATCATCTCCAAAAAAGCGTTTGCCGTCAACTAGCACTTGTTTTACTTCTTCGCCTTGGGCTTGCACCTTTCCATCTACTACAGTTACTCCCGGCATTTTACTCACCAAATCTTCAGCAGTTGCATCTTTATTTACTTTATAGGCATTGGCTTTAAAACTTGTTGTGTCGCCATTTTGTGTTGCTAAGGCTTGTTGGGCTTCTACGGTAACTTCTTTTAAGTTAGTTAAGTTTTGTTTTAAAGTAATGGTTGGAATAATTAAATCTTGATTCTTGATTTGAATGGATTTAAAAAGGGGTTTATATCCAAGCGAAAGAATTTTAAGAATGTAATTATCAGAATTAATGTTTTCTAAATTAAATTGTCCTTCTACATCTGTTGCTGTTCCTTTTATAAAAGAAGAATCCGTTTTTAAAAGAAAAACAGAAGAACCAATGGCAGGTTGTTTATATTCATCTATTAATTTACCATTTAATTTATAGGATTGACCTAATAGAACGCTTCCAGAAATTAGAAGTGAAAATATATATAAGATTTTTAACATAAACGACTGCTCTAAAGTACAATTTAGGAGCAGAATTGACCCTATAAAAACGTAAAAATAGGTGTAATGTTAATTTTAGGTGATTAAATTCGAGTAATTACTCGTTTTCACTAGCTAATCAGTTTTAAGGATTGTTAAATTAAATAAATTCTTACATTAGTAGGGTTATTTTAAACCAGATATAAAATAGACGTATTCAACAAATACAAATAATTATTTAGTTAGCTATATCATATAACAATAAGTAAGAAAAAAATATAACTATGAAAACACTTTTACTTTTTTTATGTTTTTTTGCTCTTCAGTATACTGTAATAAGTCAGAAAAAAACGGATGCAGTTGCTGAAAAGAAATGGACCGATGACGAGCGCAAGCAAATGGAGAAGGCTGAATTATTTTATTTTGAAAAAAATTATAAATTAGCTTTACCAATATACACTAAATTATTAGAGAATCACCCTAATGACATGCGACTTAAATATGTTTATGCTACATGTGGGTTGCTAGTTCCTGGTAGACAAGAAGTTTGTTTAAATCTTTTAAAAGATGTGTATGCAAAAAATAAAAAAGCTTCAGAAATTGATTATTATTTAGCAAAAGCAAATTTCTTAAATTATAATTTTGATGATGCTATTTCTGGCATTACAACTTATAAGTCTAAAAATAAAAAATTAACTCCTGAACAATTGAAAGATTGTGACCAATTAATAACCTATTGCAATAATGCTAAATTATTAGTTCCACAGCCTGTGCCAGTTCGTATTGAAAACATGGGGAATGTTATTAATACAGCCGCTGCCGAGTCAGCACCTTGTTTAACGGATGATGAAAACACAATTATTTTTACCTACAAGGGTGAGAAAAGTAAAGGTGGTTTGCAGAATGCTTTTAATCAGCCAAATAAAAATGGAGTGTATTATGAAGATGTATACACAAGTACTAAAGTTGATGGGGTATGGCAAACGCCTCAGGAAGTTAAAAATTTGAATTCGAATAACAATGAAGCTGTTTTGTTTTTATCTAATGGTGGACGAAAACTATTTATTAATATAGATAGTCAGCAAGACGATGGAGATATTTACATGAGTAAATTAGAAAATGATGAATGGAGTGTACCTGCAAAACTATTAGGAGATGTCAATAGTCAATATTGGGAAAATAATAGCTCCTTGTCTCCAGACGGCAAGACATTATTTTTCTCAAGCTCAAGACCAGGAGGATTTGGAGGAAAAGACATCTATAAATCTTCTTTATTAGATAATGGTACATGGGGTAAAGCAATTAATTTGGGGGATAAAATAAATACTGCCTTAGATGAAGACGCTCCTTTTATTCATTATGACGGACGACTATTATTATTTTGCTCTCAGGGGCATAATAGTATGGGAGGCTTCGATATTTTTAAGACTTATTTTAATACAAAAGATTCAACTTGGTCACCAGTAGAAAATATGGGCAATCCAATTAATACGCCAGGGGATGAAATTCACTACGTGTTATCTCCTAGTGGAGAAAATGGATATTATGGATTAGGAAAAGCAGATGGTTTTGGTGATTTTGATATTTATAAAGTAGAGCCTGGAATAACAGGTGTGATGCCTATTGTTGCAGTTGTAAAAGGTAAAGTTACCTTAGATTCAATGCCAGTATTAGCAGATATTACGATAGAAGTACCTGCCAGTAATACAGTATTCAACAGAGTAACGAAGTCAAATGCAAAAACAGGATTTTATCGTACGACTTTACCTGTAGGTGAAGATTATAAAATCACTTGGAAAGTAAATGATCTCCCAGTGCAGACAAAATTAATTGAAGCTAAAAATGCAACAGCATATTTGTTAGCATTACAAGATATTAATTTTAGTTCGAAGGAAGCGGTTAAAACAGAGCCAGTAGCTTCTGCAGACAAAGCGTTATATCATACTGGTAACGAAAAAATAGATGGATTAGTTTATAAAATTCAAGTATCTGCTGGTTTTTTAAACGAAAAAATAAGACGTCGTAAAGCTCGAAAATTGGGTGGAGTAGAGAAGGAGACCATTGATGGTATTGATCGTTTTACTTTAAAAGAGGAGTTTAAAACGTATAATGAAGCAACGGCTAAAATAAAAGAAGTAAGAGAATTGATTGTTGCTGATGCTTTTATTGTAGGTATTTACAAAGGAAAGAGATGTTATTTATCTGAATTAAGAACTCAAGGAATATTAAAAATTAAATAATAAAAAAAGCTTCAACTAGGTTG
>SXGR01038784.1_pt1 | contig 10873 bp, 8 predicted proteins | sample 3174711 | NCBI WGS metagenome assembly SXGR01 (sample SAMN11356860, study PRJNA531348) | freshwater metagenome | isolation source: freshwater sample F1-60 | place: China: Fuxian Lake, Yuxi | collected 2017-12-25 | reverse complement strand
TGGCACTGCAGGAATTGCCAGAGAGCCAGCGCAGTGCATTAATGCTGTGCCACTATCAGGGTTTCTCCAACAAGGAAGCGGCGGTAATTATGGATATTTCAGTTGAAGCACTGGAATCAGCCATCGCCAGAGCGAAGCGAACATTGCGCAAAAGATTGAGTGAACTCAACGCAACTGACTTGACCCAGCCCGCTGAAAGAGCGCAGGGTCCGGGGTAAATATATGACAATAAACACGCAGGATTTTGGTGACATTCTGGACCGCTATGGTGCTGACTCAGCGGCATGGCCTGCTCGGCATCGCGACCTCTGTCTGACACTGCTGGAAAATGACCTCGAGGCACAACAGTTGTTGCGCCAGCACCAGCAATTGGCTAATGCACTGGATCAACTGGTGGTACCTCCGATGCCGGATCTGGCGGAACGAGTTCTCAATCAATCTCTGCCTGCGCGCATTCCCTCTTTGCTGGACCGAACCCTTGATTGGCTGCTTCCTGCCAAATTATTCAGCACCCAGATCTGGCGTCCCGCACTCGCAGCTTGCCTGCCCCTGGTAATGGGTATTGTTGTCGGCAACTATTTCAGTTTCGGCGTCACTGCGGAAAACCAGGGCTTCGAATACTGGGATGACGAGCTGTACGTGTTGTCACTGAATGATTATACAGAGAGCTTGGATTAGTTATGACCCGGACCCGACTTCTACTGCTCGCATTCGTTGTCTCATTGGGATTGAACCTGTTTTTCGTCGGCGGCATAGCCTACCGGATTAATCGCATTGATGAGTTCAGCGGTCGGCCTTTGCCTCCTAACGTGAACTGGATGGTACGCGACCTCAGTGAAGCGCGCCGCGCCGAGTTGCAGCCATTCATGCAGAGTAGCGCAGATGAGATTCTGCCAGTGCGGCTCCGCATGTTTGAGGCACAGCGCCGTGCCAATGAATTGATGGCGAATCCAGTCTACGATGCTGCACTATTGGATGAAGCATTTACCGAATTGCGCAATGCCAATCTGCAATATCAGGAAATCTCACATCAACATTCGGTGGCAGTGTTGAATCAACTTACCGAGTCAGAACGGCGAGCAGCTGTTGAATTGATCAATCGCCGCGGACCGCGAGATGGTCGTGACCGCCGCAATAGCGATGGCCCAAGCATTGATGGTCCACAATTTGGTGGACCGCCGATTGGAGGGCCGTCAATTGGTGGACCGCCAATTGGAGGACCACCAATTGGAGGACCGCCGTTTGGCGGACCTCGAGGTGGGCGTCCGGATTTTTCATCACTCCCTCCGGGCGCGGACTCGCCTCTCCCGCCACCAGCTGAGGACCGTCCTGCACTAGGACCAGCACCGCAATGAGCATTCTCAATTACGCTCACATCCCGCTCGGCAAATATCGCCATTTCAAAGGCAATCTGTACGAACTGGTTGAGATCGCCCACCACAGCGAGACTCAGGAGCCTATGGCGGTCTATCGTGCTCTCTATGGTGAGAAGGGATTGTGGGTTCGCCCTTTGCCCATGTTTCTCGAAACGATTCAGCGTGATGGCAAGGATGTCCAGCGCTTTCAATATATCGGGTAGCAATATATCGGGTCGCAATTTATCGAGTAGTAACCAGAATTACGCCATCGAAAAGACTGACTACCAGAATCGAGCTCCACCATTCCTGTGATGCAGTTGGCAAATGCCTGCTGATCGCCACTCCACTGTCAACCGCTTCATTGTCTTCGCGTTAAACCCTTCAAACTGTCGAAAATTGGAGGTAGAACTATGGAAGCGCGTAAGGCCATGACCAAATTCACACTGACTGGATTCCTGTTTGCGCTGCTACTGGCACAGATACCGATGGCAGCTGCCCAATCCGGTAACTCGCTGCCTTACTTCGCGGGTTCTGCGCTACACATTCCGCGCATCGATGTAGAAGGATTTGGGTCCCTGCAATTAACCCTTACCTTAAAGGATGCCAATGCGCTGACATTTGCCATTGCCACTGCGGTCCCTGCCAACACTGCAATGACTCCCGGGGCAACGTTCAATCTTGCTAGTGCCGTATTGACCATACCGTTGTTAAAGGTAGGTGCTGAATTTTATAGCGCCCAGTTGCAACTGAAATCTGGAGACGTTTTCCACCTCACCGTGGCGAATGGCACCAAGATACCAGGACAGGATGCCTACAACGCACAATGCGCGAGCTGCCACGGCACCAATGGTACCGGTGGTTCAGTAAATGTATCCATGGTCAATTGCGCCAATTGCAGCACCCTGAGCCAATTGACCACCTATATAAACAATGTTATGCCGTTGGGATCTCCTGCCTCCTGTGTTGGCACCTGTGCGAGTGACATCGCCAGTTACATCACGACTGTGTTTTCGACCAACAGCACTCCAATGGTGGCGCAGACGGTTGAATCCATCATGCTGCTGCCGCTGGACGCCACCTTGCGCAAGGCTGCACTGCAACTGGTGGGTCGACTCCCCACTGCCGCTGAGAATGCACAAGTGAGCAGCTCAGGTGAGACCGGACTGCGTACGGTTCTGGACAACATGATGAAGGAAGAGGCGTTCTATGATCGTGTCAGTGAAATCTTCAATGACTTCCTGCTGACTGATCGCTATCTGGCAAAGAATGGTCCGGCTGAGCAGGCGCTGCAATTGATGCCGCGCTCTCCGACTGTGCGCTGGTTTGACCCCGGCATAGGCAACAGACCACCGAATTACCAGCAATTGCGCCTCACGACCAATGACAGTGTGGCTCGCGAACCGCTGGAACTGATCAATCACGTCGTCAGGAACAAACTGCCGATGACCGAAATCCTCACCGCTGATTACTTCATGGTGAACGGATATTCTGCGAAGAGCTATGACGTGTTCGACGATCTCAAATTCAAGGATGAATGGGATGCCAACGAATGGCTCCCTGCGCGGCTGACAGGAATTCCCCATGCCGGCTTGCTGACCTCACTCATGTTCCTCAATCGCTATCCAACCAGTGACACCAATGTGAATCGCGGCCGTTCGCGTGTGGTGTATGACCTGTTTCTCGATGTCGACATACTCGCACTGGACGGTGCACGTCCGGACGGCACCGCAGTCGATATCTCCAGTCCCGCTCCAACCATGCAAAATCCGGACTGTGTGATTTGCCACGGCCTGCTGGATCCGGTGGCCTCGTCATTCCAGAACTGGGATGACCGTGGTCGCTACCGCCCCAATGCACCCTGGTATGAAGATATGTTTCAGGCCGGTTTCGCCGGTGTCAGTCGCCCCGACAGCCAGAAGAACACTTCTCTGACATGGCTCAGCGGCCAGATGAAAAACGATCCAAGATTTCACGACGCCATGGTGCGCATCATGTACTACGGATTCACTGGACAGGAACCTCTCGACCCTCCAGGCGAATCAGCTACAGAAGCAGAAGCGAACGCCTATGCAGCTGAATCCTCAGTACTTGACGACCTGCGCGACATCTATGTGGCTGACAACCAGAACCTGAAAACTCTGGTGAAAGAGATCGTGCTAAGCCCCTATGTCAGAGCCGATGGCATTGAGAGCGATGCATTTGCCATCGTGCATGAAGCAACCGGTGCTGCCCGCATGCTCACGCCCGAACTGATGCATCGCAAGATCAATGCCCTGCTCGGTTTCGAATGGCGCGGCCCACTGGACTCTTACTCTACTACCCGCAACCTGGAAACCTCTGCCAAGCTGATTGATTCACGCCAGTTTTATAACAGCGTTTATGGCGGCATCGACTCATTCGCTATCACCGAACGGCTTACAGAACCCAATGGGTTGATGGTGTATGTGCAGGAGCGCATGGCAAATGAACTGGCCTGTTATGCAGTACCCAATGACTTCCTGAATGCAGCTTCGAAGCGCCTGCTGTTTCCTTTGGTGGAAACCAGCACTCTGCCCACCACGAGCCAGAACCAGGCAGCGATCAAGGCCAATATCCAGCATCTGCATTCGCACTTGCTGGGAGAAAAACTGGCGCTGACCGATGCCGAGATCGAGACAAGCTATGCACTCTTTACCAGCGTACTCAGTACCGGACAGAAGAATGTAGGCAGTACCGAAACCAGCTTGCTTCCACAACTGTGCCAACGCAATCGTGACCTGACCACCGGCGCAATTCTGCAAACCAAGATGACCAATGATTCCAACTATGTCATGCGCGCATGGATGGCAGTTGCTGCCTACCTGATGGCTGACTACAGCTTCCTTTACGAGTAGGAGAAACACCATGAAAAGACGTAACTTTTTACGCGCAGTAACCGGATTCGGCATGGCAGGTGTGCTGCCCATGTCTCTGATCAAGACAGCCTATGGCGCGACTCCTGATCGCTTCCTGATTGCGGTGAATGCCAGCGGCGGCTGGGACCCCACCAGCCTGATCGATCCCAAAGGTGATGCGCCGCGCAGCGACGGATTGGGGCCGGTCAATCACTACTCTGCCAGCGAGATCAAGACTGCCGGCAAAATCATCTATGCGCCTTACTCCAGTGGCATAACTCCACCGGCAACCAGTTCACCCGGGCATCTGGAAACATTCTTCAAGAAACACGCGCAGCGCATTCGCGTGATCAATGGCATCGACACCCAGACCAACGGTCATGACAGTGGGCGTCGCTTTGTCTGGAGCGGCAAACTGGAAGAAGGCTACCCCAGCGTTGCAGCACTGGCCGCCGCGCCTTACGCCGAGCAGCCGATGGCATTTATCTCCAATGGTGGTTATGACTTCGCTGCCTCACTGGTGGCACCTGTGCGCACTGCCGGAGCGAGCACGTTCACCGAGTTGGCGTATCCGAACAGCCAGTTTCCCCAGAACTCGAGCCAGCAGAACCTGGGATACTTCAGCAATGCTTCCTACACAGCGATTCAACAGGCGAGAGCCGCGCGCCTGACACGACTGCGCATCGAGGAATCGCTGCCGAAACGCACCCAGCAGATGACGCAACTGGAAACCGTGCGCAATTCCGATGTAACCCTGAGTACGCTATTGAAATATCTGCCGACTGAAGTTTCAGATGGATTGGCGGGTCAGGCAGAGATCGCCCTTGCAGCGTTTGCCAGCGGCCTGGCCGTCAGTGCCAATCTGAATGCCGGAGGCTTCGACACCCACGGTGATCACGATGTCGATCAGACCAGCAGCCTGACAGAATTGTTGGAAGGTCTCGATCATTTGTGGGGCCAGATTGAAAAGCTCGGCATGCAGAACAAGGTGACCGTGATTGTCGGTTCCGACTTCGGCCGCACGCCGTTCTACAATAATGGCGATGGCAAGGACCACTGGAATATCACCAGCATCATGGCGATGGGAGCCGGCATCACGGGCAATACCGTGATTGGCGCGACTGACAAGAACTTCAATGCGCTAAAACTCAATCCCGGCACACTCCAGACTGACTCCAATGGCATCACTGTTACTCCACAGCACGTGCATCGCGCGCTGCGCAACTTCCTCGGCGTGAAGTCGGACCTGGACAAAATGTTTCCGATTGCGGTGGAACCGCTGGCATTGTTTGCGTAAGGCGTGATTGCCCTGGCCAAGAGGTTATGGTTCATGCGTGTCTCATGGCCCCATGCCGAGGTGGCTGCACGTCTGGATACCGCATTGCGCAAGATTTGATGGTTACTGCAGGCAGCTGGTCTCTTTCACCAGTTCCCTTTTCCCCCAAGCCGGATGCCGTAATACGCAGCGACAGGCAGCAGGACGAGATCCAGCAGCATGAACCACAGGGGATAGGGCAGCATGGACATATTGAAGACTACGGCAGCCAGCAGGATTACGCCAACGACCACGCCATGGGCCGGATGCCGACCGGTTCCCAGTCGGGTCGCCAGCCAGGTCGCGACCAACATGGTGATCCCCCAACCCGCTCCGCCCAGCAGGGCCAGCACCCAGATCGGATAGTTGCCCACATGCTCGTACATGGCCGTCGATGTGGCATCGAAACCAGGCGGAAAAGGATGCAGCAGCGAACTGAGCCACTCCACCGCAATGACCAGTATCAAAGCCATGATGAGACTGATTGCGATGGACCCGGTGCTGCGCAGTATGGACGTCAACATGTCAGAACCCCGAATGCCAGGCATGGATTTTTGAAATAAGTACGGCAGCGAGCCAGGGCGCCTGCGCACCTTCTCCAAAAGGCATTATAGGCAAGAGAGACACAGGAACAATATCAATTGCTACTTGGAGAATTTCAAAAGACAAAAGCAAAAAGCGTAGTTTCTCTGTTGATTCTCACCGTGGCTGTCTGGGCTTGCCTGACCCTGGCAATGAATTTTCCCGGCGTTATTCGCCGCTCCACCAGATCAAGGCCACACAGAAGATATATGGGCGATCCCTGCCGAATTCTGCAGGGAATTTGAAGACGGTGGTGAAGTGCCCGACGCAGCGTCCGAGCTTTCACGGTTCATGTATCACATAACCCCTGGCTCGCAGTTGTTCCAATAATCCATCCGGTTTGATCAATTGATCCATAGTAAGCAGTGCAAAAGTAGTTTCATTATTGGCAAGCGCGGTTTCCGCCGCCTGCAACCATTGTGCATTCGCTTTTTGTAACTGCTGCTGAACATCACCCATACTGGCAAACACCTGCAGGCAAACTCCGGTCTGATCGGGGTAATCTTCGTAGTAGCGAATGTCGTCAACATAACCGAGAGCCCAGGCATTGGCGCGAGCTCGCATTCCATCCAGATCGGTCTCTATGCTTTGTAGAGACACCTCGAAGCAAGCGAGCTCTTCGGCATTGGAGGCGCTGCTTAGATAGTCATCGCCCTGGGTTCGCAGGAATTCGAAATCAAGAAATTCCGGACCGAACTGAATCACGGTTTGCCGGATATTCCGATTGCGGCGCACCAGTTGCTCGATGCGGGATTCCACATCCGGGTCATTGCTCAGGCCATTGGCCCGCACCGCATTCCCGTGCAATGCATCGACCGCAAAGTACGGGCGCGTCGTTGCATAGTCACGTACCGGATACTGCGACTCCAGTGCGATAAATCTCGTGTACAGGTCCGCAGGCAGCACATCCGCAAGCAGCGAGCCGTCGGGGTTTTTGGCCATGCTGGTCACCAAGCGAAAGGCCTGATAAAGCCTGATCGGATTGAGCGGGATTTTTGGTTCCGGCATTTTGATCGTCAGGTATTCCTGTGATCGTGCCAGCACGGCGGCGACTTTGTCTGACTCCCATTCCATGTCCTCAGGCAGAGGTATGAGCAGACCGAACAACCACAACTCGTGTTCACCCTTCGACACCTTCCACATGGGCGGACCGGGTTGCCGCCCATAGACGATAATCTCTTCTATATTTGGCGCATCTATTTCTCGCACGTCTGTCTTCGGCTCATCGGCTGCAGATGGCGTTTGTGCCAGACTCAGCGACGACAGTAGCAAAACGCAGGCGGAGAATCCGAGGTTGGCTGCACAGGTCACATTGCGGATCGGCACTGGAATTGCTCCATTGCTATTGAAGTTTGCTAATTTCCTGAATTCAGGCCGGCAACAAAGTTATCGATGGCATTCAGTACATCCTGCTCATTGGACACGAAGATCCAGTGGTCGGCGTCTTCCAGCACCAGCACCTGTGAATTTTTGATGCCGTTACTGAAGCGGGCGATCTGTTCTTCCTGAAAGCGTTTCCCAGTCTCGAATTGTCTTGCTACGACGTCCCGGATTTCCGGATCGGTGGGGTCATACCAGGCTTCCATCTCTGAGTCGGCACTGCTCGACACAGCAAATATGCCGAGCGCCGGAAGCGGAATGCTGTCGTATTCTGGTGCCTGCAAGCCCATCGAGATGGCATCCAGATAAAGGCTGTCATGCCGGATGGCACCGGTATTGAAATCATAGCTGGCCATTATTTCGCCTTCGGGAATATTGCGAGTCGTGCCTCCAGTGCGCAGCTGATACTGCGCAGCCGCCTCGTAGGAAACAAACTCCGCCGGCCGGGGCGCTGGTTTGGTGGGCAGCCTTGCATTCTGCGCCCTTTGTTCCGGGCTGTTGCGGGTTCGGTCATAAGCCGCATCGAGATAGACCAATCCGGCGATACGATCCGGATGATGGGCGCCCAGATAGCTGAGTTCCTCGCCGGCAATGGAATGACCGACCAGAATGGGTGATTCGATGTTGAGGGTGTCCAGTACCTGGATAACGTCTTCGGCCAGGCGCTGGATATGGTATCCATGATCCGGCTTGCCGGAATCACCAGTGCCGCGCCGGGTCATTGCCACCACGTCGTATTTCTCGGCCAGTTTTGGTGCCAGCTCATCATAGGAATGGCCGGTAGCGCCCAGCCCCGGTAGCAGGAATAACAGCGGCCTGTCTCCATCATTGTCACTGCGCCAGTCCAGCACTTCTACCCGCACGCCACGTTCCACTGCCACCGAACTCACCTGGTGTGGGGAGTCATCACTCCAGCTCGATTGTTCTATGGCGGCGAACTGCTCATCCATTGGCGACGGGCAGATGCTGGCCGGGCCACCGAACAGTCCCGGTGACACCAGTTGCCTGTGCAGGATTCTCTCTGCCTCGAAAGCCGTCAGCAGGATGACCGAGCTGTCCACCAGATCAGGATTCTGCAGGGTCAGTTCATAGCGCTCGCGGCTGATGGCCTCGATCCAGTCGGCGCGATAACTGGCGCGGTAGAGATTGTCCACGCGACTGCTGGGTAGACCCACCAGAGCCGCCGATACCAGTGCCGGCTGGCTGCCGGGTTTGACGCACTCCACATCGATGGTATTGGCACGGTCATCAACGGTGGCGCGACAGCTGCCCAACTGCGGGAATTGATGACGATGACCGTCGGTGGGCAGTTCATAAGATGTGGGTTGCAACAGGGCCAGATCATAGTCCAGTACCAGTTGCGTTGTTGGGTCGCTGACCAGGGACTCCAATGCACTACCAGGAATGAGCCAGTAGTCGGTCGCCACCGACGCATTGGGTGCGAACCGATTAAGGGACTGGTTGCTCCGGATCAGTGCCACGCCATCAGGATTCGAGTCGGTGACCAGATGTGCCTGCACGCGGATCCGGTCGATCCGCCAGTCCACCGCGACGCCGCGACTTATAGTGGACGGGGTGACCCATTCAAACAGAGGATTGCGTGCACGCACGGCAGCCGCGAATACCACCGCACCGTTGCCAGCCCGGTCTACGATCTCCGGATACAGCCCGGCCTGCACGAGCACCGCATTGCCGGCTTCGGTCACCGCACCACCGTCCACTGGCGCCGCCGGGAAACAGGCAGTCGCGTGCTCCAGCTGCACATCCGCTTCCAGCGCTGCTTCGTGCGGCTGGTTGATCATGGCCCGATGCAGGGCGATGGCCTGCTCCCAACCATAGATCGACACTGGTGTGTAGGCGGTGAAAAACAACAGCAACACCGCAATGCTGAAAGCAATATTGGCGGCCTGAAGCATGCGCCGGCAGTAGAGCAGCCAGTAAACCAGCCCGCAAGCAACTATCCCGATTGCCGCCATCGGCACGGACTGCAGCCACATCATGCCGCTATAGTCAGTTCCTAAATCAATTCCAAGAATATGAAATACAGGTCTTGTCACGTCCCAGGCCGGCGCGATAAAAATCATGAAAACCAGAAAGAACACGAACAGGGCTTTGCGCAGGGTGGACGTCAGCAAGGCCACCATGAAAAACAGTGGCACTGGCAACAGACCAGCAGGGTTCTCGATGGTCACCGCGTAAGCGAGGGAGATGGAAAAACCGTAATCGTTGCCCAGATTGGCAATCAGCCGTGTGATAACGATGGGTAACCATATGGTAAGTGTCAGGAACAGGAGCTTCGCCAGCAGCCAGTCGCGCCGGGCAATCGGGCGTGTCAGCCAGTCATGCTCCAGGCTGTTGGCCGGATCCAGCTGAATCACGGACAACATCAGGAAGGTGGCGATGGCATAACCCAGCCAGTAGAAATTCATCTGCACGGCAATCCAGAATTCACTGACGGATTCCAGATCGAGGTTGGCGATGACCGGTTGCACTGCAAACACCACTAGCGTCAGCAGTACCAGGGGCAACAGACCGTGCAGGTCTTTGCCGAGGATGGCCAATATCGTGCGCAGGTGCGAATTCATGCGGCGGCCTCAGTACTCGGCAATCTGGCTTCACGAATCAGCACCTTGCTGATTTCCCGCAGGTTCATCGGTTCCGTTTCAACCTGCACCGCGCCAAAGCAGGCAGCAAGTTTCTGGTACAGCGATTCCTGGTCCTGAAACTCTGACTCGACAAAGCGCAATGAGTGTCCGGTAATCTGCACCGACAACCAGCTCGGCGGACAGACGCCGGGCAGGTCCTTGCGGGCCGACAGGATTACACTGACATCGCGAAAACGGGCGCGCAGGGAATCGATGGATTCCTGAAAGTAGAGGCGGCCCTTGTCCATGAACGCAATGTGCGTGGTGAAATTTTCGATCTCCGCCAGCTCATGTGAGGAAATCAGGATAGTGGTCTCGTCGGCCTGGTTGAGCAGCCCTTCCACGACTTCATCACGGGTCAGGGTGTCCATGCCACTCAAGGGTTCATCCAGAATCAACAGTTTGGGCCGGAATGCCAGCCCTGCTGCCAGCACGGTCTTCATGCGCATACCATGCGACAACTTGCTCAAGCCCCGGTCCGGGGGCAGTTCCATTTTGCGGCGCAATTCCTGCTCGAGGCCGCGATCCCAGTTCGGATACAGTCCGCGCAGATAACTGAAATACTGTTCGATAGTGAGACGTTCCGGCAGCACCTGATTTTCCGACACGTAACCGATCTGCCGGTAATCAAGATAGGAAAGCCTGCGCGTATCGATGCCCATAACACGAGCGTATCCCTGGTCAGCTTTGAGGATGTTGACCAGGATGCGCAGCGTGGTG
>SXGR01331229.1_pt1 | contig 10874 bp, 3 predicted proteins | sample 3174711 | NCBI WGS metagenome assembly SXGR01 (sample SAMN11356860, study PRJNA531348) | freshwater metagenome | isolation source: freshwater sample F1-60 | place: China: Fuxian Lake, Yuxi | collected 2017-12-25 | reverse complement strand
TTATTAGCATCATAAGTGTAATTAGATTTAACAGAATAAGAATTATTAAATCTATCGAAAGTTTCTGATAAATTAGTAAGTAAAAAACCGTGCTGACTTGCTGGAATTAATGCTGGAGCAAAACCCGTTACATTAGAAATCCCTGTTAACGACTGAACATAAGATATAGCCCGATTTAAACCAAGTTCCGAACTGTCTCTTATGCCTTTTGCAGAAACTTCATAATCAACACTAACAGAGCCATCATCTGAGTTTTGGAAAGATATTGTTCTTATTGGTTCAATAACTCCACTATTTATTAAATAATCATCTTCATAACACTCTAAGTCAATAGTAAAAGGAATAACAGAATTCATTCTAGACTCTTCAAAATTAATACCATTCACTTTCGCGCAACTTGTATAAAAATTAACTTCTTCTCCAGAAATATCTGTTTTAATTTCAAAAGGGCCGATTGAATTATTAAACCTACTAACCAATTCTTCTTGTTTTGCTTTTATTTGAGAAAATGTTTCACAAAAACTACCAGTAAGAGTTCCGTTTAATTTTATAATATATTTATCAGTTAATTTTCTATCATAACGAACAGGCTGAACCGACAAAGCTACCAAAGGTGTTGGCGCTAAACCTGAAAAGACATATTGATTATTAAAAAGAATAGAAGTCATATTAGTATATTATTCCTTGACCTGCTGCCAACGTAATTATAATTTACACTAGATTGCATTATAGAAGACTCTATATCAAAATTAATATCAACATCTGACAAGAAAAATACGTTACTTGGTAGACCTCCAGTATTTATTATTAAAGGTAGTGCCCTATAAATAGCGTCATTAATATAATTTATTCCAGATATGTTAAAAGAGTTTATAAAGGTATAAGACCCTAATGAAGCATTTGAAATATAATTAGATATTGCATACTCAGAATTAATATCGTTAAGGATAGCGGCATTAGTTTTTAAGTGAATAGGCAAAGATTGATCTGTGCCACTTGAGAAAAATGAATAAATTCCATTTCCTAAATAACGATTATCTGTACTAAAATTATAAGAATAAGAAATTCTACCATTTACTTCGTCGTCCGAAATACTCTTAGAAGTAAAATGTACTCCAGAAAAACAGCCGGTAGAAAAAATGAACTCATTAAAGTAGTTGGATACCCTACCAGACACACCGCTATTCACAGTAATATAGCCGCTGTAAGCGTTATTGTACTTAGTAGCCCCTGTACCCTGTCCAACAATAGACCCCTGTTCAGAGACAGTATAAGAGGCTGGATTTTTATTAATAGAATGAGAGTAAGTCCAGTTAAATCCAGTTTCGTTGAATTGCGGATTAGTCGAATATAATATGTTATAACTAATCGACCCAGCATTATGATTTAAATCAAAGGTAGAAGAAACGGGCCTATTAACCAAATTGCAACCATTTCCAACGATATCAGAAAATAAACCAGAGCACCTTGAATAAGCACCAGTTTTAGAATTTAGGTAGCCACTCATTAAACCACTTAAAGGAACGTCATTTACACCAATAACTGAACCGTTTTCAGAAACTTCAACGATACCATTTTCACCTTGTTTCAAAGAGTGAGAGTAAAACCAATTATAAGGATTTTGGTCCCTGTAATTAATAGATTCGTTAAAACTGAAACTTCCATTGATATAGTCGTAACTTTCAGAAAAAACACGTTTAGGACTAAAACCTGTTGGAATATCAAAATTAACTCCGCTTAAATTTAATACAGAGCCAAGTAGTACAGTTGCTAGATTTTTAGCTTGAGTAATTAATGGCTCTCCGCTATACCCGCCACCAGTAGACAAAGAAACGGACAATGATCTTTGAAAGTTTAAACTTAAATCAGAATTTTTACTAAAAGAAGACGACTCAGAAATAGAGCTAATATTTTCCCAAGCGAAACCACTCAAAGATGTCAACATAGAACCGGAAGTTCCAGAAAGATAAAATTGACTATTATTTAAAAAGCTTAAGTCTCCCGTTTTATAAATAGTTACTGAGGCGGTGTAATTTTTAGTTCTTACATCAACACTACTATCAAAACTTATGTCGTTTAAAATACCAGAACCAAAAGACTCGCCATTGATTAAAATGTTTTGGTAATCTTGGTTATTAATTAAAAACCCTGATATTCCAGACCAAATTGGTGTTACTCCAGCTTGATTATTGGAAAATACAGTTCCCTGTAGATTTAAGTTAATTATATGTCTAAAGCAAAAATCTCCGCCAAGATACTCAAAGGTCTTGCTATACCCTAATGTAGAACACGAATCGAAAATTAAGTTCATTAGCCTATATTAATTCCAGGGGGTTTATTTCCAAAGGCTAACGACTGCTGAGTTTCTCTTTCGGTAAAAACGTCAGACACAATTGTTTTAATCTGTGCTACCATATCCTCTGTTATCGCTGAGTTTCTAGAGGCTTCAACTTTGATATCTACAACGTTTCTAGTTGTAACTTCTGCCCCTTGAGATAGGGCAGAGGTTAACTTTTCTATAGCTTTGTTAGAATTATCATTTGACGAATTATTATTAGTATCAGAGTTTGTTTGGTTATTAGTCTCTATGGCTTGATTTATAGACTCAATAAAAGACTGAGCAAAACTTGCAAATTCGGCAGTTGTTAAAAGCGAGCCCCCCTCAGAATTTTCAGAACTAAAATTCTCAATACTAGTTTTAGCTTGGCCCTGTAAAGACTTAATATTTTGAGAAGAAAGACCAGGAAGTGACTCACTTAAGGTGGAATTAATAAATCTCGAAACTATAGGGTTTTGTTCGTTCGCAATTGATTGAATTTCGGAAGGAAGAGAGTCTGCTGTAACTTTAGAACGTATTTTATTAAGCTCAGCCGAAAAGGGGTTTAATGTTTTTATTAAAGCGTTGAATTCTGTATCTATAAGTTTAGAATCTGGAATGGCGGCAACTTGCCCTCTGGACAAAATACTATTAAATGAAGAGTCAACAGCCAACCCTCTATTTTTTGCAGTTATGGGTTCACTTCTAACTATATCTTCAAAATTTTGACTAGTCTGTGTTACATTTTCTCTAAGACTATTAACATCTATGGATGGCTTTTGAGATAAAGTATTACCTTTATCAACGTCCCTCCCCTCTTGTTTTAAAAAGAACTCCTTAAAAGATTGTAGTTCTGACTGTTGCGTATCAAATATTTTATTGCCAAACTGGTCCCTTCTAGAGCTTTCGACTAAAGTAGATTGGTCACTTAGAGATGCTTGTATCTCCGCAATACTCTTGCCAGAAGTAATACCCTCACTAATTTTTCTTCTAAGTCCAAGGGGCATTTTTTGTGTGTTTCCCAAGCTATTAAAATCGGACAACCTTTTGGTAATTTCGTCTTCGGCAGCTTTCAAGTCAAGGCTCGCCTTATCTTTTTTTACGGCGGCGTCTTGTTGCGTTGCTAAAATCCCAGTTACTTCGGCAGATTCGGCAGAACTTCTTAAATTTGCCGCAAGAAGATCGGCTGTTAACTTGGTATTGGCCTCAACATTAGAAGTAATAGAAGATAAATCTGTTACAGACGTATTAATTGCAACTAAAGCGTTCAGATCAACATCTGGACCCGTATCTCCAGCCAAAACAGAAGATTTTGCATCTACAGCTCCAGATATATTACTTGAATCTAAAACCGTACTTGTTAAGTCTGCTAAAAGTGCCCTAAAAGCGTCGGCGCTCTTGAGGGCCGCAGAGACATCTTCATTCGAATCCCCATTGTTTATTTTTACTTTATTTCCGTTAAATAAATCTTGACTAGCTAACCCTCTAACCCTATTAATATCTCCACTTGCTAAAGCGTCGGCCACTTTTTTTCTATCGTCAGCAAAAGTCCTATTAAACTTGTCAGTCCCAGAAAAAGCACCAATAGCATCTTTCGCACGATTTATAGCATCTCCCTCTACGATAGTTTGCAACGGAGCTTTAAAAGCGTCAGCTTGTCCCTTTCTTCTGTTAGAGATATCTTCTTGGGCTTTAGCGAAAGCGTTTGTGTCGCCACTGTTAATAGCGTCAACTAAAGTTTGGTTATCTTTAATGTCTCCATCTAGGGCATTTTTAAAAGTGATTTTATCTATCTCGGCTTGGGCCTTAATATATTTATCAAAGTTATCCGCACCCTCTCTAGCTATAATGCCGCTTGGCGTATTAGGATTTGTTCTGTCTTGTAATCTAGTTGAGGCGTTAGCCGAGTCGCTATAAGCTTTACCAAACTTTGAAAAACCCTCTGAGTCATTTAAGGCTTCTCCAAACCCCAAGAACCCTTGGTTCAAAGACTTTCTTAAAGATTTAGATGTTTGATCTCTAACGGCTTTTAGTTGTTCAATGCTAGTGCTATTTTGTTTTTGCATTTCGGTAACTAATTGATCTAAAGAAGACTGGGCCTCAGAATTAAACCCGGCAAGACTAGCTTGCTTAACTATAGTTTCAACGCTATCGGGGTCGCCCTTAGAAAGAGCAGAGACTAAATTATCTAAAGTTTCATTCAATCTTTGTCGATTATTCTTATCAACAGGGATATCCTTTAAAATATCTAAAGCACCAGCACCAGCTTCTAATTTTGACAGGCCCAAATCCTCGCCAATTTTAGTGGACTCAATCTGTCCAGAAATAGCTGTTTTTAAAAATTCTGGAGCGAAAGAATCACTCAAAGAAGTTTGCAGGGAAGAAAACTTATTCTCAGACTGAGCCAACCTTTCTGACAACTGTATGTCTGTAATTTTAGATATAGAGTTTAATCCAGTTTTTCTAGTCTTGGAGTTTTCTTCTTGAATCTTTATTGGCCCAGTATTTGATTTATTGGAAAAATCTAGAGTTTCTCTAATTCTTTGTTTTACCAATCTATCAGCAACAGAAATATCTCTACCGGTAAAGTTGGCTGAGTCAGCGCCTAAATCTTGAAATAAAAATGATTTAACATCTCCAGATTGAGTGTTGTACCTATTAGAGTCCAAGTTGTCAATTATTTCTTTGGGTAAATTTTTTATATCAATAGAACCTAGAATTAAATCCGCCAAATCCTTTTGAGAATCAAACCCTTTTAAATCTCTTTTTTCTGTAATTGTCTTATCAACAAAAGTATCTAAAGCGGCCTTGGAAGCCAATATATTATTTGCTTTGCCCAAAGATGCTTCGACTTGCTTAATTTGTTCTATTTTGTTTTCTAAACTATCTAAGGAAGAAACTATCTGATTTATCTCAGAGGCCGCCTTAGCATCTTTAATCCCGTTGACACCCTCGATGATTTGGTCGAAGACTCTTTTTATCTCCTCTTGATTATTTCCACCCTTAGCTTTAGCCGTTTCTAAATCAATTAGATTCCCCTTTACAGAGCCAAAAGCAGCCTCGTTAGCTTGTATATTCCCCGACACTCTTTGTAGTCTATTGGCGGACCCAAATTGCCCAGAGAAGCGTTCTCTACTAGAATCAAAAGCCTTGAAGCCGCCATAAGCAGCAGTAGCTCCAGCGGCAGCCAAACCATATGGGCCTAAAAGTGCTAACGCGGCAGCGGCAGAACCATATTTAGAAAGTTGATCTGTTCCCCTTGTTAAACCAGAGTCTTCTTCTCCAGCAAGAGCACTTGCCGCTTGTAGACCTAATGGAATACCAAAGCTTGCTTTAAATCCTATTCCAGAGAAATCTCTACTTGCTTGAGCACCCCTTTCTTTAATTTGAGAAAACCTGTCTCTTAAAGAGGGGGGTCTTTTTGGCCTAAGTATGCGGGCGGCAAAATTAGGAACAGAGCCAGCAGTTTTAAGGTTCTCGCCCCTATGATCAGACATAGCTTTATTAATATTACTTTGCCCTTGTAGAGTATTAAAAACAGCAAGCCCCTCTGGGTTATTTTGGCCTTTTAAATTTGGGCTAGATTGAACCCTTAAGCTATTAAAAATTTCAGACTTAGAATATCCAAGATCACTTAAAGCGACAGCCTCTCTTTTTACAGAGTCGCTTAAAGGGTTTCTTGCTAAATTTGGTATGTGCCCGTTAGCCATATTAGCTTTAAAATTTTTCATCACAAATCTGTTAAAAAATTCGCCAGTACTTAATAAAGCCTCGCCCTCAGAACGACCTCTAAACAAGGCGGCGGCGGCATTAGACTCCACCTCCGAATTAATTAAATTATATCTTTTGCTTAAGCTATTTAATCTAGCGCCATCTTTAGCCCTTAGAGCTAATTTCCTATCTCTTTCGAACTGTTTGTAAATAGCGTCATCTCCAAGAAATGACCTCTCAATATTTTGAATAGAATGTTGAAGTTCGTGAATAAGAGTGTTTCCGGCCTTACCCCTGCTTAAATCTTGGCGAATTTTTATCTCACCAAAACCAGGTATAATACTTGGAATAAATAACCCAGAACTCCCTTTGCGACTTAACCCAATACTAGAAGATGCTAAGGATGGGTACGCATTAAATAAATTATCAAAATTTATTACGTCTTCTAAATAAGCGCCTCTTCTACCCTTGTTTGATCCTTTTATAATTTCTTCTATATTAGAGCCTTTGGATTTGAAGAAATTTTTAGGAGCTTGAAGTACACCTCTTAAATTTTGGTCGAGAGGACTAACAAACTCTGGAGCGAAACCTTGAGCCCTGCGCCCACTAAATAAAGCAAAGTTAGGAACAAAACCATTCGCAAAACCAATTCTTGATAAATATTTGGCTCCGGCAGCCTGACTTAAACTCTGCCTATTTTTTCCCCTTCCAATATCTATTCCAAAGTTACCCGTAGCATTTAATTTTTTTGCAATTCCGTAGAAAGCATTTTCATCAATTTTTTTTAATTTAACAAGTTCTTTATAGTAAGATTTAAAACTAGAAGATTGGCCTTGCCCACTCATAGAAGCTATGCTATTACCCCTTTTCACAAAATCATTAATATAAACCTTTGATTGTGAGCGTAATGCTTTTGAAGCGTCAGACAGAACATCCGAACGAGAAAGCCCTCCCGATGCACCGCCTTGGGTTCGAGATGTTTCTAGTTGAGAAAAATTGTATTCAATAGGTCCGCCCCCTTTGAAAAATGGTAGGCCTAATTTTTCCGAAACATATTGTCCTATTTTTTTTATTCCAGTATTTCCAGTACCTAAAACGTCAACTCCAGCAATAGTTCCATCGTAACTAGCTGGTAAAGATTGAACAAGTCTTTTAGCTTGAGATGTCGCTATTTCTCTACTTAAAAACGCCCCCAAACCCTTAGAACTAGTTCGATTTTGGAAGAAGTCCGAATTAGCATATAATTTACCATCGTCGCTCCTAAATTTAGAGCCGGCACCACCTAAAACTTTTGCTTTTCCGCCAACCCTAGACACATGTACTCTATATTCCTCACCGCTTTTAGATGAGTTTTTTAACCCCTTTTGCAAGAAAAACCCACCATACGCCGAAGAAGAACCAAGTCTTTTTCTAGAAGCTAAATCTTTCTGACTTAATACGCTATCTCCTTGCGCCCCGATAAAGGGTTTTAAAAAGAAACTTTCTCCAAAATTAGCATTTCCATATTCTAAGATTTTTTGAACTGGACTTAATTTTCTTTTATCACCACTTAATATATCTTTAATATTAATTGATGGTGATAACCCGCTACCTAATTTTGTTTCCTCGAATTTGTTAACTAGTGGACTTTTGGGAGAGGTTATAATAACTTTCGACAAAAGTTCTGGTGCTTCCGCTAATAACCTAGAGCGCAATGCTAAACTAGGGTCGGTAATTTTAATTGGAGATTTTGCATCATATAATAAATCAATTATTTGATCTGGCCTCACAGGTATTTCGCCCCGTCTTTGTATGGCTGCTCTTCTAGCTGGAAAATCAGCCCCTATATAACCAGACGTAATACTATCTACATCGTCGTATACATATCTTGGGCGCGCAAAATTAGGAATATGACCACCGGCCATTATTTTTTTAGCTCCCCTAGGTAAACCCATAAACTTAATCATGTCTTGATTAAAAATGGCGGAAGCTCCAGAGTTAGCATAATTAGGAACAATATATTCGCTACTGTTAGCAACAATAGTTTCCCTCCTCCCTCTTTGTAGATTAAAGTTTGGAATAACTACGGGCCTTGCATTCTTTGAAGCGCCACCGACCCCCTTATTAATAGCTTGTCTCTCTGCCGAGATAGGTAAATAACCAGAGGCAAATCCCCTTTTTTTATTTTGTTTGACGGCGGCATCAACTACAGACCCTTTATTTTTTATGATAAAGTCTGCCGCGCCTTTTGAAAATTGGTTACTTGCTAAAGCAGCGGCATTCATATCAGTAAGAATTTTAAAAATTCTTTCATATTGTTGAGCTAAAGTTTTAGCAGAAGTAATTTGTTTTACAATATTAGGGTCTTGAGAAGCTAAAACTTGTTTTATTTGCTCTTGTAATTGCAACTGTTTTTCGGAAGCCCTATTGAGAGTAGTCGCTGCGACAAACTGATCTTTAACACCTTCTAAAGCTAGGCGAGAAATATTTATACCCGCTCTAGCCCCCAAAATAAGTCCGCCGCTGCCCAAAAAATCTCCAACACCCTTAACCGCCCCACCGAAAGCTTTCTCTACCAAATCTCCAGCAGCACCTTCTTCTAGTCTTGCAAAAACTTTGTTAACCTTGGTTAAAAAGTTGTCAATATTGTCTGTAACAATAGTTTTTCCCAAATTAGCAGCCAACTTAGTTAAATTAGCGCCTGTAGTATTTAACGTCGCGGAAGTTGTTTCTCCTAATACCTTTAGTCGGGCAGAGGCGGAGTCTGTAGTTTCGTTAGCCTTCGCCAAGGCTCCGTCGTAAATTGAGGTTTTACTAGACAAATCTGCTAATAATGCGGAAAGAGCGTTAATTTGATAAACCCCAGCAACGCTTTCTTTCACTTGCGACTTTTGACTATCAGACAAAGTATTAAAAACAGAGCTTAATTCTTTTAAAATTTCAATAGCTGGCCTTACTTCACCCTCCAAGTTTCTAGTTTTTATACCTAAGTCATCAAGCAGGTCAAGAGTATCTGTCCTAGAAACTCTAGTAAAAATACTCTTTAAGCTGTTACCAATAACAGAACCACCACGGGCGGTAGATTGTTGTAAGGCTGCTGTGGCAGCAATAAGCTCATTAAAGCTAACCTTAGCGTCTTGAGCGGTGGCCCCAGCACGCTTAATAGACTCTGTTAAGTCTCTCGCTGACACAGCGTAAGCGGCATCTACATTGGTCACTTTATTTAGAACCGTAGTTGTGTCTAATAACTCGCCCTTAAAGGTATTTACTGCCGCAGTCAAAGACTGAACCGCGCTCTCAACATCTCCGCCAGATATTTTAACTAGAGCCATAGCATCTCTAGTTCTTTTTAGAGTTTCGCCAACACTCAAGCCCTGTCTAGCGAATTCGGCGGCAGCTTTAGAAACCTCATCAAAAGAACTAATAGTTTCTTTAGATATATTGAACAAGCCATTTCCAAACTCTTTTAAAGTGCTTTGAGTTACATTAAAAATAGCATTTACATCGGCAAGTTGCTTTTCTACGCTTATCGCAGTTTTTACCATTGCAGCAAAAGCGTTTTGAATACCAAATATTATAGCGGCAGCTTGGCCAAAAGTAGAAATAACAGCCGCCATTCTCGATACAGATTTATCAAAACGGTCAACATCAGCGGTCAAAGTTTTAAATCCTCCACCCAAAGATGTAGTTTGGATGCGAAGCGGAACCTTTTTCATAGCAGCCTCGGCTTTTCTAGCTTGTTCTAGAATAGCTTGTGAAACGCCTGCGGCGTTAGCATTTACTGTTACTGTTAAGTCTTCCATATACCAGTTCTATTTACACTTAATTATGTGTGAAGTTTAATTAAATCTTTCATAGACATGCGTTTCTCTCCATTTTTTGCAATCTCTTCACTTAAATTAATAACTCCAGATTCGGCACCGAAAATTTCTTTAATATCTGCGCTTGTAGCCCCTACAATAGTAGAGCCACCAGCCTCCTTATCTGCTATTTTAGAAACAACTTTCTCTTTTCTGGTAATAGAATCATACCAAGCTTCTAATTTTTCTGGGTCTTCCCTTGCGTAGTCGGGAGGGCCAGGATTATGACTTAGAATTCTTTTATAAATTTTAGCATATGTAATTAAGTCCATTTGAAAAAAAGTATATTCGGCAATTGGCTTATTAAGAATCTCGAACATATTTTCCGTCAAAAAAGAAATCTCCAAAAAACTACCAGATAAAGCTATTTTTTTTACGCCGAGCCCTTTTAAACCCGAAACAGCTTTAAAATATACCTCTTTAATATCAACTAATACAGAATAATCCATTTCGTAGAATTCTTGGTCTGAAAATAGTGGTATTTTAAAATTTTTATCTTTAAAAAAAGACCTAACCAAAAAATAATCATCACTTTTTTGAGTAGCTATTAGTTCGGCAGTTGTACCAATTAAGTTAGATCGTTCGGTAGACAGACCATCTAAATCTTTTGAAATAGATTCTAATTCATCAGTTAATAGCCTAACTTGGGATGGCAAAATAGCCTTCGACTTTCTTTTGTGGCAGTCTTTGAAACGTCCACGTATTTCTAATAACTTTTTTTCATCATCGTCTGTCCAAAGTTTTTTGCTAGATAAGAATTCTAACTTTTTTTGTTCTGTTAGAACTCCACGCTCCACGCACCTGTTAAACGTTTCTTCATATATTCTATCCGTATCGGCAGACTCTATATATCCAAAATGTTTAATAAAAACGTGGCTACCCAGCCAACTAGCGTCGGAGTAGCCACGCAATATACTTGACAAACTTTTTTTTACATTATTCATTTAAAGAAGCTTCGAGTTTCTCAAAGTCCTCTTTTTCTGTGACCTTACCTAAAAACCACAGTG
>SXGR01047119.1_pt1 | contig 10874 bp, 6 predicted proteins | sample 3174711 | NCBI WGS metagenome assembly SXGR01 (sample SAMN11356860, study PRJNA531348) | freshwater metagenome | isolation source: freshwater sample F1-60 | place: China: Fuxian Lake, Yuxi | collected 2017-12-25 | reverse complement strand
TACGTACCTAACCGCACCGGTATGCCACTAGCAGTAGTAGCAAACAGGATCACACTCGACAAACCACGCGGACAGTTCGACGGCGTGATGGGAATGTATTACACACGCGCACGACTACAGGCTTTAACCGAGATCGCTATTGAGCGCGGCATTTTTCCTGAAGAATATCTTGTTGCACGTGTAGGTGAGAACCCAGAAATTTTGCAACTAGCCGACGGCAAAAACGGTGTACTAGGTGTCGTTAAAGGTGGCGACATACAACAGTTGCAACTCAACCCAGGCTACAAAACTGACACAGCCCTAGATCGTTTAGAACGACAGGAACGACTTGAAGGTTCTATTCCGGCAGAGTTTGGCGGCGAATCAGGCACAAACATTCGCACAGGCCGACGTGGAGACGCAATTCTTTCGGCAACCGTTGACTACCGTGTGCAAGAAGCACAATCTACGTTTGAAGCGTCGTTGTTTGAAGAAGATAAAATTGCTATCGCAATTGAAAAAGCGTATTGGGGAAACACAACTAAAACATTTTTTATTCCATCACGATCAACAGTTGGACAAGAAAGTTATATTCCAAATAAAATTTGGCAAACCGACTTCCACTATGTTGCATACTCAGCAGCAGGCTCAGATGTAAACAGTCTCATTATTGGTTTAGGTCAACGACTTGGCACAGGGCTTATGTCAAAAGAATCAGCAAGAGAAGCAGACCCACTAATTACAGACCCTGAACTAGAACATGATCGCATTATCGCTGAAGGCATCGAAGCAGCATTACTAAGTTCTATTCAACAACAAGCAGTTGATCCAAACGGACCATATCAACCAGAAGATCTTGCATATTTGACATCATTAGTAATTGAAAAAGATGTAACATTATATGAAGCTGTTAAACGAACAGATCAACGTGCGCGAGATAGGCAAGCTGCAGCAATGCCGCAAGGTGCACCGGAAACAATGCCAGGACTTGCTATGCCAGGTATGGGTGCAGAAGCACCAGTAGAACAACCTGCTGGCGCACCACCACTGGAAGCACTATTAGCACAATTAGGGGCATAAATGGCTGAACAAAAACTGCCGGTAACAACCGCAACGAATCAACAGTACGGTATGCGAGCAGCGCAACGAGCAGCTCAAAAAGCTGTACCAATGGGTAAATCACCTACTGGCGAACCACCTAAAACGGTTCGACCAAAACCAGTATCGGTAACACCATTAGGAGCTCCAACAGAACGACCTACTGAACCCATTACGGCAGGGGCAAATTTTGGACCTGGACCTAATTCTTTACAAGCAGGAATACCAATGGCTCCTGGCGCCGATGACGTTCTTGATGAATTGCGTGCAATATTTACTTTGTATCCTAATAGTGATCTTGCTTCACTTATTGATTATTACGAGAGAAATTTGTGAGCATAACGCAACGTGGCAATCCTGCTTTTGATCCAGAATTAACCAACATTGCTGTTGCAAAAAATGCGCGATTAGAAAAATTAAAAGCAGAAAACGATTCAGATTTAGGTTTACGTTTACAAAAAGTAATTAGTCGTGCACCTAACTTGCCGCCATCAGTTATGGTCCCATTAGCTAAAGCCGGAGCAACAGATAAAACTATTGACACAATTGCAGCTACATCAGCTTTAAAAACAAGCGAAGAAATACAACCGCAAACAAATAGTTCTTTTTTATCAAAATGGTTAGTTAAACCAATAAAATATGTAAGTAAAGAACTTTTTATTGATCCCATTAAAAGTATTTCAAGAAACGTAACAACTTTTGGTGAAGCTGGTGGCGATATTGCCGCAAACCTTGCCTCAGGTGCAGCAATGAAAATAGGTGGAATTGATCAACAGGGTGCAACGTTTTTAGGTTCTACAAGAGCTGCACAATTTTTTGGTGATTACCAAAATCAAGGAGAAGGATATTTTCAACCAGAAGAACAAAGACAAGCAGCAGCAATAGAAGCCGGAAAATATCGCGGCACCTACGATTTTTCCGAAACAGGCAAACTCGAACCATTTACCCCAGGTAAAACAATTGCAGAAGTTTTAACCCCAGATTTTATTTTTGATCCAATGGGTTCTAATTTAAGTTTTATAAATAGATTAAAAAATACTGATCTTTTTACAGGTCAAACAACTTTCGATGATTTTGAACGCGCAAGATTAGAAATGGAAACTGCAAAAAGTTTGCCAGAACCTGGAAATAAAACAGGTGACTACGGAACAAATTTTAAACAAGCAAAAAATTCTTGGGATCTTGCAGCAGAATCCGCAATTTCTGGACTTATTGACGGTAGTTTAAGTGTATTTCTTGATCCAACTTTAGGCGTAAGTAAATTAGTTAAAATTGGGGGTTCAATTAGTAAAGGTGCGAAAGCATTAAGCGGTGTTCAAGATGTAGCAAATGTAAACAAACTTGCCAAAGCAAAACAATTAGGCAATGCAAGTTTAGATTTTGTTGGTACGGCTGATGAACCAATGAAAGGCGTTATTTGGACGCCAAAAGGTTTACGTGCTGCTTATGTAGCTGGACAAGTTGCAAATGTTATTCCTGATGCAGAATCAACCTTTGCTGCAATTAATCGAACAAAAGAAGCATTTAATACTCAACGTGATATTTTGGAAAAAAACTTGTATGAAGATCTTATAGATGCAGGTGTTAGTCCAAAAGATGCAGTTAGCGAAGTTGCAAGACGAGTTGATGAATTAGCTGACTTGCGTTCAGCTGATGAGGCAAAAATTTGGGATGAATCTGCTGTCACCTCGTTTATTAAACGTGATAAACGAGTACGAGATTTTTTTGATTTGATTGTTGACGTTGAACAAGGACCGTCTTTGAGTTACAGATTACGTCATTACATTTTTAAAGATCGAATAAGCGTCGAACAATCAAGTGATTTGGCGGACATAATTTCAAAACGTATTTCGCGTGAGCAAAAAATACAAGAAGTTGAACAATTATTTTTGGGTTTTACACAAAGATTAAAACAAGGTCCTGCTACTGGTTTGTTCCCAACAAACGTTGAAGATTTAAATCGTCAAGGAATATTTGATCGATTTGTGCAAAAAGATTTACCAGTTGGTGGAATAGAACGTGGTATTTCTAATGGAAAATTGCGCAAATATTTAGGTGACAATCCTGATAGCACGGGAGTTGTAGTTAATGGGAGCGCAGCACAAAGAGCTGCATCAATTCATAATTTTCGTTTACTTTTATCTATGGATCCGACTTTGACACAACGACAAATCTATGAACTTCTTGATCCTTTTGAAAAAGCTTTGACTCAACGAAAAGTTGGTTTACCAACAGGCGCAGTAGACCCAATTACTGGTTTGCAGGATGAAATCACAATGCTTGGTGGTGCAATTGGTGCAGGTGGAACTCGATCCGCAATTTATACAATTTATGATCAGATTGATTCTTTTATGTCGCGTTTATTAATTAACTATGGTTTTAGCTCACAACAAGTAGCTAATTCATTATCTAATTTACGCCAAGACTATTTAGCAAAAACACAAAATGCTATTGACGCTGTTGGAAAACCAACCGATTTTGGTTTGTTCACCCATTTGTTAGATGATCCTTCTTTCATGTCACCTGCGGCAAGAAAAGAAATTTTGGATGAAGCATCAAAAATATTGGGCAAACCGGTTACTTCGGATATGTTGCGAAAAACAGGTCCATCTGTAAACGTAGAGTTACTTAATTCAACAATTATGTTGCCAGATATTGAAGCGATACGTCAATTGACTTCTTACAAAAAATATGCAAATACGATGTGGAAAAAATTAGACACAGCAAATTTAGCTAATGCAAAAGGTAATTTGCGTGCACCATTTAATTTGCTTGACAGTTTCGTTAATGATGCCTGGAAACCAATGATCCTTATGAATCCTGCTTATTTATTGCGAAACGTCATTGAAGGTCAAGGTCGTTTGATGTTTCTAAAACGTGGTGGTGTCGCTGGTATTTTTACGAATCCGGCAAGATATATGTTGGCTTTAACAAAAAAAATAAACCCAGAAGATCTTGACGAAAGAGCGTTATCTTTTGACACGGTTGACGAACTTGCAAATAAAGCGGTTAATGAATTAACTGAGTCAGAACAAATTTTTTTAGACGCAACAACGAATTCACGTTGGTCGCAAGTGCCATCACAAATTGGACCGAATTCCACAATGCAAGATATGATTCAATCTGGAGAATGGCTAACAGCAAAAGCCGACGATGTTCGTGATCGTTTTAATTACACAAATGGCGTGTTAGATCAAATAAGATTAATCCATATGGATCCACTTCAAAAATTGTGGGCACATCTAGCAGATCTTCCAGATAGTGTTTCCAAAGTTGATGAAGCAATGACTTGGTTAAATAGTGGCACCGAGATTGCAAACAAAACAAAATTAAATTTGTTGTCAGCTTACGAGAACGATATTAGATACGGATTTCAAGATGATATTTTAGAAAAAGCAAGTCAACAAATGGTGTTGCCAGGGAGAGAATTAAATCAAGCACAAAAAAATGCTGCACTGCGAGCAGTTTTGACAAAAGCTATTGATGGTCGTGTTTCGAAATTTGATGAAGTTCCAGAACTTCGTGCACTTATGTCACAGAACGTTATACCTATTTTAGATCCAGTTACAAATCGTTCTCTTGTTGAAAAAATTAAAGTTACTGCCGAAATGCTGGATTCGGGATCTGATTCCGTAATTAGTTTTGCTTTACGAGGAGACCAAAAAATTCCAATAAAAGATCGTTTAGCTGGTTCTGTTTTGCGTGGCCCAGAAAATGCTGATTTTAATTATTTTGTCCTAAGTTACAAAAAAGGTGCTAGATCAGGCGATGACACTTTAAATGTAATTAAAGTTAAAAAATCTGACCGTATGGCTTGGAGTAAATCTGGTGATGAATTGAACTATGACGATGATGCAATAGATTTAGTAACAAAAATGTTGGATAATGACATAAAAGATAAAGGTGGGATTTTTCCAAATAGTATTGGTTATGCAGTCAGGAAACCAATTGATGAAAAAGGTTTTGCAGATAGTTGGCGTAAATTTGTTCAAACTGTTTTTAATTCTCGACGTATGGGTGACGGCATACCTTGGTTAAATAAAATTGGTTTGGGTGGTATTCCGAGCATTAATAGCGGTGTAACTCTTTTGGAAAAACTGCCTACTTATCGTCAACTTTTGTGGACGACCATTATGGACAATTTAACTTTGCTTGCTCCAAAAGAAATTGAAAATCTTTTAAGTTATGTTCAAAGACGAGCAGCTCTTCTAGATATGAGCCCTAATGCATATTTGGGTGGAAGCAAATTTGAATTAGGTTTAACTAGCCCTGGAGATAGATTTGCTGAACTGCAGAAACGTGTAGATGAAGTTTTGAGTGCAGAAAATCCGGCAACTGGAACTATGCAAGAACTCAACACATACGCACACGCCAAAGCAAAATTTGATATGGAAAATTTGTTTTTTGATTCCGGTCGCAAAAAGGGTTTCGACGCAAGCGTTTTAGCAAGATTAAATTTTCAATTTGCCGTAGCTCAAAGAACAATCATTAGTGATGCAATGCGTTTATTTGGCAATGCCCCTATAGAAATTTATAAAGCCGAAAAAGCTTTTAAGGGCGCATCTCAAGTTGATTTAAACCCATATGATCAACGGCCAGGATTTCTTTATCGCAATCCACAAAACGGTCAATATTATTTTAAAATTCCAGGGACCGATGCTGCTTTATCTCTTGCAGCAGCTCTTAATTTAATGCCAAAAATACCATCATCAATAAGAACATATATCGGTGCCCCAGTAAAAGGCATCAATATGGGATTTAATTTTTTTCCAGCTCTTGGACCCGTAGGACAAATATTTACTACGTTTGGACTCAAAGTTTTACCTTTAGACGCAGAAGATAAACAAACGTTAAAAACAGTTGCTTTACCTTTTGGTGAAAGAAAACTAGAAGACATAGCTGGTTCTTTTGTTCCAGGTTTTGCGAAAAAATTATATTCTGCATTTATAAGTGACCCGAACAATACTGATGGTTTGTTGCAACAAAACAAAGTAGATATCGGTATGGCTTTAATGACAACAGGCACATATGATTTGTCAACAGATGCAGGTTTGCGTAAAATTGATAAAGACGCATTGCAAATTGCAAGAGTTTTAACGTTTCTGCAAGCAGCAAATCAATTTATTGGTCCATCAACGGGTACTGCACAATTTGAAATTCAAACAAAAGATGGTAATTTTGTTTCTGTTGAATTATTAGCAAAAGAACTTCGCAGATTGCAAGAACGTGATACGGAAAACGGTTACGAAACTGCTATTCCGGAAATGTTAGAAATTTATGGAGAAGCTATTGGCCCTTATGTTGCCGGTAAAACACGTACTGCACAGGGCTTTAGTGGTTTAGAATCAACAAAAGATTTTCATTTTTGGAAAGAAGATAATCAACAATTTTTTAGTAACAATTCGTTAGTTGCTGGTTATTTTGCTCCTGCTGGTAGCGATTGGTTTTGGGGTGCATGGGTAGCTCAACTTAACAAAGGCGAAAGAGAACGTTTAACAATCCCGGAAATTTACGATGCGTACACCTACGCTATTGGTGCTTCTAAATATCGTCAAGTACGAGATCAATTCCCAACATATTTAAACGATGAACAAGAAGATGCTTTACGTCGTTACCGTGAAATGTTAAACAAAGAGTATCCCGGGTATCCCGCAGTCCCTAAATTCAATACAGCAGATTTTGATATTTTTATTGATAAATTAGAAAAAGCCGTAGAAAGCCCATCGGTTAAAAATTTAGATGTTACTAAAGCCATTACTGATTATCTAGCTTTGCGTACAAAAGTCAATACTTTAGCGGAAATAAATGGTTTGCCAGGGCTGCGAGCAAAAGATAGCAAAGATAGAAGAGCTAGTCTTGCTGCTTATGGCAGAATGTTAGCTTTGAAATATCCTGAGTTTGCAAGAATTTGGGATAGAGAATTGTCCTCTGAGGTTGTATTGGTAGGTGAATAATGGCTTTAACAATTGATATAAATAATGATGGCGTTATCGATGAGAATGACGACTTAAATCAAGACGGTATTACCGATGAAAAAGACGCTGAATTAAATGCATTAAACTATGCTAACAAACCAACAACAGAAGTCGATGCCGCTACAAAATATTTTCAAACATATGGCGTAACACAAGATTACCAACCACCTGTTAGGGAGTTGCGTCAGAGCACAACGAAACCAGATACAGGCGTTTTGTATGGAGGTTCATCGTTATTAGATCCGCGCGGTTTACAACGAAGCACCGACATTGGTGGGAATCAATTAGCTCCAGGTGTTTACCAAGGTTTGTATAACGCAAAAATCGATAGTGTCAAATTGTTGCAAGAATTAAATTTTGATCAACGTAAAGAGTTGACAGATTTTTTATATGCTAAAGGTTTGTATCAAGGCGGCAAACAAAGCCCAACAAGATTTGATACTGAAGAATTCCAAGCAGTCGGAAGATTGTTAAATATTTCTAATCAGGCTGGTCGTACTTATGATGTTATGATTGGTTGGATAGCGAATAATTTAAAAACAGTTTATGGTGGTCCAAAAGTTGGTGCGGTCACTCCTTTTGAAAATAGAGAAAAGGTTTTAGATACAGAAGCCGTAAGTATTTTGGGTCGTAAATTAACGGCCGCCGAAATTACTGAAGCTGCAAAAATGATTGCGCAACGTGAACGTAGTGGTGATAAAACTAATTTGTCGGTAATGGCAGAAAAAGCTGTTTCTGCAGCAAACCCCAAATTAGAAAGAGCTAACCGTTTTGCAAAAGGTGTAGATATTTTTAGATCAATGTTAGGAACAGGCTAATGGCAACAACAAAAAAGAAAAAAAAACCAATTGATCTTCAATCAACTGTTCAAGAATATTTTGGTACTTCTTACGCAAAATGGACAACCAATGAATTAAAAACTTATTTTGGCCAGGATTTAATTGATTTATTGTACGAGATTAGTGACCCTGATGGTATTTGGGATACAACAACATCAGAAGGTAGAGCTGGTATTGAACGAGCTTTTCGCGCAACTAAATATTGGAACACTTATTCTTCAGCTGCACAGTTGTGGGATAAAAAATCTGATGCTGATAAATCGGAAACTATTGATAAAACAAAACGATTGATTGCTAGTAAGTATGGCGATTTACAATTTGACGATGCAACGTTGACTGACATTGCTACAAAAATATCAAAAGGCGCATTAGATACAATTGCACAGGAACAACTTATTTATAGTTCTGCATATGCGCGTCAAGTTCCTGGAGTTCCACAAAAAGTAAATGTTGCCGAATCTGAAGATGCAAATAAATTGCGCATGATTGCTAAAAAGTTTAATTACAATCCAATGGATTTAGACAAACAAATTCGAAGTATTCTTACAGGTCAAATGTATGCTCCTTCGGGAACTGTCATTACTGAAGATTGGTTGCGAAATAACGCTAAAATGGCTGCTATTGGTGCGTTCCCTCATTTAAAATCTCAGTTTGATGCAGGTTTAACAGTAGATGATGTTTTTGGTAGCTATAAATCTTCTGTTGCAAGATTGTTGGAACTTGATGAAAATCAAATTGATTTTACGGATCCTAAGTATGGCAAATTTTTGGGTAATGCAAAAAATGGTCAAATGTCATTAGGTGATGTTTTGACTGAGGTTAAAACTAATCCTGTTTATAATTTTCAATTTACTAAACAAGCTAATCAGGATGCTACGAGTATTGGTTTGGCTATTGCTCGTGCGTTTGGAAAGGTTCAATAATGTCGATGATGTCTTCTGGCGGTCCAATATTTAATCCCCAAAGTGATGAAGAGTTGCAAAAATTCTTGGCAGAATTAGGTACCCGATTTGGTACCCGCCCAATATTTACCCTAGAAGAAATAGAACTATTTTATGAAACAATTGGCTCTGGTCTTAAACCACCCCCGTCTACCCCAACAATTGACCCAATAGTTAAACCAATAGTTCCCCCGACAGTTACCCCAGTAGTTACACCAACCACAAGCACCGGTTTTGAACCACAAGAAGATGCACGTAATACTATTAAGTCTGTTTTGGCAACTTACGGGTTGGGTGAACTTTCAGACTTTTTGTACGATCTTTACGCTGGACAAAAGGTAGATATCAGAGATTCTGATGCACTTGTTTTTTCTTTGCGTGAACAACCGGCGTATCAGAAACGGTTTGCTGCGAACGCTGCACGAGCCAAAAAAGGTTTAGCCGAACTAGACCCCGCATCCTATATCGGGTTAGAAAACAGTTACCGACAACTTCTACAATCGAACGGTTTACCACCAGGTTTCTACGATCAGACAGAAGATTTCACAAAACTGCTTGAAGGCGACGTGTCGGTACAAGAACTACAAACACGTGTACAGGAAGGCTTTAGAGCAGTACAGGATGCTGACCCTGAAGTTAAACGCCAGATGCAAGAACTGTACGGTGTAAACGAAGCAGGTTTGGCCGCATACTTTCTTGACCCAACTAAAGCCGCACCGATCCTGACCCGTCAAGCTCAGGCTGCGAAGATTGCGGCACGAGCCAAACAACAGGGCGGGCTTCAATTGGGTGCTGCTACTGCTGAGGAGATTGCTGCCCGTGGCATCACAGAACAAGAAGCCGAAGCAGGGTTTACGGCGTTAGGTTTGCAAGAAGGTTTGTTTACCGAGATGATGGGTGAACAGGCTTTGACGCAACAAGAAAAAGTTGGTGCCGCACTTGGCTACGATGTCGGATCGCAACGCAAAATTACTCAACGCAGAACGACCCGCAAAACACCTTTCCAGGGTGGCGGTGGGTTTACTAAAACTACTGGCCAAACATCCGGCACTATCCAAACCGGTTTGGGTGTAGCCGAATAATCCAAACACTTGACAACCACTCATAGTGGTGATACAGTCACAGGTATCCCGTTAGGGATAACCGTCGGACCCCCCGATTTCGGCGTGTACAACAGGGTGAGATTGCAGCCATTTGGACTCCTCTAGTCCAAGTGTGGGCAGAAAGAGTGGGTCATGTCAGATACGAACTTCGAGTTTGAGGAAGACGCAAAGGACCAGGTAGAACGGAATCCAGTACGTCAACAGCTTCGGAATCTTGAAGCCAAGAATAAAGAACTGGAAGCCAAACTGTTACAAGCTACAGACGCGCAACGCAAGTTGGCATTTGTGGAAGCGGGCGTTGATTTGAACGCACCAATTTCACGCTACTTCGTTAAAGCGTATGACGGCGAAATGACAGCAGACGCAATCCGCCAAGCCGCACAGGAAGCAAATCTCATCGCTGGTATGCAACCGAAGGCCGAAGTACAAGCCGAACAAAAGGTTTGGGATCGGGTTTCGAAAGCAAAAAGTTTCGGTGACGCAAGCGAACCTGACGTGGACTGGGCTGCCAAAATTCGTAGCGCACAATCTCAAGACGAAGTTATGCAACTGCTGACTCAGATAGATCAACAAAAAAACAACTAGCCTCAAAGTCCATCTTTGGGGAGAAAGACCCCAAAGGTCATGGCATTTACACAAACAAGTTCCTTATCAGTAGATCAGGCGGCGTTCGATCAGATTGCGTATTTCGCACTCCGATCAGAATTGCTTTTTGACGCAGCAGCAGACGTACAACCTGTCGCACAGTCAATGCCTGGAACATCAGTTGCGTTCACAATTTTTAGTGAACTCGCAGATGCAACATCAACACTCACAGAAACCGTGGATGTCACCGCAGTAGCGATGGCAGACAGTCAGGTAACTGTAACCCTTGCCGAATACGGCAACGCAATCAACACGACAGCAAAGCTTCGCGGAACTTCGTTCCTTGACGTGGAT
>SXGR01593543.1_pt1 | contig 10876 bp, 2 predicted proteins | sample 3174711 | NCBI WGS metagenome assembly SXGR01 (sample SAMN11356860, study PRJNA531348) | freshwater metagenome | isolation source: freshwater sample F1-60 | place: China: Fuxian Lake, Yuxi | collected 2017-12-25 | reverse complement strand
GTCAAGAAAGACTACGAAGACGGCAAGACGCGCTAATCCAGAGCGGCACGGTGACCCCGGGCTAAAGCCCGGGCTCAACCGCCGCCCCTGAAATCACACGGGCCGGGAACCCCAAAAAGGTTCCCGGCCCTTTTGTTTTTCCAAGTGGACTTCGTGCCGATGAGTTTCGAGACTGATTGCTCCAACGTCTCTGATGAATCGAATTACGCGCATTCTGTCCGCCTGCGTCGCCCTTATGTTCCTGGGCGGGAGCTCAGTTGCGCAGCCACAGTCGTGGGGCCGCGCGACCGCGCTGACGGTGAAGGGCGATGGGACAGCCCGGCTCACGTTGTTCGACGGGGCGGCCACTGGAATTTCTTTCACGAATGTCCTCCACATCGAACGCCATCTGACGAATCAGATTCTGCTCAACGGCTCCGGTGTCACCGCTGGCGACGTGGATGGCGACGGATTGGTGGATGTCTTTTTCGCCGGGCTCGGCGGTGGTGCGCGGTTGTATCGCAATCTCGGCGGCTGGAAGTTTGAGGACTCGACGGAGCGCGTGGCTGGATTGCCTCCCGGTCTGGAGATGTCCGGCGTGTGCTTCGCCGATCTTGATGGCGACGGGGATCTGGATCTCATGGCGAACTCGGTGAACGGCGGGACGCGACTTTTGCTCAATGACGGACGCGGACGTTTCGCCCCCGGCCCGGAGCTCTTGAATCCACGACGAGGCGGAACATCCCTCGCGTTCGCGGACATGGATGGGGACGGCGATCTGGATGGCTACATCGCGAACTACCGGACGGTGACGATTCGCGATCAGCCGAACACAGCGTTTTCGATCCGCGAAGTGCAGGGCCGGCATCAGGTCGTGAGCGTTGGCGGCGTTCCAGTCTCTGATCCGGAACTCACCAATCGTTTTGTTTTCCGCATCACCGCGCAAGGTGGCCGCGGCAACATGGCTTACGATGAGAACGGCGAGGCCGACGTGCTGTTGCGAAACGAAGGTGGCGGACGTTTCGTTCCCGTGCCTTTCACAGGCGGCGCATTTCTCGATGAGGCGGGTGAAGCGCTCGCTGCTCCACCGTTCGACTGGGGATTGTCCGCGGCGTTTCGCGATGTGAATGGCGACGGCGCGCCCGATCTCTATGTGTGCAATGACTTCCGCTCTCCGGATCGCCTCTGGCTGAACGACGGGCGCGGTCGGTTCCGCGCCGCGCCTGTGCTCGCGATACGCCAGACGAGCCTGTCATCAATGGGTGTGGATTTCGCGGACGTGAACCGCGACGGCCGGGACGACTTGTTCGTGGTCGATATGTTAAGCCGCCAGCAGCAGCATCGCATGGCGCAGCGCATCGACATCCGGCCGGAGGTGCTGCCGCCGGGGACGATCGATCCGCGCATGCAGACTCCGCGCAACACGCTGTTGCTCGGGCGCGGCGACGGCACGTTTGCGGAGGCGGCGAACTGGGCCGGGCTGGCGGCGACGGAGTGGTCGTGGACGCCGGCATTTCTGGATGTGGATCTCGATGGCCACGAGGATTTGCTCGTCTCGAACGGTTTCGAGCGCGACGGGATGAACGTGGATGCGTTGCGCGAGATCGAGATGGCCAAGCGCGAGCGAAAGATGACTTCGCTCGAACAGCTTTCCTTGCGCCGGCGTTTTCCCCGGCTCGCGACGGCCAATCTGGCGTTCCGCAATTCCGGCAATGGCACTTTTGCTGACGCGAGCGCGGCGTGGGGTTTCGATGCCCTGGCGGTTTCGCAAGGGATGTGCCTTGCGGATCTCGACAACGACGGCGACCTCGACGTGCTGGTGAACAACATGAACGGGCCGGCGTTTGTGTATCGCAACGATGCGCCGGCTCCGCGACTGGCGGTGCGGCTCAATGGCCGCGCGCCGAACACGCGCGGCGTCGGCGCGCGCATTCGCGTCTTCGGCGGCCCGGTGCCGGAGCAAAGTCAGGAGATGATGTGCGGCGGGCGTTACCTGTCTTCGGATGACGCCATCCGTACTTTCGCCGCCGGCCCCGGACCGATGAGGGTCGAGGTGAAGTGGCGCAGCGGCCGCGTCACGATCGCGGAGGGTGTGCGCGCGAATCATCTCCTCGTGATCGACGAGGCTGCCGCGATGGATCGTCCCTTGTCGACGAATGCGCCGGTGGCTCCATTGTTCACCGACCTCAGCGAGAGGCTGAACCACCGGCATGTCGAGGAGCCGTTCGATGACTTCACCTCGCAACCCACGCTCTCGCGGCGGCTCAGTCAGCTCGGGCCGGGTATCTGCTGGTTCGATGTGGACGGGGATGGCTGGGAGGATTTGCTCGTCGGCAGCGGCAAGGGCGGGCAGATGGCCTGGCTGCGGAATGATGCGAAGGGCGGGTTCGCGCGGCGCAACGAGGAGCCGTTCGCGCAACTCATCTCCCGGGATCAGACGGGCCTGGTGGCGTGGCGGGACGGCACCGGGCGCACGTTTGTGCTGGCTGGCTCGGCGAACTACGAGGACGGCTCGACGAACGGCGGCGGCGCGCGACTGTATGATTTGGCGGCGCGGAGGGTGGAAGATTTTCCGGTCGTGGCGGCAGCGAGCACCGGGCCGCTGGCGATGGCGGACATCGATGGCAACGGTGAACTGGATGTGTTCGTCGGCGGACGCGTTCAGGCAGGGAAGTTTCCACAGGCGGCTTCGTCGCAGATCTTCCGGTGGCAAGCGGGAGGCTTCGTGCGTGACGAGGTGAACTCACGTCTGCTCGAAGGCGTGGGGATGGTGGCAGGCGCCGTGTTCAGCGATCTGGACGGAGATGGCGACGCGGACCTGATCGTCGCGTGTGACTGGGGGGCATTGAAGTGTTTTCAAAACACAGCCGGGAAGCTGGTCGCTTGGGATTGGGAGGTGAAAGGAGCGAACGTTGAACGTTCAGTGCTCTCGCAGCTCACCGGTTGGTGGAACAGCGTGACGACGGGGGATTTCGACGGGGACGGGCGGATGGATATCATCGCCGGCAACGCCGGGCGCAATACGTTCCATGAGGCGTTTCGCGCAGCCCCTTTGCGGCTGTATCACGGAGCGCTTGGAACGGACGGCGCGGAGCAATGCATCGAGGCTTACGAGGAACCGGGCACGAGACGCTGGCTGCCGTTGCAGCCGTTCCACGTCATGGGCGTCGCGATGCCGGTGATGCGCGAGCGCGTCGGCAGCTTCGAGAAATACGCGCGCTCGACGGTGCAGGAAATCTATGGCGCGGCCCTGGACTCCGCGCGCGTTCTTTCCGCGTCGCACTTCGACACGTCGCTGTTCCTCAATCGTGGCGATCACTTCCTCGCCGTCCCGCTCCCGGTCGAGACGCAGTTGTCGCCGATCTTCGCGGTGTGCGTCGCGGATGCGGACGGCGACGGCGCAGAGGATGTATTCCTGGGTCAGAATCTTTTCGCGGTGCATCCGGAGCATTCACGGATGGACGCGGGGCGCGGGCTGTTGTTGAAGGGCGATGGCCGGGGCGGGTTTGTCGCGCTGTCGGGCGACGTCAGCGGCGTGAAGATTTACGGCGAACAACGCGGCGCGGCGTGGTGCGACTACGATGCGGACGGCCGGGTGGATCTCGCCGTGTCGCAGAACGCCGCGGCAACGAAGCTTTACCGCAACACCGCCGGACGGCCTGGGCTGCGTGTGCGTTTGCGCGGGGACGTCGGCAACGGCGATGCGATCGGCGCGGTGTTGCGTGTGAAATCCGGCGGGCGTCTCGGGCCTGCGCGGGAGGTTCACGCGGGCGCGGGATACTGGTCGCAGGACAGCGCGGTGCAGGTGGTGGCTGTCGGCGAAGGGCCTGCCGAGCTTCATGTCCGTTGGCCGGGCGGGAAGATTGCGGTGCATCTGGTTCCGACAGGAGCGCGCGAAGTGATCGTGCGCGCATCGGGCGGGCTGGAACGCGTGCGTTGATACGGCTCGCCTCGGCGCTGTGTTTTGCTAGGCTCTGCGCGTTCAACAACTCATGGCAAAGATGAAATCCATTGTGGCCGTATGTCGGTTCGGGATGCTGATAGTCGCCGGTCTGGCGGCGGTGATGTTTCAGGCGTCATTGAGCAGCGGCGGCGCGGCGGAGTGGCAGGCGGGAGAGGGTTTTCGTTCTCAGGAGCTGCGTGTGCCGAGGAGCGGTCGCACGTATCTGGAACGGCTGACGACGGCGGCCACGGGAGTTTCTTTCACCAACTTTCTTTCCGAGGATCGCGCGATGGAGAGCAGCATGCGCACGAGCGGTTCCGGCCTTGCGGCAGGTGATGTGGACGGCGACGGCTGGTGCGATTTGTATTTCTGCGGCATGGAGAACGCGAACGCGCTGTATCGCAATCTCGGCAATGGGAAGTTTGAGAACATCACGGCGGCGGCCGGCGTTGGGCTGGCAGAGCACTACTCGACGGGTGCGGTGTTCGCGGATGTGGATGGCGACGGAGATTTGGATCTGCTGGTCAACACCCAGGGGCAGGGCTCGCGGCTGTTCATCAACGACGGTAAAGCGATGTTCGCGGAATCGAAGACCAGCGGTTTGCTCGGGCGGTTCGGCGCGACCTCAGCGGCGTTTGCGGACATCGATGGCAACGGGACGCTCGATCTCTACGTGTGCAATTACGCCACGGTGAAGATCGAAGACCGACCGAACGCGAAGTTTGATTCGGTGAACGTGAACGGCCGCCCTGTGCTGACGGCGATCGACGGTGTGCCGATGACGTCGCCGGAGCTGACGAACCGTTACTTCGTGGATGCCGAGCGCATCGTGCGCGAACTCGGCGAGCCCGACGCGGTGTATCTCAACGACGGCAAGGGGAACTTCCGCCCGCTCTCGTGGACGGACGGGACGTTCCTTGACGAAGAGGGCAAAGCGCTGACGAAGCCGCCGTATGACTTCGGGCTCTCGGTAATGTTCCGCGACATGAACGGCGACTTCGCGCCGGACATTTACATCGCGAACGATCTCTTCCCGCCCGACCGCATCTGGGTGAACGACGGTCGCGGGAAGTTCCGCGCGATGTCGAATCTCGCGGTGCGCAACACGCCGCGCTTCTCGATGGGCGTGGACTTCGCCGACATCAACCGCGATGGGTTCGACGACTTCTTCGTGGTGGACATGCTGAGTCGCGAGCATGAGAAGCGGAAGACGCAGACGATGGGAGTGACGCCACTCTTTTTGCCTGCGGGGCTCATCGACAACCGCCCTCAGTACAAGCGCAACACGCTTTATCTCGGACGCGGCGACGGGACTTTTGCGGAGGTCGCGCAACTGGCCGGCCTCGACGCGACGGAGTGGTCGTGGATGCCGCTGTTCATCGATCTCGATCTCGACGGCTACGAGGATGTGCTGGTGACGACCGGCCACACACGCGATTCGCTCAACGCGGACGCGGTGGACGCCATCATGCGCGCGCGGCGCGTGCGCAAGCTGACGGATCAGGAGCATCGCGACCTGAAGAAGAAACATTTCCCGCTGCTGAACCTCCACAATCAGGCGTTCCGCAATCGCGGCGACCTGACGTTCGAGGACAAGGCGAAGGACTGGGGCTTCGACCATGTCGGAACCACGCACGGCATGTGTATGGCGGATCTCGACAACGACGGCGACCTCGACGTGATCGTGAATCACCTGAACGATTCCGCCGGCATTTATCGCAACGAGGCGGCGGGCGGGCGTGTGCTGGTGCGCGTGCGCGGCAAGGCTCCGAACACGCAGGGCATCGGCGCGAAGATTCGCTTCCTCGGCGGGCCATTACCGCAGAGTCAGGAAGTCATCAGCGGCGGGCGGTATCTCGCGAGCGACGAGGGCGCGCGGATGTTCGCCACCGGCACAGCAAAGGACGGCATGAGCATCGAGGTGACGTGGCGCAGCGGGGCGGTCAGCTTCGTGAAGGGTGTGCGGGCGAATCGGGTGTATGAGATCGACGAGGTGGGGGCGAAGCCGGCTCCCGCGCCGCGCCGGACGGATGAGCCGGGTTCCGGGCCGACGCTGTTTGCCGATGTCAGCGCGCTCATCCAGCATCAGCACCTGGAGGCGGAGTTTCAGGATCTCGGACGCCAGCCGCTGCTGCCGCGCAAGCTCAGCCAGCTTGGGCCCGGTGCAACCTGGTATGACCTCGATGGCGATGGCTGGGATGAATTGATTCTCGGTGGCGGCGCGGGCGGAAAGATGGCGGTGTATCGCAATGACGGAACTGGTGGATTCACGGCGTGGCGCGCGCCGGTGTTCGATGATGCGCTGCCGCGTGATCAGACGACGTTGCTGGGCTGGCGCAAGGCGGATGGATCCAACGTGGTGCTGGCCGGCACGGCGAATTACGAGGCGGACGAACTCTCGGGCGGCATGGTGCGCGAGCACGATCCCGCGAAGGACAAGCGGCAGTCGAACTTTCCGGGGTGGGAAGTGTCGGTCGGGCCGCTGGCGATGGCGGATGTGAATGGCGATGGCGTGCTGGACTTGTTCGTCGGCGGGCGCGTCGAGCCCGGCAAGTATCCCGAGACGCCATCGTCGCTGCTGTTCAAGGGCACCGGATCAGGCTTTGACCTCGATGAGGAGAACTGCAAACGACTTGCCCTCGTCGGGATGGTAAGCGGCGCGGCGTTCAGCGACCTGGACGGCGATGGCGATCCGGATCTGGTGCTGGCGATCGAATGGGGGCCGCTGAAGATTTTCCGGAACGATGGCGGGAAGCTGGTGGCGTTCGATACGGCGATCAGTCTGCCTAAAGTTGAGCGTTCAACTCTCAGCAAGCTCACGGGCTGGTGGAACGGGGTGAACACCGGCGACTTCGATGGCGACGGGCGGCTCGACATCCTCGCGAGCAATTGGGGTCGCAACACTAAGCATCAGAATTTCCGCGCGCAGCCGCTCCGCGTCACGTTCGGCGAGTGGACGGTGCCGGGGATCGTGGATCTCTTCGAGTCGTATCACGACCCGGACTTGAAGAAGGACGTGCCGTGGATCACCTACCGGCTGGCGCGGCTGCTGCCGTGGCTAACGGAGAAGTATCCCACGCAATCATCGTTCGCCACAGCGGGCATCGCGGAAATGCTTGGCCCGCGCGCGCCGACGGGCAAGGTGCTCGAAGCCGTGTGGCTGGAGACGACTCTATTCCTGAATCGCGGTGATCATTTCGAGGCGCGCGTGCTGCCGGTTGAAGCGCAGTTCTCGCCGGCGTTCGGCGTAAGCGTGGCGGACTTCGATGGCGACGGTGCGGAGGATGTTTTCCTGAGCCAGAATTTCTTCGCCGTGGACGGCGACACCTCGCGCTACGACGCGGGGCGTGGGTTGTTGCTCGCGGGCGATGGCAAGGGCGGCTTCCTTCCGATGCGCGGTCAGGAGAGCGGCGTGAAGGTCTATGGCGAGCAGCGCGGCTCGGCGGTGTCGGACTTCGATGGCGATGGACGCGCGGACCTGGTGGTGACGCAGAACGGTGCGGACACGAAGTTGTATCGCAACGCGACGGGCAAGCCGGGGCTGCGCGTGCGGCTGCTGGGGCCGAATGGAAATCCGAGTGGTGTCGGCGCGACGTTGCGCCTGGCGGCGGGCGAGAAGCTGGGGGCGTCGAGGGAGATTCATGCAGGCGCGGGTTATTGGTCGCAGGACAGCGCGGTGCCGGTGATGACGGCGGCGTTTGCCGCGAAGCAGCTTGTCGTGCGCTGGCCGGGCGGAAAGTCCACGACCACGGAGCTGCCTGCAGGTGCGCGGGAGGTGACGGTGGACGATGCGGGGAAGATTGTCCGGCAACGGTAAGGCATGACGATGGCGAGACTCCCGCAGATTCAGGAATGCCGCAGATTCGGCGAGGTATTGGAGGAAGAGCCGACTGAGGCAAGGCGCGTCGCTCCGCGCCCTGCCAGGTGGCGAAGTAACCGGGCCGCGCTCCATGCGGCCGTGTTCACCATTCTGTTTCTCTCGACGACGTTTTCCCTCCGCGCCGCGCCGTTGAACTGGCAGACGAACGGGTCGGTTCGTGCCGCAGCGCTCACTGTCCCAGCCTCTGGCAAGGCTGGCTTCAATTCGATGACTGAGGCGACGACAGGCCTCGCGTTTACGAATCAGCTTCCGCAGTGGCGGCATCTTACGAATCAGGTGCTCATGAACGGCGGCGGCGTGGCTTTCGGCGATGTCGATGCGGACGGGTGGTGCGATGTGTTTCTGTGCAATCTTACCGGAGCGAGCTCGCTGTATCGCAATCTCGGCGGATGGAGGTTCACGAATATCGCCGCGACGGCCGGTGTCGCGTGTGACGGCCTGACTGCGGCGGGTGCGGCGTTCGCGGACATGGATGGCGACGGAGATCTCGATCTGGTCGTCAACACGGTCGGCCACGGCACGCGAGTGTTCAGCAATGACGGGCGTGGGAAGTTTACCGAGTTCGCCAAGCTGAACGGCTCGAAGGCCGGCATGTCGCTCGCGATTGGTGATCTCGATGGCGACCGCTTCCTTGATCTCTACGTGGCGAACTATCGCACGATGGCATTGATGGACATGCCGAACACGACGTTCCATTTCGCGACGCGCAACGGGCAGAGGGTCGTCTCCCGCGTGAACGGCCGGCCGGCGACGGACCCCGAGTTCGCGAATCGTTACCGGGTCAATGCGCGTGGCGGCATCGAGGAGAACGGCGAAGTGGACGAGGTGTATCGCAACGTGGGCGGGAAGAGTTTTGCACCGTTGTTGTTCACCGACGGAACCTTTCTCGACGAGGACGGTAGGCCGTTGACGGAGCCGCCGTTCGACTGGGGCTTGAGCGTGATGATGCGCGACTTCAATCAGGACGGGCTTCCGGACTTGTGGGTCTGCAACGACTTCGACACGCCGGATCGCGTGTGGCTGAACCAGGGCGCGGGAAAGTTTCGCGCCGCGCCGAGGCTGGCGTTTCGCAAGAGCAGTCATTTCTCGATGGGCATCGACGTGGCGGACATCAATCGCGACGGCTTCGACGACATCTTCGTGGTGGACATGTTGAGCCGCGATCATGTGATGCGGATGGACATGCAGGGCGACCGGATGCCGGCGGTGCCGTTGCCGGGGTTGTTCCAGAACCGCCCACACTACATGGCGAACACGCTCTACCTGAATCGTGGCGACGGGACGTATGCGGAGATCGCGGCGTTCGCGGGTCTGGAAGCGACGGACTGGAGTTGGACGCCGCTGTTTATCGATGTGGATCTGGACGGCTACGAAGATGTGCTGGTGGCGAATGGGCACGAGCGCATGGCGCGGAGCTTGGATGTGGTGGACAAGCTCAAGGGAATGCGGCGCACGACACGCGAGGAAATCTTTGAGAGCCGCAAGCTGTTCCCGCGACAGAACTCGCCGAACGTCGCGTTCCGCAATCGCGGCGATCTGACGTTCGAGGATTCCGGTGCTGCGTGGGGTTTCAACTTCGACGGCGTGTCGCACGGCATGGCGACGGCGGATCTGGACAACGACGGCGATCTGGATGTTGTGGTGAACAACTTGAACGATCCGGTTTCGATCTATCGGAACGAGTCCGCCGGGCCGCGCGTTGCGGTGCGGCTGAAGGGGCTCGCGCCGAACACGCGCGGCATCGGTGCGCGCATTACTGTGCGCGGCGGAGCGGCGCCAGAGCAAAGTCAGGAAGTGATTTGCGGCGGGCGGTATCTTTCGAGCGACGACGCGCTGCGGGTGTTCGCCGCAGGCTCCGTCACCAACGTGATGACTTTGGTGGTGAAGTGGCCGGGCGGAAGGCAGAGTGTCGTGACCGGCGTGCGAGCGAATCAGTTGTGCGAAGTGGACGAATCCGGAGCCACTCCGTCTGTTCCGGAGAGCCGCGCGCCGACACTCCCGCCGATGTTCGCCGATGTGTCGGCGTCGCTGGCTCATCGTCATGTGGAGGAACGGTTCGATGACTTCGCGCGCCAACCGATGTTGCCGCATCAACTCAGCCAGCTTGGCCCCGGCGTGACGTGGGCGGATTTGGATGGCGATGGATGGGATGACTTGGTGATCGGCGCGGGCAGGGGCGGTTCGATCGCCGCATTGCGGAACAACCAGCAGGGCGCGTTTCAGCCGGCGATAGAGCCGTTCCTCGTTCAGCCACTGGCGCGCGACGTCACGGCGATCCTTCCGTGGCGAAGGAAGTCCGGCGCGATCGGGTTGATCGCGGCGCAGTCGAACTACGAAGACAAGGCGACGGATGTTCCGACGGTGCGGCTCGCTGACTTTGCGAAACGGATCTTCGATGACTCGCTGCCGGCGAGCACGTCGAGCGCGGGGCCGATGGCGATGGCGGATGTGGATGGCGACGGGCAGCTCGATTTGTTCGTGGGCGGGCGGGCGATCCCGGAGCGTTGGCCGGAACTGGCGACGTCGGTGTTGTTCCGTGGAGTGGGCGACGATTTCGTCGTGGACGCGACGAATGCAGCAACGTTTGCGGGCGTGGGACTGGTCAGTGGGGCGGTGTTCAGCGATCTGGATGCGGATGGCGATCTGGATCTTATTCTGGCGTGCGAGTGGGGGCCGCTGAAGGTGTTTCGGAATGAAAGGGGGCGATTTGTGAGTTGGGATTGGGCGGTGAAGGGGGTGGACGCTCAACGCTCACAGCTTTCGCAGCTCACCGGCCTGTGGAATAGCGTGACGGTAGCGGACTTTGATGGCGATGGGCGGATGGATCTCGTCGCGGGGAATTGGGGGAGCGGCACGCGGCAGCAGAGTCATCGCGCGCAGCCGCTGGAGTTGTGGTTCGGCGACGCGACTGGCGATGGAGTGACGGATGTGGTCGAGGCATATCACGACGCGATGCTGAAGGCGATCGTGCCGGAGCGGCAGATGGATTTCCTCGCGCGCGGGCTACCGTTTGTGCGGACACGGTTCGCGTCGCACATGCAGTTCGGCCGCGCGGCGTTGACGGAGATTCTCGG
>SXGR01665841.1_pt1 | contig 10880 bp, 9 predicted proteins | sample 3174711 | NCBI WGS metagenome assembly SXGR01 (sample SAMN11356860, study PRJNA531348) | freshwater metagenome | isolation source: freshwater sample F1-60 | place: China: Fuxian Lake, Yuxi | collected 2017-12-25 | reverse complement strand
GTTGCAGGAGGACTATCTACCAGGCGAAACCCCAGCGCCTCGGCAACCCTGGGACACGGGGCCTCTGGCGCCCGAGCCCGCGCGCGCATTGCTCAAAGCTTGGTTTGAAAATCCCGATCGTGAGGCGATTTCCGCACAACTGCTCGCCATTCACGGCACCCTGCCGCCCCCACGCTGGGAGCCCCTCCCGGATACCGATTGGGAAAACGATTGGAAGCGGCATTTTCCGATTCTGGAAATCAGTCCGCGCATCGTGATCGCCCCGCCTTGGGACCCACGCCCGGGCGCAATTCTCATCGAGCCAGGCCAAGGATTTGGATCCGGGCAGCATCCCACAACCCGCGCAGCTTTGATCGCCGTTGATGAGCTCGCCTCCCAGGGAACCACACTGCTCGATGTCGGCTGTGGTTCTGGAATTCTGGCTATCGCCGGTGCACTTTTAGGGCTCGATGTCGCAGGTATCGACATCGATCCGGTGGCCGTCGAAGACGCCAGAAAGAACGCCCAACGCAACGGCTTGGAACTTGCATTTTCCACGACACCGATTCCCAACGCCGCACCTGCTGACCTGGTCGTAGCCAATCTGCATGCGGAATTGCTTACAAAATACGCCGAAGATCTGATTCGACTCACCCAAAAATGGCTGGTGGTCGCAGGCGTGCTGGCCGACCGAGAAGGCCTAGTACAAGCGGCCCTGGGGCGCCTGGAGCTCATCCAGCGCGTGCAAGATGGGGAATGGGTGTCACTTCGGTACCGACGCCCGTGAGGCGGTTCCGAGTGGACCAATGGAGCCCTCCGACGCTGGGCGCGGAAGCCACCCACCACCTTCTTTCCGTTATCCGACTACATCCTGGAGAACGGGCCGTCTTGTTCGACGGCAAAGGCCAGCAAGCGCTCAGCATCCTTCGCGAGATCGCAAACGGGATTCCGTCCTTTGAACTCTTGGAACCTTTGCAATGGGCGCAACCGGAGCACCGATTGCATTTGTTTTTGGCCATGCCAAAGGGGCCGGCGATGGACGACGCCGTCCGTATGGCAACGGAAGCGGGCATGACGGACCTTCACCCTTTGATTTCGTCGCGTTCGGTAGCCAAAGGGGAACGCGGGGATCGCTGGGCTCGCATTGCCGAATCTGCAGCGCAACAATGCGGTCGCGGGGATATCCCAACCATCCACCCCATTCAGACTTTTTCTGCGTCGTTGGCGCAACTTCAGGAGATCGATCGCCGCATCGCCTTGCCCGGCGCCCCCCCCGCGACCGGCGCCAACGGGCCAGCGGCCGTTTGGATCGGCCCTGAAGGTGGATTTTCGCCAGAGGAAGTGAAGCAAGCATGCGCGGCGGGTTTACAGCCGATGGGCATCGGGCGATGGATCTTTCGGGCGGAAACCGCCGCAGCAGTGGCGGTTTCCGCGATGGCGTCAGCGGACGCCATCCCGATGGTCAAGTAAACTTACTTTACGATCCGGCGCCGCCGCCGAATCATCGCGGCCGCCAACACTGCCCCGATCCCGCCCAATGGAACGTGCACACAACCTGTTCCAGGGTCCACCGACCGCGGAACAGGGCTTCGCAATTTGTTGGCCGCATGAACGCGGACGTCCGCAAATGCCCACACTTGGTGGCCATCGTCGTCCGCTCCGATGTACGAGATCCGGTAAGTCACCAATTGGCCTTCCGGCAACTCCTCCGGCGCGGTCCACGTCACCGAAAAAGATGTCAAATCGTCTAGAACTCCGGCACCATCCTCCACAGTCCACTGATGGGTGATCGGGTCGCCGTCGGCCTCATGGATCAAGGCCGTCATCCGAACCGCATCGCCCACTTCGATGTCGCTGTGTTCCAATAGGATTCCGCCGACGATCATCGGCAGCGAATCAATGGCTGAGCATTGCTCCTGTTGGTCCTTTCGGCCGTTGCAGTTGTTGTCGATCTCGTCGCTGCACAACTCCACCGCGCTCGGATTGATCTCGGCATCAAAGTCGTCACAATCTCGGTCCAACTCCGAAAATCCATCGCCGTCATCGTCGTAGGCGTCGGTCAGCTCATCTACAATGCCATCGCAGTCGTTGTCCGCTCCATCCTGCCGCTCCGGTGCCGACGGATAAGTGGCGCTGAAAGCGTCATCGCAGTCGCCTTCGAACTCAGAAACCCCATCGCCGTCGTCGTCGGCGCCCTCAGTCTGCTCGTCGATCCGGCCGTCACAATCATTGTCTTCGTGATCGTGAAGCTCCGCGGCCTGAGGATAAGAAGCGATGTTGTTGTCATCGCAGTCCAATTCGTCGGCGAAGCCATCGCCGTCGTCGTCCGATTCGGGATAGCCGGCGTTAATCAAAACCGGGATGGATACGCGGTGCAAGGCACCAAAATCGTCAGATACTTGCACCAACAGGACGTCGCTGCCGGCCTCTAAAACCGAGTCGACCGGCACATCCAGCGAAACATAACCGGTGGCGTCCGTCGGATTGCAATTGGCCAACGCCGATCCCAACTGATACGCCGACCTTACTCGACAGGTCAGGGTTGATGCTGGCTGATCAGGGTCGTTGACTGTCAGCTCCATGTGCACCGGGCCCCAGCCCGCATGTACATAACCTGGCGCAGGACTATGAATTTGCACCAATGGGGGCTGATTTCCAGCTTGTCCGCCGCTGTTGGCGGACACCGCCACAGTCTGGCTGGGATCCGCGGGGTCGTCGGTCTCGACGGTAACAACGCACGAAGCCGGATTCTCCGTGGTCGGCGAAAACAACAGTTCGACGACGGTTGCCGCACCTGGCTCCAGTACCGTTCCCGCCGCCGGCGAGGCGAGGACCGAAAATGCCGGATCGCAGGCCTCTGATACCGAAAAGTTCAAGATCGTCAGCGCGGCGCCGCCCGCATTCGAGATCGAAATGACCCGTTGCACCTGCTCACCAGGCCACGCATATCCAAAACTTAGATTAAAGGGTGACACAAGCGCGTCGGGCCCAACACCGGTGCTCGTCCCATGCAAATACGCCACCGCGGTCTGAGTGTCGCGATCCGCATACACCTTTTCGTCGGCCGCAACATCGTTACCGGCGTCGATTTCAACCGTCTCCACCCAAACCGCATCGTAGTTGTCGCCGACGACGGCCGGCGTAAACCAGATGGGGACGGCGAGGGATTCACCCGGCGCAAGCACCACCCACGCGCCTTCCGAATCGGTGTCAGTCGCTGTGTCTTCCGTGTCCTCGGGTTCGGGCAGATCGGTATCGGTATCGGTATCCAAGTCGGTGTCCGGCAAATCGGTATCCGGACCATCCCAATCCACCGTGAACGCCCCGGTGTGGCCAAAGTCCTCCGACTCCGAGCTCGCCAGGCGTACCGAAGCAATGCCTAATTTGAGTTCACCGGTATTGGTAACGGTGAGCGTGCGAAGCACCGACTCCTCGGGCGCAAGCGTGCCAAAGTCCAGAAACTCCGAGCTCAATGCCGCATTGGCAGGGTCGAGCTCCTCGTAGACGTCCGCGCCACAACCCGCTAGCGTCGCTACTATTCCCCAAGCCATCCGAACCGGCATCGGCACGTCCTCTTACCAACGGTACACGGTAGCATGTCACCGCGAACTAAAGGAGATGCCCGCTCTTATCGCGCTTCGTATCGAGATAATTTGAGTTGAACGGATTCCGTGCGGTACGCAACGGCACGCGCTCGGTCACTTCAATCCCGGCGGCCTTGAGCGCATCTTCCTTCTTCGGATTGTTCGTCAACAATTGCACTGACCGAATGCCTAATTGTTGGAGCATCTGAATCGCCGCTTCGTACGTACGCAAATCATCAGGGAATCCCAACGCATGGTTGGCTTGAACGGTATCCAGGCCCTGATCTTGGAGCGAATAGGCGCGAATTTTGTTGACCAGGCCGATTCCGCGCCCCTCCTGCCGCAGATAAAGAACCGCTCCACAGTCCTGTTTGCCAATGTAGTTCAGGGCCGCTTCCAATTGGTCGCGGCAGTCGCAGCGCAAGCTGCCCATCACGTCGCCCGTAAAACACTCTGAATGCAAACGCACAGGAACGCTTCCAACATCGCGGACATCGCCCTTGACAACGGCACCATATTCACTGCCGTCATTTGATTCGAATGCAAAGACGCGAAAATCACCGTGCCGGGAGGGCAATGCCGCATCCGCCGCGAGACGAAGTTCCACGGTGTGAGAATTCGTTTCCGATTGGGGTGTGGTTGGCAACACCTAAGCCTCTCCAAAGCGCTGACACGGCATATCCCGAAATGAAAAAGGCCGTCGCAGATGCGACGGCCTTTGCTTCGTCCCGGTCAGCCCTCCGGGGCGAAACGCGAAGAATCAGGACCCATTCGGGTTGAGAGCGTTCTTCAGACCCTTGCCAGCGCGGAACACTGGAATACGGCGCTCTGGAACGTCCATGACCTGGCCGTTCTTCGGGTTGTGGCCCGTGAACGCGCGGCGCTTGGAGACCGTGAAGGTGCCGAAGTCCGAAATGGTGACCTTGACCTTGTCATCGCCAGCTTGGATAGCGCGAATCAGTTCTTCCTGAATCGCTTCGGTGATGATGTTGATGTAGCTAGCAGCGCGGACCTTGGGGATACCGGCTTTCTGTGCGAGCTTCTCGGTAAGATCGGCCTTATTCATGGTCTTTCTCCTGGTGACCCCGGGAACCCCGAGGTATTTAGTGAAAATTATCGACGACCAGCATCACAAGGATGCACTCGTTTTCGCAGTGCCTCCGTGGCGAAGACCTGGGGTCTCCGTCCCGGTTGGCGCTGCCCATCAGCGCGCTCGCGTCTGATGCAAGCTTTCTACGATTGTCGACGGAGGTTTGCAAGTACAAAAACGAATTTTTTTATCGGTTCTTCGTCCCCATGTGTCATAAGATTAAAATAATCATAGACTTTTGGGCGAAGGGAATCACACCGGACCGAGCGCCGCTACTTCCATATGCCGCGTATAACGAGCGCTTTTTCGATCGCTGCTGCCTTCAGAGGAAGAACGCCGGGCTGTTCGCCGTCGACATCCATTCCGCAGAAATTTTTTTCAGGCGACATCAGCTCCAACGAGCGAACGGTGGTGCGCACCACCCCGGGGGCCTCTCCAAGGGTACCGTCGTAGAGGCGTGGTGCATTTCGCAGCAGGTCTCTCGTGCGCATCCGAGGGAGGATCAGCAACTCCAGCAGGCCATCCTGCATGGAGCCTCCAGGCCCCACCCACATACCGCCGCCACAGTATTGACCGTTGCCGATAAATCCGACGACGACATCGCCCTCCCAACCATGAGACTCGCCCGCTGCATCCTTCCACTGTGCAACGATAGGGCCCCATCGCCGGTCCATCAGCGCACGCACCGCTGCTAACGCAAAGGTGACCTTCCCCCCGAAGAGTTTACGACTTTCATTGGCGTATTGGACCACCGCGCCGGACACACCAAAACCGGTGACATTGACGCCCCAACGCCGAATCGATTTCGATCGATCCTGGGCGGTCACATCGAGCTGCACAAGGTCTGAGGGACGATCTTCACCGTGAGCCGCCGCCCAAAGCGCAGCATCCAACTCCCGAGGAATGCGCAAGGTCTTGATCAGGTCGCTCCCGGTGCCCGCCGGTACCACTGTGAACACGGTCGCTGGATTGCGGGCTTTCTCCTCACCCATCAGCCCGTTGACTACCTCACTCGCCGTGCCATCCCCCCCCACGGCGCCAACCAGCGTGAACCCTTCCTGGGCCGCCCTCGCCGCCAATTCCGTGGCGTGTCCCGGCCGTTCCGTTCGCCAAATCTCAAAGTTTGAAAAATGACGGCTTGCAGCCTCATGAAACGCCGCTTGCCGATCCGCGGTGGCGCCACCAGCGGATCGCGGGTTCAAGATAAAGCAAGCACGATCCTTCTCATTAAGCTGCACGGACGCGCTCACTCGCCCTCCAACAACACGTCCAAGGCGTCCCTCACCTTCCCACCACACGCCTGTAAGTGGGCTCGGCAACGAGCATCCGACACTTGCCGCGACTCCGTGCGCCGCAACCAAAACTCACCGACCCGCACCGAGTCTTCCGGATGATGCGCCATCAGGGGCCCCGCAGCGCCACAACACGCCACCGTCGTCGTCCCGCCCGGAGCACAACAACTCGCCACCCCACTCGGCAACTCGGGAACCACCTCTTGCAACCAGCGAAACGGAATCCCTGCGGCACTCAGTGCCGTCGCCACGCCTCCGTCGGCGATCACCAGATCGGCGCCAGCCCCCTTATGCAACCGAAGCTTCTCCGCGTGTTTTTCCCAATCGGCGTGTTCCACCGCGCCGACGCCCAAGCGATCCGTGGTGGGCCACCGCCGCACCGGTCGCTTCAGCCGCCGAGAAAGAGCCGCCGCAAATGGGCGTTCATCAGCCTCAATCACAATCATCGCGCCTTCGCCCTCGATCGGCTGAAGCGCCTCCGGCTCCACAAATACGACAATTTCGCGCCGCACTTTCCGCAACAGTTCGGGCAGCGGCCGATCCAGATGGCAATGGCTCTGACAGGCTCCACAGTCCACACACAAGGTTGCCGCTTCCAAGGCACGTTCCACGGGAAGACGACCTCTTCCCCACTCGACCAAGGTGGCGGCGATCAACGACGGAACCGCCGCTTCCCGGCCAGAACCGCTCGCCACCGGGCAGGCAGGCCGGCAAAGGCGGGGGCACAGTGAACACGTTTCAGCGCTTTGGGTTGGCGGCGTCATACGCTCTCCTTGGTCCGTTTCCGGCGTGCGGGCTCGGGTTCTTTTCTCCGAACCGGTCCGGAGAGCGTCAATGCAACAATGTCTTTGTCCTTCCAATCGCAAGCTTCCAACGGTCCTGAAGCCAAAGGCGCCGGCGCCCACGGAATCTCTACCAACCCTCCGACCATCGCGGAGGCGATTTTCGCCAACGCTCTAGCGGCCGGCCCGCGAAAACCTACCCGCAATTCGCCCTCTTTCACATAGAGTGACGACGGCCGCAGATCCTTGCGAATCAACTCCCATCCCACCTTCCACGGATCAGCAACCTTGATCGCCCCCATCCATGCGCCTTCGGTCGGGACTACCGCAAACGAAGCCGTCCCCTGATTTCCCGCTCTACGGGCCAGCCAACCGCGAAGATCCGGCCCCGCCGCGGATCGGGGCCCACGGCCCAATACGCATCCGAGCCCCCCCGCCCGCCCGGCAACTTCAATCCAGCCCGTCTGCCAGGGAAGCCGCAGCCAACGCGGCGGCGCCGGCCAGCTTTCCCACGGCCACATCGGTTCATGCCCCTCCTGAACCCACCCCGCTCGCTCCGAAAGAGTGCTTTCAAGCGGCGCTCTTGCCATCCCGTCGTCGGGGCGTAACTCCGGCGGGGCGATCTCTCGGTGCGGCACATCCACAAACAAGCGGCCAGCGTTCATCACACTTGCCGGATCGAGCTCTTTTTTTAGCGATCGCCAACCCGCCACTGCCGGGCCCACTTCCTCAGAAGCGGCCGCGGCCTTCAGCGATCCCACCCCGTGATGGTGGGTCACTGTCGCGCCGACACTAAGGCAAGCTTCCAGCGCCGCTTTCCACGTACGGTCGTAAACCGCCGGGTCTCCGCGGCCCGCAAACGAGAAATAGATGCTTGCTCCCTCGGGATACACATGGCTCATGTGCGCCATGACCACCGCCGTCTTGCCCAAGGCCGCCCGAACCGCGTCATAGAGCGCTTCCACATCCGACCAACGGCAGGCAACCTCCATGGTGTCCGCAAACCCACCGCGCTCAAAAATCGGCATCAGCTTAAACGACACCGCATGTCGCGAGTGAAACCAACGCTCACCAGGCCCCGTTCCGAGATCTTCGCCCTCTTTGCAAAGCAGGGCGTGCCCCACATCGTAAAGTTCCTTGACTACTTCCGGCTCTCCTTCCCAACCCACCACCAGCAGGCAGCCGGACGCCATCGAGCCAAACAGATTGTTTACCAGGCCAGGAAGAGCAAGAGGTAACGCCAACAACCGCCGACGAATGGAGGGCATCCCGTCCACGGCAGCCAGCCACTCGCGATAGAACGCCCGATGCTCTTCTTCGGGATTTTCCTTCGTTTTGGTGCGGCCGCCAATACGGGTATCCACCGGATCATACAGGCGAACGACTGCCGGCCAGAGTTCTCCCTGCATCAACCCACGCATGGCTCGGATCGCGCTCGCCACATCCGGAAAACGGTACCCGCGAAGGACCCGCTCCCGCGGCAGCGGCCAAACGCGCATTTTCACCTTGGTGATCACCGCGAGGGTTCCTTCGGATCCAAGCAGCAATTCCATCCAGTCGTCCGGCGCATCTCCCCCTTCGCCCACCGAAAATGCGCCGCGACTGGGTGATACAGCGCCGAGGCCGAGCACCATGTCCTCAAAAACCCCATAGCGGCTACTGAACTGCCCTGCGCTCCGCGCCGCAGCCCACCCACCCACGGTCGAACACCAGATCGACGAAGGGGAGTGCCCCAACGTAAACCCTCGGGCATTCAGCCAATCTTCCAGATGCTGACCATTTACACCCGCTTGGGCTTCCACCGTTCGACGGTCAGAATCGAGCGGCCCGATGGCGTCCATCGCCTTGGTATCCAGCACCCACGCCCCTTCTCGGCCACGAGCACCGCCGCAGACTCCACTGCCCATACCGTAGGTGGTCACCGGAATCTGGCTTTCAGAAGCAGCTTTTAGTACTGCGTGTACTTCCGCCTCGCTCTTAGGCCAAAACACACGCGCCGGCTCTGGAGCAGGCCTTCCCTGCCAGAAATCAAGCGTACCACCGGGCCACAGATCGCGTGCCGCCGCGGTGAGATCGAGGGGAAGGTCGCTTGTACGAACATCTGCTGGAAGTAGGCTCATGACCGTTGCCTATACCGCGATGCCTCGAAATCGTCCCGTTCTCCGGATACAAAAACGCCCGGCTCCAAAGGGAGTCGGGCGTTTCTTGCGGTGGGTCCGTTGCCGGTGCCCCTCTCGCGTCTCCGCAGCCCACATTGCAGGAAGCGTGCCACGCCCATCCAGATCGCCAAAACCATATAAGAAACACGACAAGGCTCATATTCGTTCAAGTGTTTCCAGAACTTGCTCCCAAAACCGCGACATTCATGTCACGCCCCGCCTGGCCTCCGTTATTCCCTATCGAATCGCTAACGATAGAACGTACGTTTTTCACACCCCCGCTTTTCACACCATGACATCGGCGCCATAGGGGATGGAATTCCGCCCCAGGACCATGACACCCATGTCGCGGTCCTCGCCACCGTCCTCCGCCCACGGTATTCTGCACCCATGCTGAGCTCGATTCCGCCCGTACCCGAAACGATCGACGGTGGCCGTCATTCCGCTCTTGTCCCCCTACGTTTCGAGGACGTCACCCAAGACGGACGAGCGATACTGACGGGCATCCCCCATGCGCTCGGCAGTTCCGCATGGAAAGGTTGGGGAACGACCGACGATTCCGTGCGGTGCCACACTCTGGCGATGGTGCCGATCCTCGGACGCCTGATTCTTGAAGCCTACCCGGGCCCGATCTCCGTCTTCGATCCTATGCAAACCGTAGGTACTTGGCATCGAGCCGCCGTGCGCAACGCCCGAGGGGAGGTCGAAAAGATCGTGTTGGTAATGTGGTGTGACCTCTCGGCACCGAAGGGTAACACCTACCTGCCCACCGCCGCCGATGCGCCCACCGTCTCGGTCGGTCGGGTCTACGCCGAACATGTCTACACGCGACTGTTTGCCGCTGCGAACGAGCGCCGGGTATTGGACGTTCCTGGCGCTATGCCACAAGGTGCATGGAATTGGAGGACCTACACCGACGTCGGCGCACCCGCCGGTGAAATCCTCAGTTCGCACCCGATCACCTTCGGCATCGGCCACACGGACTCCAACCAGCACGTCAATTCGCTTGTTTATCCACGGTTGTTTGAGGACGCTGTCCTCAAAACGCTGCCCGGTTGGGGGCTCGCCCGCCGATGTGAGGCCATGTTCCGAAAGCCGTTTTTCGCTGGTGACGTCTGTGAAATTCGCATTTGGCGCACCGACGACGGGGTCGGCGGCGCCTTCGTCGACGCCCAAGGTGGCGAAAGATGCAGGATCGCTCTATCGGATCGTCAGTCGCCATTCTGATCCGGCACTAATGCGCAGCGCCCCGCGTCGCAGGTGACGCCCTCGAACGCAACGCAATCGTATGCGCAGCTGCGACCACCCGCTTCATACTGACGAATCAGTCGGGCTGCGAGTTCTTCCGCTTCATCCACGGCATCCGCACGAACAGCGGTCGCGCAGCCCAACGGGCACCCGGGCGACACGAGGGCGCAATCCTCCGCCACTTCGCACGAGGTGTTTTCGTCTAAAAAAGACTCCCAACGGGCTTGAATCTGTTCCTCGCTCGCACATCCCACCAGCGCCCACCAAACCGCGTACCTCATCCACGCCTCCTCGTGGCCCCGCTCTTAGACTAGCACTGAAAGTCATCGGACCGTTCCCAAGGCTGCACGAGTTGGATACACCACTCGCAGGGGCGCGAAGGAGAACGGATGAACGCAAAGTTTCTTGGCCTTTGGATCGCACTTGCAGGCTGCACCGGCGACACGGATCCTGCGAACGAAACCGATGAAACCGATGTTACCGACACCGAAGATACCGGCGACACCGACATCGAAGACACCGACATCGAAGATACCGACGTAGTGAACGCCGAGCTCTCTGAAAACTGGGCTCTGTGGACCTCCACCAACACCTCAACCTACGATTATGTGCTCACCTACGGCTGTTTCTGCCCCGAGAGTGTCACGGGACCCGCCCGCGTCTTCGTTGTCGACAACCAGGTCGATCACGCCTACTACACCGAAGATGAACAGCCCGTATCCGACGGTTTTGATGCTCAGACCATC
>SXGR01495204.1_pt1 | contig 10880 bp, 2 predicted proteins | sample 3174711 | NCBI WGS metagenome assembly SXGR01 (sample SAMN11356860, study PRJNA531348) | freshwater metagenome | isolation source: freshwater sample F1-60 | place: China: Fuxian Lake, Yuxi | collected 2017-12-25 | reverse complement strand
CCGCGGCAGTGACGCCCAAGCCGCCGGCCGTACCAAGGCACAATCTGTCACATGAACATCATCATTCTTGATGACTACATTCTCCCAATGAACTGGCAATAGAAAGCAAAAAACCTATACTAAAACCTATACTAACTCGAACCAAACTCATGGCCTCCACCCCCAAAAAACACGGCTCCGTTTGGCGCATCCAGGTCAATAAAAGCGGTGTGCGCGAGAGCGGTAGTTTTGCGACCAGGCGCGAAGCGCAAGACTGGGCCGCTAAAACCGAGGCCCTGGCCCTGGCCGCCAAGCAGGGCAAAGCGCCACCAGGAGCCACCTTCGGCCAGCTGCTTGACAAGTACGCCAAAGAGGTCAGCAGTAAAAAGAAGGGTGAGCTCTGGGAGACCAACAAAATCACCCACCTGCAGCGCCAACACCCGGCGCTGTGCGCCACCAAGGTCGAGGCCCTGTGCGCCCGGGACTTTGCCCTCTGGCGTGATGCCCGGCTCAAAGAAGTCACCGATTCATCGGTCAGCCGCGAATGGACCCTGCTCAGCCGAGCCCTCACCATCGCGCAAACCGAGTGGCACTGGCTAGACGCCAACCCCATGAAAGGCCTGCAGCGCCCTGAGGACGCCGCCCCGCGTGACCGGCTACCCAGCGCAGACGAGCTCCAAGCCCTGCTCGAGCGCCTGGGCTACCAGCCCGACCTACCGCCCAAGACCAAAACGCAGCGCGTCGCCTGGGCCATGCTCTGGGCCATCGAGACCGCCATGCGGGCCAAGGAAATCTGCACCCTCAAGTGGGACAACGTGGATGTGGCTCAGCGCATCGCCGTGCTGCCGGTGATCCGGGAGGGTAAGTTTGCCGGCAAAGCCGACACCAAAACCGACGCACCCCGCCAGGTGCCACTCTCGCTCAGAGCGCTGGAGATCATCGAGGTGCTGCGCAGCTGCCGCTCAGCAGGCACTGAGCTGGTGATGGAGCTTGGCAGCAGCACCCTGGACACCCTGTTTCGCCGGGCCAGAGACGCGCTCAAGATCGAAGACCTGCATTTCCATGACCTGCGGGCCGAGTCGCTCACCCGCTGGTCCAAGAAGGTCGACATCATGGCCCTGGCCAAGATCAGCGGTCACAAAGACATCAACGAGCTGATGACCTACTACCGAGAAACCGCAAGCCAAATCGCCGAGCGCATGGACACCGGGCAGGCGGGGGCTGCCAAGCGCTCACCACTCAGTGTGCCGCAGTTGCGGGCCTTCGCCGCCTTCATGGACGGCGAGCAGCTGGCCCGGGCGATTGAGGCGGCGCATGGGATTGTTTGAGGCTAACTCGCCCCCCACCCCACCCCACCCCACCCAACTACCGCGCCGCCTCTCTAAACTTTGCCACCCGCTCGTCAATCTTCCCCCTCCCCCGCTCCATCGACCTGTCCACCTCCTCCCGCTGCGCCGGTGTTGCAGTCTTGCTGGGGGTCACCATGTTCTCCTGCTTGATCTCCCGAATGTCACGCTCAAGCTTGAGCGCAGCTGAGCGGGTCAGGGCGTCCACGGCGTAGGGGGCGAGCTTCACCCCGGCAGCGCTCAGCAGCGCCGTGGGCAGGTCGTACTCCCGGTGGAACTGGTCTTGGTGTGCGTTCCAGGCGTTCATGATCTTGTCAGTCGAGTAGGTCAGCGGTAGCCCCGGCATATTGGGCCCCAGGCTCTTCCAGATGAACTCCGCACGCTTGGCCGCAGCTTCCGTGCCGGTGTCGGTGGCAAGCACGATGTCACGCCCGGTGAAGAGGCTCTTTTGTCCAAACACCTCCAGCATCGTGGCAAGCGGCCCGGCGGGCATCAGCGGCCCCCACCAAGGCAGGGTGTTGGCATCCTCCCCGCGGATCTCGAACACATCGGCAGCCGGCACCCAGCGGTTGATGTCAAGCACCACCACCCGGCCATACTTGTCCTTGCCCACCGGGATCATGCGGTCAACCAGGAAGGGGCTGGGCCCGGTCTTGCTTTGCGGCAGCAGCTTTTTGATGCGCGCCCACTCCTCATCGCCCACCCCACCCATGGCCATCATCAGCATCGAGGCGAGCTCAAACAGCGCCGCATACTTGGCAATCTTCCAGGGCTTGTGCGCCGCAATCTGCAGCATCATCGGGATCATGCGGTAGGTGAATACCACGAACGGGAAAGCCGTGGCCCGCATGTTCTGCACCCAAGGCGCGGTGATGTCATAGTCCAAGAAGGCTTCACGGGCGTTCTTGCCCGCCTCCCGCTCGCTCATCCCGCCCTCCAAGTCGCTCAAATACTTGGCCAGCCTGAAGACGCTGTCCTCCCCTTGGTAGGCCTTGGCCAGTGCATCTACAAAGCCCTTGGCGTAACTCGCCCCCTGGCTGAACTGCAGCGCAGTCACCGCTTTGACCCACTGCTTGTCGTTGATCAGGCTCACGATCTGGTTGAGCCCGATCTGCGCATCCATGTCGCCCATCTGCCCGGTCACCTCAGTGCGCAACTGGTCGAGCAGCGGCGTGATCAGCTCGGTCTTCATCTCCGCATTGACAAAGGTGCCGTGCAGCGCGCCGCTGTCCTCAAAGCCCTCAATGGTCTTCACCGCGGCCGCCTCCCCCCGGCCGTACTGGCTGAGCACCTCCAGCGCCTTGATCACATCGCTGGGCTCCACATCGTGCATGTCGGCCATGAAGAAGTTGGCCAGCGTGTTGTTCAGGTGGGTCACCGGGCTGAGCACGGTCTTGCTCATCTTCCACAGCCGCAGCAGCTGGTCAAACTTGTCACCAAAGGGCTTGGTTCGGTTGTTGAGCTGGCGAATGTCATTCCAAATCGGCGCCGGTATCAGCTTATCCGCCAGCGCGCCGTAGCGCTTGACCCCGGTGGTCTTGGCTACCACAGTGTCAGGCACCCGCACAAAGCGGCCCTTGCGGATGTCCCCGGCAAGCGCCTGAAACTCTTGCACCGTGACGATCCGCTCACCCGGCACGCCAGCCGGCTCCAGCGCATAGGCATCGGCCACCCAGGCGAAGTATTTGGCCACCTCGATGTCATGCGCGAGTTGCGAGATGGTCACCGCCACCGCATACTTTGCCTCATCGAGCTCCCCCATCTGTTGGCGCTCAGCCGGGGTGAAGTCCCGCCAAATCACCAGCTGCCCCCCCTGCGCTCGGCGCACCTGCCAGGGTGCTGCATCGCGCACCCAGCTGTCGTACTCAGGCGGCACAGCCTGCCCGCTTGGCAGCCAATGGCGCTTGAGCACCCGGGTGCCGGTTTTGTCCGTCTTGTCTAGGCGAACCAGCGCCTGCCCTGGGGCCACTGCGGCCGCATAGCCAGCCTCGTCCACCATCACCCGGTCAGGATCAATGCGCGCCTCCATGCCCCGGTGCTTGAAGCTGTCCGCCATGATGCCCAGCGTCTTGCCCCGAGCGGCACTTTGGGCGGCAGCAGCAAACTCGTACTTGGCATAGTCACGGTGCAGGTAGGCATACTTGTTTTTGTCATACACCTCCTGGCTCAGCAGCCCCAGGTCCACGGCCTGCTGCCCCATGTCGACCAGCTTCTGTTTGATGCCCTGCAGCAGGGCCACCGAATCGCCCGGTAACTGCGCCAGCAAACGCTGCTCCTCAGCGGCCAGGCCCGGTGTGGGCGGCGTGTTCAGCCACAGGTAAACCCAGCGGCTCTCGGCCCGCGAGAGTGCCTGCAGCTGCGCCACCACCCCCTTGGCATAGCGCAGGTGCTGGTTCACCGCGGCTGTCATCTCCACCTTGCGGTCTTTGTCCGCCTCGCTCAGGCCGTAGTCGCTCACCAGCTTGGAGCGCGCTGTCTCCACCAGGCGCCCGAGCACCGATTCACCCGCGTCCATCTCCAGCGCCAGCCTAGACACCGCATCGAGCGCCGGCCCGCTCACATGCTTGGCCACCAGCCCCAGGCCAGTGCCATGCCTCAGAGCCCAGTCAGTTGCCTCATTCACCGCTGAGATCGGCCTGGCCACCCCCTTGGCGGTCAGCGCCATGCCTTTGCCTGCCATGCGCAGCGGCGGCGTCACAAAGGTTTTGACGGTCCGTGTCACCGGGTTGTTGAGGGTGTTGATCACCCCCTGCGCCGCCTTGCCCGCCACATAGGTGCCAGCAGCCAGGCCCTTGGCGGCCACCGTTTGAGTCGCCCGCCCAAGTCCGCGCACCGGTCCTGATTGCACCAAGCGCTGTGCCACCCGCCCCATCGCGGCCGACCGGGTTGCCGTGGTGGCGCTGTCTTTTGCTTGTTGTGCCGGGTCCACCCGCCGAGCAAAGGCGGGCTCGTCCACCTCTGCGGCCCCTGCCACAAGGGAGGGCAGCTTGGCGGCTGTGCGCTCAGACAGCATGTCAGCACCCAGCCGCGCGCCCGGTGTGTGCAGGATGGCGTTGACGCCGCGTACCACTGCAGCGTCGTTGGGCAGAGCGAACACTTTGGACATGCGCGCAACAAACTCCTTGAGCCACTGCACCGCCCGCTCCACCCAGGAGCCGGCCCGGGCTTGGATGATTTTGCTGGCGTTGACAGCCCAAAATTCCGACGGATTGACATACTGGTAAAAATCATCCGACAGCACGCCGTCTTGAATCGCTTGGGTCACGGTCTCGTAGGCTGCCCGATCACCGGCTGCTGCCTGCAGGGCGAGCTGGGCATAGGCGGCAAGGTCTTCGTTACCACTGCTGCTTGCATAGGCCAGCACCGACTCAAGCTGCTTGAGCCACGCCGACGTGATGCCCGCCTGCACATCCTCGGGCATCATCCGCTCCGTGTGGTGCAGCATCTCGTGGACGACGGTTGTGTCGCTGCCCCGGCCGCTGAACAATTGCATGATTTGCGGGCTCACCAGGTACTGGGCCGCCGCCCCCTCAGGGCCCTTACCGCGAATCGATATACCCAGCCCCTCAGCAATGCCTGGGTTTTGTGCAAGTAACCACATCCCTAGGCGAAACTGCTCGCCGCTGATCTGCTTGAGTCGGGCTGCGCGCATCAAACGCTCTTGCAGCCAGCCAAGCCCGCGCACCCGCGGCGGGCGCTCAGACGAATCCTCGGCCTGCTGCAACAAATCGTCAGCCAGCTTGTGCAGGCCGTCGCGCAACCTTTGGGGGTCAGGCTCGCCCTTGAGGCGGTTCAGACGCGAACGCACCTGCACTGCCAGATACGGGATACTTTGAACGGTTGTCGGTTTTGCTGCACTACCTGCTGTACCGCCTGCCGTACCACGTGTTGCCTCGCCAGTCTTCAGCCCCCGCATGGCCCGCACCAGCATCCCCTGCAGCTCTAGGTTGGTAAAAGCCACCTTGATGCCCTTGCTGCGTAAAAACCCGGCCAGTTTGGACCACACCGCCTTGAGCCAGCCAAAGCCGGGGTTGAATTCACCGGTCTGCGGGTTAATCGCTTGCTCTACCGCCTGTGCGGCGATCTCGTCGGCCTCGGCCAGTGGGTTCAGGTTGAACTGGCCCTGCTGATCCACGTAAGCCTGGCGCACCTGTTGCTGCAAGGCTTGCAGCGCCGCATTGCCGCTTTGCAGCCCCATCTGGATCTGGTTCATCAGCTGCCGCCAGCCAGCATCCCCCAGGATGGTGCGCAGCCCATAGTGCGCCACGGCCTCATGCGCATAGGTGGTCGCCACCGCAATGAAGTCGGCGTTGTTGGATGCCACGATATAGACCACCCCCCGGTGGAGCATGCCTCTTGCATCCGCCGGGGCGGGTACCGGCAGCGCAGCGGGGTTTGCCACCACCACCACCTTGGGCGCCCCCGCCTGGCCACGCAGCAGCCGGTCCACCTGCGAGCGCGCCTGCGCGACCGTCATACCCTGGCCAGGCGCTGCACCCCGGGCCCAGATCAAATCAGGGGGGCCATAGTCCAGGTTGCCCTGTTGCGCCAAAGACGCCCCGCCTCGTTTGGTGTCAAACACATCGAGCAGCTTCACATCGGCAAGCTTCAAGGCATTGCGCAGATTCGCAATCACCCCCAAACTCAGCACCCTATCGGGGTTGGCCAGCACCACGTGAACGGCACCTGTGTGGGCCGCGCTGCTGATCAGCAGTCCAAAGCCCCGACCGCCCTGCGCCCGCAGTGCGCCCATCAGCTTGATGTCTGGCGGCTGCAGCGGTATCCAGGCGCTCACGGCGTTTTGCGCGGTCAAGAACAGCAGGCCGGGTTCGCCCTGCGAGATATCCGCCAGCACCTGGCGCGCCATGTCCGGGTCAGACACGGCAGGCCCGGCCTCGCCCGTGATGGTGCGCTCCACCACCGGCACCTCAAAGCTGGCCGGCCCCGGCCTGACAAATCCACCGCTGAGTTCATCTTTACCGGGCGTCACAGCACGCCAACTCACCCCACCCTTGCCCTGCCCAACCGCCGCCAGCCCCTGGTAGGCAATGCCCGAGGGCTCAAACACCTTGGACAGCGCCGCCGACAAGGTCTTATCTGCGGCTGAGAGTTCAACCGACCCGCTGGGGTGGTTGTGCACGCCCCAAGCGTGCTTTGCGCCCTGGATGCGCAGCGCCTCTTGCAGCAGCGTGCTGGGGTAGACCGCGGCCTGGTTGGGTGAGCCTTTGAAGCTACCCACAATCGCCATCGGCTTGCCCGCCGCATCGGTGATCAGCACATCAAAGTGCTCCACTGCAAAGCGGCTGATGGCGGAGAGGGCTGCTGCGGCGTCCGACCAGCTGTTGACCCGTGGCACCGGCAGACGGCGCAGGCCTACTTCAACCAACTGCCCGGTGATGTGGTACAGCCCGGGCAGGGTGTCGCTTAACCTAACAGCCAGTACGAGGGTGGCGGGCTGTAGGTCCCGCAAGCGGGGGGCTCGCCCTGCCTTGGCAGGTGGATTTGCGCCTCTGCCAGCGGGTACTGAAAGCCCGGGGATGGGGTTGGGGTTGCTGTTCGTGTCGCTACCGGGCTGGGGAAAGAATTCAAGGTCGTATTGCTCATGGGGCTCCCGCACGTTGTAAACGTCAGACTCCTGTGTGTACAAATCTCCCTGGCCGCTCAGGTTTTGCAGCGCATCCCCGCCCAGCTCAAAGGTCTCGGCTGCTGCCACCGAGGCCGCTGCCACATCGCGGCGCTCCTGCTGCTGGCGGGTCTGTGTGTCGGTGGTGCGCTGTGCGAGTTCTGCGGCCTTCTTGAGCTCAGCTGCGCGGCCTTCGCGCTGGGCCTGCTGCTCGGGCGAGTCCGCGCTCAGGAAGTCGGCTTGGCCAGGCGCTGCGCCCGGTTGGCCAGAATCTTGGCTGCCATCTCCAGGGCTTCCTTGGACGGCTGCCGTTTGGCTTGATCCGTTTGCACGTTCGATGGCGGCAACCAGGGCGGCTCGGGCGGCTTGGAGGTAGTCTCTTTCTGTTCCATGGCGGGTGGCTTCATCAGCGCGCTCCTTGATCGTCTCAACATCAATGCCCAGGCCCTCGGCCATCAGCAACAGGGCGTTGACCTCCAGCCGCAAATCTTGGTCAGCAAGATCATAGCCCGTGCCTGCCGTGTCCTCTGGGATGAATGGGTCAGACACCAGCCCCTGGTCGCCCTGCCCGGATGCAAACGGGTCATAGTCCTGGTCCAAATAGTCCGCAAAGTCCGCAGGCGCGGGCGCGTCTTGCAGGTTAGCCTCTTGGTTAGCCTCTATACGCCGGGCCATCTCCTCATCGGCCACCCCTTCTGCATACAGCGGGGCAATGCGCTCGCCGCTCACAGCCCGGCGAATCAGGTCGGTTAAATCACTCTGGGCTGCGCCAAATGGCAAAAAACCGTCCTCGATGGCGGCTTGAACCATCACATCGGGCAGCATGCCGGTACGTCTGAACACCACCCCGTAACCCGGCACCATGATCGAGCGGTCCGGGCTGAACTCCGACTTCTGTGAGTTGGGCTTGCCCTTCTCGTGGTAGAGCCCTTTGCGCGCTAAAAAAGTTAAAAACGGGTTGCGCTCATAGGCCGCCCGGGCCAGTCTGACGCCAGGTCGTGCTGCGGGTTTGGCAAGGGTCTGGGGTGGTGTCTGGGGTGGAGTTTGAGGTAATTCTTGGGGGCCCTGCTCTTCGCCTGCATGCTGGTCCGGTCGCACCAGATAGTCGTCTCTGGTCTTACCAGGCGGCAGCTTAGAGATCCACCTCGGCGCCAGGCCCCGCCCGCTCCAGGTTTGGCCCTCGGGGCCGCGGTATTTGATGGCCGGCAGCACAGCCGCCAGCTTCAGTCCCGGCTTGGCAGCGGGTGCTTTGGGCGCCGGCTTCTGTGGCGTGGTGGCTGGTATGGCAGCAAGGGCCGGAGCGGGAGCCGGGGCGGGAGCGGAAATAGGAGCGGGAACAAGGGCCACGGCAGGCTTAGCCCCATTGAGCCGGGTTTGCTCTGCAATGGCGGTTTGAATGCCAGCCAGCGTGTTTTGCAGCAGGCTCCAGGCATTGTTTCTTTCCTGCCCGGCAAAGCCGTTGGCAGGCTTGGGTGCGCTCAAGACCTCTTGCAGCAGCCTGGGGTAGTCTTTGCCGCTGTACTGGCTGTCTGTGTTACCCAGGTCTTCGAGGATTTTGAGGGCCTGGCTGATCTCACCGAGCTTGTCGCCCATCTGCTCATCGTCTGTCTTAAAGCCAAACCCAGCCGACTCTTTGGGCACCGGCTTCTGGGCGCGCAGCAACTGCCCCGGGGAGTACGCCCCGCCATCGCGGGTGTACACCCAGCCGTCTGGCCCCACTGCATCCACCTGCGTCACCCGGCCGGCCTCACCAAAGCGCACATATTCCCCCGGCTGCAGTGCATCAGGCGGTGCTGCGGCAGTGGGCAGCGTGTCAGTTGGCGGCACTGCCTCAGCACCCGGGCTCAGGCCCGCCTGGGCTTGCGGCTCAGGGGTGCTCGGCACTGGCTCAGGCTCAACCGGCGGTAAAAACCCAGCCAGCTGCGCATCAATCGCTCCGGGCGTCAGGGGTTCGGTCGGCACCCCCCCTGTCATATCCCCCGCCACATCCCCCAGCCCTGCCTCAGGGCCCAGCGTGGGCTCCGCAGGCCCGTCATACGGCGCCAGCGGTTGCGGCCCGAGCGTGGGCTCGATCGGCCCGGGTACTGCGCCGGCCCCTGGCGCCTGGCCGGCCAAGGGCGGTACGGGTGGTTCGGGTGGCGCGCCCTCCTCAAAGCTGGGCTCAAGGCGCACTGGCGCCGTCACCCCAGCCTTGGCTGCAATGTCTGCGCGCACCTTCTCTGCCGTGGCCTCGTAGGCGGTCTTCACAGACCCGGCCAGCGGTTTGGCAAACTGCACCGCGCCAGACTGCCCCATGGCGGTCACCCCGCCCTCAATGGCGCTCTTCACCGGGTCGAGCTTGGCCTGAGGGTCTACCTGAGACACCGCCTGGTACTGCGCCGTATCTTCAAGCGGGTTTTGCACCACCTCCTCGAGCATCTCTTTGCCGGTGTTTTTAAGGGCAGCTTTGTAGCTGCCCACCTGCCCAGCCAAGGCCTTGGCCTGCGCAGCGGCACCGCCAGTTGCCAACGATCCAAAGGCGGTGCCCAGCCCTGCCACCGGCGCCCACTCAGCGGTCAGCCGCCCGGCCAGCAGCGCACGGGCGCCCTGCTCGTCACCACCCGCGGCTTTGAGCGCCGCTTGCCACAGGGGCAATTCACGCAGGTTCTCCGGGCTGGCGTTCTCCACCGCCCGGTGGATCGCCGCAGAGGTTTGCGCTGTGGTCAGCATCGCCTCACCACTGATGCCAAGGGCACTCAGGTAGGGCAGCGCACGGGCTATTGACTGTTCGGCTGCGCCGGCTGCAGCCTGCTTGGCCGAGGCGATTGCACCGGCTGCAGCGTCGAGCTTTTGCGCGGGGGTGCCAAACACCCGGGCCATCTGCATCGCCGGGCTCGCTACCGCCTCTTTCAGCGCAGCACTGCTCGCCGCATTGGCCGCGCTGGCGGCAAAACTGCGCGCAATGGCACCGCCCCCATAGCCCACGGCGAGCAGTGGCGCCTGTGCGGGCAGGTTCTCCAGCACCATGTCAACCACCTTGCCGGGGTTGCGCACCAAAAAGTCAAGCGCCCCAAAGCCCTCAGCCTGCTCATAGGCCTGGTCGCGCAGCTTGGCTGCATCTGACATCGCTGCTGCGGCTTCGTCTTGAATAAAGCGCCCGGCCAGGCGCATATTGCTGCTGGTGCTGTCGTCTTGCTTGCCCTGCGCGAAGTTCTGCGCCATCTCCCGGCCAAGCTCGTCGTACAGCGGGGCATAGGTCTCATGCGCTGCTTTCGAGAACTCCGCCCCCAGCGTCTTACCATCTCCGCCAGACCACTTGTTGAGTTGCGAGAGCAAGCGCCCGGGGCCGGTGAGGGCGGTGTCCACTGCGGCAAGCCCGGCTGTTTTTAAGAAAGCCGCCGGGCTACCGGCTATTTGCCCGGCCCCCTCCAAGGCAGCGCCAAGGCCTTTTTTAAGGCTTTGCGCAGCATCGGTGCTGGCCAGTGCACCTGCAAAAGGCAGTACCCGCGTGGGCGCTTTGCGGCCCATGCGCGGTGCCACCCCAAAGGCGGCTGAGTCCGGGGGTAAATCCCGCGCCCGGTACGAGTCCATCGAGCCCGGCGCGTTGCTCGGGACATAAACTGCGGGAGCAGGCTGTGGCGCCGGCTGTGGCACCACACTCGCATCATTGGCCGCAGCAGGCGGGCTCGGCGGGCTCAGCTGGCGTTTGATCTGCGCCACCAGACCGGGCGCCGTGTCGGCATCAAAGGCCTGGCGCACGCCCATCAGTTCTGCAACAGGCACACGGGGGGCCACCACTTCCCGCCAATATTCGTTGCGTGCCTCCTCCCGCTCGGCCGACGACAGGGCCCGATAGCCGTCAGACTTTGCTACCTCGGCCCACGGCTTTGCCATGCGTCAACCCTCTGAGTGGAAACTCGTTCCACTTTAAGAGCAACACCAGCATTTGAGGG
>SXGR01058484.1_pt1 | contig 10883 bp, 9 predicted proteins | sample 3174711 | NCBI WGS metagenome assembly SXGR01 (sample SAMN11356860, study PRJNA531348) | freshwater metagenome | isolation source: freshwater sample F1-60 | place: China: Fuxian Lake, Yuxi | collected 2017-12-25 | reverse complement strand
CTCCGCCCGCACCTGCGCTTCCCGCGCGACCCGGAAAACTTCGTCCAAGGCCGTAAAAATCCGCGTGTCCTCGTGCCGCATATGACTGGCGTAGATGCCCTCGAATGGGGTGACGGCTTTGGCTAAGGCCACGATTTCGTCGGTGGTGGAAAACACCCCGGGGAGATAAATCAAACCTGTGGATAAACCCACGGCCCCGGCTTGCATCGCCTGCGTGACCAATAATTTCATCTGCGCCGCTTCGGCGGACGTCGGCGCCCGATTAAAATTCCCGCCCATCGCCGCGGTGCGCACCGTATTGTGCCCGATGAGCGTCGCAACGTTCAGCGAAATTCCGTTGTGCTCCACCGCGCGGAAAAATTTACCGACATCTAAAGCCGAGCCCCCGCAATTCCCTACCACGAGGGAAGTGACGCCCATGCGCAGGAAATTCTCCGCCCGCGGCTGATGGGCGATTTCATCCGCATGCGTGTGCACATCGATAAAGCCGGGCGCGACGATCAGTCCCGTCGCATCAATCTCAGTCTTTGCCCCACCCGCGACGCGACCAATCCGCGCGATGCGACCATTCTTGATCGCGATATCCGCATGAAAGGCGGGATTGCCGTTACCATCGATGACTTGGCCGTGACGAATTATCAGGTCGAACTCTTCCGCATACGTCAGCGACCAAAAACTCACTAATCCCGCTAGCCAAAGGATGATTCGCATCCGCCTATTTCACCCACAGCCGCGCAACTGTCCAGCCATCCTCGCGCCCAACCCTGGCCTTAAGTAAAGCATGAGAGCTGAATTTTACTCGCCATTCCGACAGTCTTTTAACTCGATAAGTTGCCCTGATGAACGCTCATCTTAATGCTAGCGACTGGTTGATTATCGTCGGTTATCTGGTCGGCATTATCGGTCTCGGCCTTTGGTTCGGCCGGGATCAGCGCACCACCCGCGACTATTTCCTAGGGAGCCGTAACATTCCCTGGTGGGGCATCGGAATTTCGATTGTCGCGGCGGAAACCAGTGCGCTTACGATCATCGGCGTACCCGCAATCGCTTACGGCGGCAACCTGATGTTCATCCAAATGATCATCGGCTATGTCATCGCTCGGATTATTTTAGCGGTGGTTATGGTGCCCCATTATCTCAAGGGAGAAATTTATTCGCCTTATCAATTACTGGAACAACATCTCGGCCGCGGCCCCCGCCAATTAGCGGCCGCTTTTTTTATTTTCCTCGAAATTCTGGCGGCCGGCGTGCGCGTCTATGTCGCGGGCATCCCCATTCGCCTCATGCTTGGCGAGACCGTCTGCAGCCTTGGCGGCATCGTTGATCCCCTCCTCGGCGCCATCTTAATTTTCGTCGGTCTCTCTTTGCTTTATACTTATATCGGTGGAGTCAAAGCGGTGATCTGGACCGATGCCGTGCAGTTTGGTCTTTTTTTGGCCGGCGGACTTTTCGCGCTCTTTTACATTCCAACGCTGATCGAGGGGGGCTGGGCGGCAACCCTCCAACAAGCTGGGGCGGCCGGCAAATTGGCTTGGCTCAATCCCCACTTCACTTTCTCGGCTCCCTTCAATCTCTGGATGGGCGTCTTGGGGGGCACGGTGATGGTGTTGTCTTCCCACGGCGCCGAACAACTGATTGTCCAGCGCGTACTCGCTTGTCGCACCGTCGCCGATGGCCGCAAGGCTCTCGCGCTGAGCGCAGTACTCATCTTCCCTCTTTTTTTAATTTTTCTCCTCGTGGGCGTCATGCTCTGGGTTTTCTACCAAGGCCATCCCTTCCAAATCTCCTTGCCCGAAACGCGACCGGGCATGAAGGCCAACGACTTCATTTTTCCGATTTTCCTCCTGACCGAAGTACCTCACCTTTTAAAAGGTTGTTTGCTCGTGGCCATTCTTGCGGCCGCGATGTCCTCCATCAGCTCAGCCCTCACCGCGCTGGCCTCCGTGTCCACGATGGATTTTATCCGTCCGCTGGCGCCGAACCGTGATGAGCGTTATTTTCTCCGTTTCAGTCGTTACTCCACCATTTTTTGGGCCGTGATGCTCATCGGCGTCGCTTGGCTGTCCCGCGAAGTCCAATTTGTACTCAACGCCGCCTTCTCTCTGCGCGGCCTTACGAGTGGAGCCTTATTGGGCGCATTGATCCTCGCTTTATTTTTTCGCGGCGTGGGCGCTCGCGCCACCATGGCCGGCATGATCGCGTCACTCGTGACCATGAATTTACTCTATTGGCCGCCGAATATCCCTGCCCTGCACGATGGCTGGTACCGCTGGTTTGGCGGTGAAATATTTTGGCCTTGGTTTACCTTGATCGGCACGAGCCTCACGTTGGGCGTCGCGGGTGTGGTCTACCGTCTGTGGCCGGAAGCGCCGCGGCCCCGCCCAGATCTTTAAGCGTGGTGGGGCTGCACCCCATGGCCCGCAGTGATCGCCGCCACGGAGATCATACCGCCATCGAGCGCGAATCCGCCGGTAAAGGGATTCGTAGCCAGAAATAGCGGCGTATCTAAATCAGCAAATTGAAAGCCTCCCTGCCCAGTCGCGAAGCACGCGGAACCCGTCATGGCGAGAATCGACTCAACGTTGCCTCCGATCATCAACCCGAGCCCAGCCGCCCGCGCGGCCACGACAATATCCAAGGCCGTGGCGATGCCGGCTTTCATCAATTTAATATTAATCACCTGCGCGGCCTGCGCCTGCACGATCCGCTCGACATCCTGCACGGAGCACACGCTTTCGTCCGCCGCGACGGTCCACCCGCTTTCTTTACCCAGCGCCCGCATCCCAGCCAGATCGTCTTTAGCGAGCCACTGTTCCAAGAGCACCGGCGTAATCCCGCGGTCCCGCAAACCGCGGACGACCGTGCTCGCATGAGCGCGGGAGAGCCCGGCGTTGCCATCTAAAACCAGTGGAGCGTTCGGCGCGACCGCATGAATTGCTGTCAATCTCGCTAAATCATGTTCGGGACCACCCGCGCCCCCGACTTTAACTTTAATCTGGCGGATGCGGCGGGCCCCAATCGCTCGCGCCGCTTCCGCCGCTTCCGCAGGTGAGCCGGTCGTCACCGTCATATCGGTTTCGAGCGTCGTACTCGCGCCGCCGAAATATTTCCATAAAGGCAGACCAGCGGATCGCGTCAGTGCATCGAGCAGAGCCAACTCAAAAGCATACTGCGCGGAGCCGCAGCCCTGGCCCCCGCGCGCGCGGAATTCTTCGGCCAATATTCGCCAGTCAGTAAAGCTGCGCTCGACTAGCCAGGACCGAGCCGCAGTTAATACCGCGAACGCGTCGGCCTGAGTCTCGCCGTTATACGGCGGCAGCGGCGCCGCTTCGCCGTAACCCAGCGTACCGTCCGCCAGCGTCAGCGTCACGAGTACATTATTAGCCACCGCCTGTGCCCCGCCGGAAATCCCGAAGGGCGCAAAGAGGGGAATATTCAATAGACTAACTTCAAAGCTGTGAACTTGGTGGGTGGAAAACATCGCGCGAATAAAATATCTATTTAGGCGCTAGGCTCAGCTGCCTCGCGGAGCAACCTGACGAATCGTCGGGCCATCCACCCACTCACCCCGCAGGGTTACCGTTTGCGGATCTGCGGGCAGCCCGCGTTCGTTACGATGAATCTGCGCGACCAGTGACTCGACCGCGACCTTGCCCTGCAATTCAGTACGTAGCTCTAAGCCCGCACAGAGGCGGGTCCGTTCGTTCCAATTTAAATTAAAGTAACCCGTATGGCTCGGGACCCCGCAACCGGCCGAACGCAGCCAGGCGACCGCCTTGTCCACGTGCCCAAGCACGAGATCGGGTCGGTGCCGACGATGCCAAGCGAGAAATTTAGGGGCCGTCATTTTCTCCAACTTCAGGACTTGAATCATGGCGACCCCCCCCGTGATTCCTGATAGGAGCGGAAAGCCGCCGTCCATTTAAACATAATCCGTTCATCTTTGTGGCCTTCGATAAATAACCCCACGCGCGCATAACCACGCTCCTGCAAACGGGCCAAAGCACTCGAGAGCGTGGAATAATGATCGATCGAAACACTATGCTGCAGCATCGTCGGCGAAGCATAGTCGATCGCCACGGAGGCAAAATCAGCGAATGGGAAACTGTCAATTGTCGTCAGCTGCCGAGGATGAATAAAGACCACGCCCTGCACCCCCCGCGCCCGCAGAACTCGACCGAGAATTTCCGCCGTCAAGTGCGGGGCATCGAGCTGAAAGGTGCCCAAGGTGAAACCTAATTCGTGCGCCCGCAGTTGCGCCGCGGCAATGATCTTAACCTGCATTGGCATCGGCGGCGGCTGCTCGGCCGAGGGCACGAAGACGATCGCCAAGTTGCCGTGAAAACTTTGGGTCCGCGCGGCGCGGACATGCGCCATGACCGAACCCACCAGCTGATTGGGGGCGTAACCCAACTGCTGCGCCGCCGCCTGCACGCGCGTCCGCACCTCGACGCGGACATTGGGATGACCCGATAAAGCCCGCGACACGGTAGCCGCAGAAACCCCGCAAGTAGTCGCGAGCGTGCGCAGGGTGATTTTAGTCATAACTTCGCAACGCATCCAGAATTGAGGCGCTGACGCTGCCGGAGCAAGGCGTTTTTCGGAGATATATTTCCGCTCACCTCGCGGCGCAGCACTCCCCTCGCTTCATGCTAGTTGCCGTAGCTTTGCTCGCAAGCGTGCGCGGGCTGTTGGACGCCGCCCGCGTAGATTCGTTTGCGAGCAACGCGGCCGGCGAAAAATTGAGCAGCTTTAATTTCGCTTAGTCGGATCGGAGGCTAAATCCCAAATCGTCATACGGCGCAAAGCCTCTCGCGACGGGGTGCGCCCGAGCAAAAGGCTCATGGCATAGCCCACCACCACACAGGTCTCAATCGCTACCGCCGCATGGAGGAAGACATTAGTGTGCGTATAATTCTGCACCCACCACGTCACCACGATACTGGTCAAGGCGCCAATAATCACCCCTGGGGCATTGGCGCGCCGCGTCAGTAGCCCCAGCGCAAACACGCCCGGAAAGCCCCCGCCGATCAGCGCCAATAATTTTAGATACTGATACCACAGCGACTCCACGCGGAGCGAAGCAATCAACGCCGCCATCACCGTGGCGAGCCCTCCGGCCAGAAGGGTCGTCCAACGCGCTTGGCGCGTGCGCTGCGCATCATCAGTCGCGGCACTAAAGAAAGATGAAAAATCGGTGACAATAATCGCCGCCGTCGCATTCAACGCACTGGATAAAGCCCCCATGGCCGCGGCGAACAAGCCCGCGATAATCAGGCCAACCATGCCGTGTGGCAGTTCATTGACGATGAAGTACGGAAAGATCGCATCGTTCGGGAGCGCCGCCAACAAACGCTTGGGATGGGCCTGATAAAAAACGGCCAAAGCCGTTCCGACAAAAAAGAAGATGATCGTAGACGGCAGCCCGAGTAACGTGCCGAGAATAACTGTACGCTTGGCTTCACTAGCATTCGCCGTCGCCAAGGCGCGCTGCATCAGCGGCTGATCCGCCACTTGCGTAAAATTGAGCCGCAGAACATACCGATAAAGACCCACACCGTCGGTGTGTTGATATACCAAGACCAATCGACCATGTGAAATTTCCCCATCGCAGTACCCGTGTTAATAATTCCCCCCAGCCCACTCGGAACCCCGTGGGCCATAAACCAAATCGCGGTGCCGACGCCCCCCAACATGACGCCGACCTGCAGCACATCCGTCCACACCACGGCCTTAAAACCTCCTTCCATCGCGTAGATGGTCGTGACGGCCCCCCATCAAAATAATACTGAGGTAAACATTTAAACCCGTGACCGTCGCCAGCGCGAGCGCGGGGAGCAGCATCACGACACTCATGCGGCCGCAGATCTTGAGGAGCACGACGAGGCCAGCGCCTAACAGGCGCACCTTTCGACTAAAACGACGCTCCAAGTAATCAAAAATTGTAGTGAGATTTAGCCGCCGCAGCAGTCCCACGAAAACCAACCCCACCACCACCCCCGCCGGGGATTGCGCGGGCCCCGAACCAAACGCGAGCCAGTAGGATTGAAAAGTTTTCGCCGGCAAAGCCATGAAGCTAATACTGCTCGTATCAGTGGCAAAAAAGCTAATGCCCGCCGCCCACCACAGAATTTTCCCATCACCCAAAAAGAAACTGCCGCCCGCGCGGCGGCGGCGAGCACACCACCAGCCAATGCCGAGATTAAGCGCAAAATAAATCGCGAGCATTACGTAGTCAGGCCACGTCAACGTATGGGGCACGAGTAGGCTGGGAGAATCCATCGGGGGAATAACTAAGAGGACGAAGGTCAGGGTCGGCCAACCCTCAAGGCAGTGACCACGAAGTTTAGCTCCCGCTAGATCGGCAAGCGATAAATGAACTCAGGCGCAGCTGACCCTGGCTCAGGGCTGTGTCTTGAGAATAAAGTGGGTCGCGGCACCATAGGTGACCTCGATATAATTCTGGCGCGGTACGGCCACCCAACTTTGCGCGTCGGTCGTGATCGTGACCGCAAGGCCGGGCAAGCTCCAGCGATCTCGCGCCACCTGCTCAAGCACCGCGGCGGGCGCCGCGATTCTAAACATGGCATTGCCGGTGGCCGTAATGGTCAGTTGATTTTTTCGGCGCGCGCATCGAGCTTCGCCGCCTGCCGCAGCACGATCCAACCCACATCACCGGACGGCATTTGCCGATGAATCATGGCCGGATGAAATTGGCTCGTGGTTTTAGGAATTTCGCGAGTGAGCCCGGTAGCTTCCGCTCCAATCATGACCGTTGCTCCGAGCCAGGCCGTCGCGACCCGCTGACCATCCGCGATGGGGCGAGTCAGCTGACGCTCGCCTTGTAAGTGCTCAAAGTGTCGGCGGGCGTCAGCCGGCATTGCGACGCCGAGAATCGTATAAGTCGGCGTGCACAGAAAATCCCCCCCATGGTCCATTGGTTGATCCACCGGCGGCAGCGGGGTCAGTTCCACGGGTAAGGTCAGCCCGAGCCAGACGCCGACCAACGAGGCATAGCGACGTAAATCGACCCCGTAGGCGCGATCATACGGGCCGGCCATATTCTTTAAACCGGCGTGATAAAATTGCGCGAGATTCCGCCAGAGCGCGGCTTCCATCGTCGCGCCAAGTTCGCGCAAGCGCGGAGTAACCCCATGCCGACGCAGGAGCGCCGAGCCGTAGAGATCGACCCCGTAATAGGTGGGCGAATTATATTCATCAAAACTTTCATGGGGCCGAAACGCGGTATAAATTGCTTCGACCCACGCTTCGCCGGCTTGCACCCACTCGGGGCGGTGCAAACGTTCACCCGCATACGACAAAAGAAAACCCTGCATCAAAGCGATATTGGTGTAACCCGGACGCAATCGACCGTGCTTCAATTCCCCTTCAACCGCGCGGCGAATGGACTGCTCCATCGCAATACGATCGGCGGCCGGAATCCGCTCCTCGTACTCGATGAGCGCGAGGGCAAAAACTGTGCCAATAAATTGCCGCCAGTTGGGATCATAATCGCGCCACATTTGCGCCGCCAGTGGCGGAGTCGCCTTGCCGGTCGACCGGCGATACGTTCCATCCCAGGGCATGGTTGGCTGATCATATTGCTGCGCCAAGACCGCGCGGAATAAGCGCAGGCTGCGGGCTAAGTCCCCCGGTTGGTCGCGCTGCAACAAGCCGAGGGCGTACCAAGATGATCCCCTCACCCCGAGAACCAACTCGGCGCCCAGCGGGGCGGAAGGCGGCAAGGGAGCCACCCGCGCATCCTAGGCGGCGTCGGCGCTTCGCAACGAAGTCAGCAGCATCTCCTGCGCCCGAGGCGGCAACGGCTCGCGGGCGAGCAAGCTGTGCCCCCAGAGGACGAGCAAAGTACTAAGCCCAAGCTGCCCACCCTGCTGAGCAAGCAACGCACCAAGTCGCCGAGGTAATAGCTTCATCACTAGAGCAAAAGATTTCCTACCCCCAAAAGCCAGCGGCGAAACTCCATCTGCAGATTAGCAAACTCGCTCAGGGCAAAACGACCGGACGAAGGGCCGCCTGGGTAACGGAAAGCTCGCTCGCGGAGGGAGCGGGTAAGGTAACTTGTCCGGTCGCCGCCCATTCCGTACCGCGCTGAAAAGTTAACTGAAAGCCGCGACCTTGAAGGGTCTCGACGGAGTGACCCAGCGCGGTGTGAAAAACCCGGCCTGCTCCGTACGTGACCGCGAGCAAGAGTGGTTCGTGCTCCTTTGTGCGATCGGAGAGCGCGGCAGCCAGCACGGTAAGCGAGTTCGCCGGGCCCCGCAGCCCGTGATAGAGTTCATCTTTAGCGTGGAGCCATTGCGGCGGCAACCCGAGCAGGATCGGATGATCCGGGCTGAAAGATTCCATCAGGAATTCGTGTTGCGGACCATGCCCGCCAGCCGGGCCAGGAGTTAAATCTTTAGTCCAAACGCCACTGCGCAGCCGCAGATAGGGACCCGATTTTTCGGTGCGCCCGCCCCAACCACCAAGACCGATCATCTCATTGTACTCGGGCCAATCAGGAAAAGCGTTGTCGGCGGCATGATAGGAAACAAAGCCGCCCCCATCCCGAACATAAGCGACAAAAGCCGCACGCACCTCGGCAGGCCAATTTTCGCCATTATAATTTGATACGACGACGGCGTAATTTTTAAAATCAGGCCGCCACTGAGCCCACCGCGCAGGGGCCTGGGCTTGGTAGTCGGCCTCCGCTAGAGTGAACGCCTGCAATTTTTCGGCGTGCGCGGCTTTTTGCTCGGGCGTCGCACCCTTCGGCAAACCTGGCGCCGTTGGTCGCGTGGGCGTCGTGGTCACTTCGGCGGTAAAAAGCCCCGCGTCTTCAAGAATTTTTTTCAACACGGGCGTTGTCGCGGTCCACGCGTGATTATTTTGCCCATCGATAATTAAAACTTTGAGCTTGGCCGCCAGCCCGTGCGAACCGGTCATGAGTAGCATCAAAAAAGTCAGGGCGGCTCGCCTAGGGAAACGTATATTGCAGCAACGGTTAATCATTTTTTTTTAAAAAAAAAGGGGGGGGGAAGGTGGCATTAAGGGATGGCGATTCGAAGATTTTTAAAGTTCGCCCCGATGTCAGGGCCAAAGTGCTGAAAACGTTAAAAGTAGTAACTTATCTGTGCCCGGGCAACTCAGCGCTGACGCCGCGCCGGGGCAAGCTGGGCCCGCAGTTCTGCCACCGTGTCGGCATAGGCTGGATCGGCGGCCAAATTGGTCGTCTCGGCTGGATCTTTTTCTTCGTCAAACAGCAGCGCCTGCATCGTAGCACCCGTACCCCACTCGATGTAGCGCCAGCGATCGGTCCGGATCGTATAGCCATCAGCGGCGGCCACGCGGGCACCATTGGCTGTGCCTAGGTCCGACTGACTAATTGCCGAAGTGCGAACCGTCGCCGTGACATCATTGAGCACCGGTTGCTGATTACGGCCATCGAGATACGACGGGACTGATAAACCGGCGAGTCCCGCGAGCGTGGGATAAACATCCAGCAACTCGGCGATACTACGCGTCGACTGGCCGTTAGCTTTCGCCCCAGGGGCGGCAATAATCAACGGCACCCGCGCGCTTCGCTCAAAGAGACTCCGCTTTTGCCACAAGCCATGATCACCCAAGTGGTAGCCGTGGTCACTGGTAAAGACGATGACGGTTTGGTCGGTGAGTCCAAGCCGATCCAGCGCGGCCACCACGCGGCCGACTTGCGCATCCATGAACGAGATCGAGGCATGGTAGGCTTGAATGGCCAGCCGGCGTTGATCATCGGTGGCGGCGTCCTGCTCGGGCAACGCGCTCGCGTACGCGGCGGCCGGCGTGCGGGTGAGATCGTCCGCGCTAAGTTTGGGCAAAATAATCTGGTCGAGCGGATAAAGCTCAAAATATTTCTTTGGCGCGACGTAGGGCGTGTGCGGCCGGTAAAAGCCAACGGCGAGAAAAAAGGGCTCCGCATTTTTCTTAAAACGCTCGAGCAAACGAACCGCCTCCGTGGCCCCGATCCCGTCACTGTGATCAGTATCCTCCCCTTCGTCATCCGCGAGCCAACTCAGCGTGGCGCCTAATTGACCAGGTTTAAGCGAAAATATCTTGGCGTGCTCCTCGCGGTCGCGTCCCCGCGGATTGATCACTAAATCCCACGACGCAAAATCATCCAGACTTGATGTACCGATATCGGCCGGCACGCCGTAATGATAAAGCTTACCCACCCGAGCGGCAAACCAGCCCTGCTGCTTGAAGAGCTGCGGCAGCGTAATCGTATTGGTAATTTTATTGCGAAAATGGGTGCGAAAATCCCCGCGCCCACCGGGATTCGTCAGCACCCCAGTGGCGTTCGGTGAGCGCCCCGTTAAAAATGAAGAGCGACTCGGCGAGCAAAGCGGGAACTGACAATACGCGCGCTCAAAGCGCACCCCGCGCGCCGCCAAGGCGTCTATGTGGGGGGTCTTCAAACCCGGCGCGCCGTAGCAGCCCAGATCGCAGTTGAGATCATCCGCGATCAGAAAGAGCACATTCAGTTTGGGTGCGGGCGCGGCGAAGAGCAGCCGGCTTGCCGTAAAAACCACTAAACAAATAATCGGGCGGATAATTTTTGTGAGCATAAAATAAATACTAATCGCGGACGGGGCTCGGCGCATTGAGGCGCAAGGCGTGCGCCGCCACGCCGGGGGCATTTCCGCGCCAAAATTCGGTGCGCTTCACGCCAGTGGCGTGATCCATATTTGTCGGTGACGGGATAAGCTTTTTCGAGCCACTCGGAGAGTTAGTCGGAGTGATGAGCTGAGGTTGGGGTGGTGGTTGTGGTTTGTCGATCTTTGACGGAGGGTGGCCGAAGGCCAACCGGAGTCGGAGATCGAGAGAGTTGGGCGGCGTAGTGGACT
>SXGR01033686.1_pt1 | contig 10884 bp, 12 predicted proteins | sample 3174711 | NCBI WGS metagenome assembly SXGR01 (sample SAMN11356860, study PRJNA531348) | freshwater metagenome | isolation source: freshwater sample F1-60 | place: China: Fuxian Lake, Yuxi | collected 2017-12-25 | reverse complement strand
GGCCGGAGAGCCGGGCCCCTGCCGCTCCTCCGTTGACGGGGCAACGGTTGCCTCCCTATGATGCAGGTTCTATGCGACGAAACGAATCAGGACGGACCAATCCGACCGCTCTCGTGGTCCTCATTGGATTGATTATCACTTGCGTGTGGGTCTGGAAGCGTCTCCTGCTGGAGACGCAGGAATATGTGATCGATCAAGCCATTCCCATGGCATTTGCCGGGTTGGTGATCGTGGCAGGCCTATCGGTGCTGGTTCGGGCGATCAAGCGCCAATTGGCGAAACGGCGCGATCGGGCAACGCTGTTAGCCTTGTTTGAGCAGGCGAAGGGGCGGGACAAGAAACTGGAGATCGCCTTTGCGCTGATCGAAGTGAATGAGTATCAAGCCAAAGGGTTGGAGCCGGTGATTCCCGCATTGCGCGATCTTTTTGCTACGACCTTGCAGCGGGCGCTGGACGACAAGCAGCACCGGATTCGCGGGATGGCCGCCAGCCACCTGGGCGTCTTGAACGATAAGACCGTCGTGCCCATGTTGTTGAAGGCGCTGGAGGACGACCATGCCTATGTGCGTTCCAGCGCGGCCCTGGGGTTGGGGCGGCTGCGCGCCAGCGAGGCGAAGGAAAAGTTGACGGTGGTCATGAAAGATGATTGGGATCAAACGGTCAGAAGCCGATCGCGAGAGGCGCTGGAGCGGATCAAGTAGCCTTCAGTCTTCTGGTTCCGCCTGTTCGTCGACCCATTCGATGCAGGCGATCTCCGGTGCGCAATTCCACCGCAAGGGAAGAAATGACCAGCCGAGCCCGCGATTGACATAGAGTCGGCGGCCCGGCGCTCCGTGATGTCCATCGATCCGTCCGCTGCAGCCTGGCGGGAGCCAGATCATCGGCACGCCGGGGATGCGGCATTGGCCCCCGTGGCTATGGCCGCACAGGATCAGATCGACAACATGGTGGTCTTTCAATTGCTCGAGGATGTTGGACGCATGGGCCAGTAGAAGGGTGAAGCGGTTGTCAGCGCGCGCGGGTAGACAACTCAAGTCGGCCCGATGCAGCGAGGGATCGTCGACGCCGACGATGGCGAGCTCCCCCCGTCTGTTTGAATGAAGGTGGCCTGATTGATCAAGAGGGTGATCTTGTGGCGATCGGCGAGTTCGGCGTAGTGATCGATCGGTACGCCGCTGTAATGGTCATGGTTGCCCAGGGTAATGAAGACTGGCGCCACCTCGCACAGGCCGGCAAGAAAGCGAAACATATGGGGCAGTCCATCCGGCACGTTGAGCAGGTCGCCGGTGATGAAGATCCAGTCAGGGCGGAGTTCGCCGACGGCTGCGACAATGAGATTGTGGCGCGGCTGATAGTGGTCGAGATGGAGGTCGCTTAGGTGGACGGCCCGCTTGCCGGCTAGGGGACTATGTTCATAGGTGAGCCGGGAAGCGTCATGTCCTGACAGCCCGATTCCCCAGTGGGGCACGAGACTGAAGAGCCGATAGAGGGGCTTGCTCAGAGAATGTCCGATGAAGGCACGGGCACGATCGGCCCAGGGTCGTTGGCGGGGTCTTATCCCATCACCCGATTTAGTTCGGCGCGATCGGAGGGGGTGACGCGATAGCCCCGCTCATAGAGGTCGCTCATCCCCTGCATCAAGGCATCCATATTGCGGCTGCGGTACCAGCTGTCGAAGCGCTCCGTTAGTGATGCGACCTGTGTCTGGGCCTGGTCCCTGTCATTGTAGGGGAGGGCGAGGGTCCGGAAGAGATCTTGAAGCTCCGTGTGGCTATAGACCGCATCGTCATTCCGGTCTGCGACCAGGGCGAATTCATAGAAGGTCAGACTGACGGAGAGCAGGGACTGGGTCTTGGAAAAGTCGTCTCGCGCTTCATCCATTCCGCCAGGGTAGGCGCGGGGACAATCCACTTCCGGCTGGGCTGTGGTTTGCCAGCTGATTCCTTGGGCAGTGGGGGGTGGCGGTGTTTTCGCTTTGTGGTAGAACCAGGTCACGCAGCCACTCGCTTGCGCAAAGGCCTGCTTGTCTTTATGGATCTGCCGGCCGATGTGGCGGGTAAACTGCTCAAAGATCCGGTTCTCTTTGCTTGACGAGTCGCCTGGGAAGATCGCCATCAGCAGAAGGGTGACGGCGAGCCCTGCCGTCACCAGCCGGACGGTCGCTCGGTGGATCAATCGAAGATGATTTATTGGACCGGTTGTGAAGTTGGAGGCCGGGTAAACAGACATAGGAAAGTATACCATGCGAGTCTCCTTGCGCCCCATCGATGTTGAGCGAGGGGTAAGGGAGATCGCGCGCGAATGAAGAAGGGGCTTGTGACACCATGACCATGCCATTTTTGACCGCAGAACTGCCGGGCATCGGCGGACAGATGCGGACGCTTCCGGAAGACTTCCAAGTTGAGGAACGACCGCTTTATCTCCCTTGCGGGGAGGGGGAGCATCTCTATCTCAAGATCAAAAAACGGCTGCTGTCAACGTCGGATCTCGTCCTGCGACTCTCTTCGGCCTTGGGGGTGAAAGCGCAAGCGATCGGTGTGGCTGGCCTTAAAGACGCCAGGGCCGTGACGACGCAGATGATTTCGCTGCTGGGGATTATGCCGGACCGGTTGGATCGATTGAAAGTGGATGAGCAACTGTTGTCGGTGGAGGTGTTGGGCCGGCATCGCAATCGATTGCGGACCGGGCATCATGCAGGCAATCACTTCCGGCTGGTGATCCGGGATGTCGCCCTCCATGCACGCGAAACGGTGCCTCAGGTCTTGGACCTCTTGGTACGACGGGGTGTGCCGAACTACTTCGGTCCGCAACGGCAGGGACGGAGCGGCATGAACTACCAGACGGGAGCCGAATTGCTGGCGGACCCAGCCTGTCGCAACAAGCTAAGTCGGTCCAAGCGCATGTGGTATCTCAATGCCTACCAGTCGTATTTTTTCAATGCCATGCTGGCCAGACGGTTGGATCGGATCGATCGCATCCTGGTGGGTGACTGGGCCATGAAGATGGAGAATGGCGCTTGTTTTCTGGTTGAGGATGCCGCGATTGAACAGCCTCGGGCCGACCGGTTCGAGATCAGTCCGACCGGAATTTTGTTTGGGTCGCGGGTGTCGTGGGCCGGAGGAGAACAGGGCGAGATCGAACGGGCCGTGGTTTTTGAGAGCGGGGCCACGCCGGAGGGTCTCACGGAAGCGGCGCAGGCCTGCGGGTTTCGCGGTGAGCGCCGTTCGCTCCGAACCTCCCTGGCCGATTTGGACTGGAGCTTGGACGGGACCGTGCTGACACTGTCTTTTTCGCTGCCGCCCGGCGCCTATGCGACAAATATTTTGCGGGAGTTGATGAAGACCGAGTAGCAGGCTGCTCCAAATGCCCGCTAGTTTCGCTCTCGGCTCGACAAGGTCCTCGACATACCATACCGCAAGGGTACGCCTCTGGCCTTGTCATCGCCTGCGGCCTTGCTGTCGGAGCATTTTGAGTAGCCTGCCAGGTTGTGGATATGAGTGAGGGGATCCTGTCGCGCGGCGCGGGGTTAGAGAGTCATAGCACCGTCAAGCCTAAACGTCTGCAAGTTTGGGAGAGGGCCTGATGACGTGACGACTTGCCGACGTTTCGACTCGAATCTAGGATTTGCTTCGAAAGAAGAATGAGCCGTAAAGGCCGGCGATGGCGATGGTGACGAGCTCGATCGTGAGCAGCAATCGGCTGACGATAGCGTCCGGTGTGGGTGGCGCGAGGACGAAATGCATGCCGAGAAACTCAGGCGGTTGTGAGGGGGGCGTTTCCCAGGGCGGGAAGAGGAGGGCGAGGCACAGGGCCACTATCATGCCGTAAATACAGTGGAGATTCAGCTGATCCGCTTGCGGCTCAGCTGGCGCCGTTGGCGGCGGAGAGGGCTCAACGTGGTCGGCATGAAGCCGTTGGCCGCATTGGGTGCAGTAGCGGCTGATCTCCGGAAGTTCGCGTCGACAGGCTGGACAAATCTTCATAGAGGATAAGCTACACGGAATCACGCTACTTTGCTAGGAGGTTGTTGCCAAACTACCCGACCACTGAGGTAATGCTCATGCCAGAACAATTTCTGACGCTCTCAGAAGCAGTCGCAGGCTGTTCAGAAAGACCGTCCAGCAAGGCCGCAGCGAGTGAAGGGCCGAGGCGTACCCTTGGGGGTACGTTGAGGGTCTGAACGATGCGAGAACGAAGCTGGCGGGCTTTCATTGACAGAGGAAAGAAGGGCTTCCTATAATCCCGCGCCAGTTGATTAGTTGAGAAACCCTGATCGGAACCCATTCCTTTTTAAATGATGCAGACCATCAATCGTATCGGGGTGATCGGCGCCGGTGCCTGGGGCACGGCCCTCGCCAAACATATGGCGGGGAAAGGGTTACATGTCCAGCTCTGGGCCTATGAGAGGGACGTGATCGATGCGATCAATCGGACGCACGAGAACCGGATCTTCCTGCCTGGTGTGACCTTGCCTCCCTCGCTCACGGCGACCGATTCTCTGGCGCAGGTCGTGAGCGACTGCGATGGTCTCCTCTTTGTCGTGCCATCGCATGTGGCTCGGCGTGTTTTGGAACAGCTCGCGCCGTTGTTGCCTCCCTTTATGCCCGTGATCAGTGCGACAAAGGGCGTCGAGGAGGAAACATTTCAACTGATGACGCAAGTGATGGAAGAATTCCTCCCCACGACGTTGCACTCGAAGCTGATGGTTTTGTCTGGGCCGAGCTTTGCGGCGGAAGTGAGCCAGGGTCAGCCCACAGCTCTCTGTCTCGCGGGGCTGGAGGCGCCGCTGGTCAGCGTCTTTCAGGCGGCCTTGATGACGCCGGCGCTACGAGTGTATGCGGATAGCGATATGGTCGGCGTCCAACTGGGCGGGGCCTTGAAGAACGTGATGGCATTGGCTGCCGGGGTCGTCGATGGGCTCGGTCTCGGCCACAATGCGCGGGCGGCTTTGATTACGAGAGGGCTGGCGGAAATCGTCCGGCTCGGCCATGCGATGGGCGCCGATGCGCGAACATTTTACGGACTCTCCGGCGTGGGCGATCTCGTCCTCACCTGCACCGGGACCTTGAGCCGGAATCACACGGTCGGGATGAGGCTGGGGAAAGGCGAGAAGTTGGAGGCCATCCTCGGCAGTATGAAGGCAGTGGCCGAAGGGGTGCGGACTGCCAAGGCTGCGTCAGGGTTGGCCCAGCGCCACGGAGTCGAGATGCCGATCGTCCGCGAGATCAACGAAGTGTTGTTCAAAGGAAAATCCTGCCGCCAGGCTGTGACCGATCTCATGGAGCGTGATGCGAAGCCGGAGAAGGGGCAGGCATGAACAAGAAGTCGCTTGAACGACTGTTGACCAAGGTGCAAGCCGGCACCCTGCCAGTGGCCACGGCGCTCGATCAGCTCCGCACCTTGCCCTATGAAGATCTGGGATTCGCGTCGCTCGATCATCACCGGTCGATACGGCAGGGATTCCCTGAAGTCATTTTCTGCGAGGGGAAAACAACGGGTCAGATTCGCGCCATCGCCAAGGCCTTGCTGAAGCATTATCGTCCCCTTTTGGCCACGCGCGCGACTCGCCAGGTGGCTACATTGATCAAACGGCTGGACAAGCGAGCGGTCTATCATGACGAGGCGCGCATCGTATCGATCCGGGATCCCAAGCAGCCGCTCCAGGGCCATGTCCTGGTGATTACGGCTGGCACGTCGGACATCCCTGTCGCGGAAGAAGCGAGAGTGACGGCGGAGGTGATGGGGAGCAAGGTCGAAATGCTTTATGACGTCGGGGTGGCAGGGATTCATCGGCTGCTGGAACGTCAGCGCCGGCTGATGGTAGCCCGGGTCGTCGTGGTGGTGGCAGGGATGGATGGAGTCTTGCCAAGCGTGGTCGGCGGCTTGGTGCCCTGCCCGGTCGTGGCTGTGCCGACGAGCCGTGGCTATGGCGCGAGCTTTGGCGGGCTCGCGGCTCTCTTGACGATGTTGAATTCCTGCGCGGCGGGAGTCGGCGTGATGAATATCGACAATGGATTCGGGGCCGGTTGTCTGGCCCACCGGATCAACGTGCTGGGGCCGACGTGAAAGGTGAAACGATAAGAGGTGAGGTCTTGGCGAGCACCTTTCACGTATAACGGTTCACCGTTTACGGTTTCTTATTTGACTTCGATCGTTCCGCGTTTCGGCCAGCCAACCATCTGTGTTCTGGGACCCTTCTCGCCATTCGCCAGCAACTTGGGCCGCACTTCGAAGTGGTAGAGCCCCGCTCCCGCCGTGACTTTCTTCTGGTCCAGTCCGTCCCAGGTCAGCTCGACAGATACTTGTGGGGGCGCGCCGCCGTCGGTTGCGGCTGCATGCGGCTCCAGTGCTGTGCGCGTGGTGAGGAAGCGGAGCGAGTTCTTCGAGGGCGACGTGATGAAGGAGGAGACTTCCAGCAGCGTGGCGCCGTTCAGCTCTTTGGGGAGCTGGATCAAGGCGGAAAACTGCAAGGAGCCGGACGCAGTCGTATAGGGGTTGGGGGAGACTTTTAGGTCGAGGATCCTGAGCTCCGGTTCATGGCGCGGGCCCTGGTGGGGTTTCGATTTTGCCGAGGCGACAGCCGGGACCCAGAGGAGCAGCGCCGCGCAGAGCAGCAGCCGGGAGGCGCGACCGGTCCACGATCCGAAAACTGTCGAGCTGGGTCTGTGGAAGGGCTGGAAAATGGTCATAGGGTTCTGTGCGGCAGAGGTCTATTGTTGTGACGCGCCCGGTCGCTGGGCCAATGCAGTGGGGATAACACAGCGTTGGGAGGCTGTCAACGCTTGGACTGAGTTGATTGCCGTTCGTACGCGCCTTGGGTAAGATGGCGGTGGTTGAATCGGGCAGAGAAAGGACGCACGTGGGTTCGCATCTCCATTTTGATTGTTATTCCGGCATCAGCGGCGATATGACCCTTGGCGCGCTCGTGGATGTGGGCGTGCCGTTTTCCGACTTGGTGAAGGGGCTGAAGCAGCTCAGGCTGTCAGGCGTCACGCTCAAGAAGCGGCGGGTGCAGCGAGGGGCGATCCATGCCACGAAAGTGGATGTCGTGATCGCATCAGGATTGCGCAAGCCCCTTTCGCTCCGCCGGATCCATGCGATTCTCTCCGCGAGCCGGCTCCCGGACAAGATCAAGCAGCAAAGCCGGTCCGTATTCGATCTCTTGGCTGAGGCGGAAGGGCAGGCCCATCGTGTGGCCAAGGATCATGTCCATTTCCATGAAGTGGGCGTGCTGGATTCGTTTGTCGATATTGTGGGCGGGCTGCTTGGCTGCGATTTACTGGGTGTGACTCGCGTGACAGCCTCCCCGGTCAATGTCGGAACCGGGACGTTGCAATCGGCGCATGGGATCTTACCTGCGCCGGGTCCGGCAGTCGCCATTCTGTCGAAAGGGATTCCGATCTACAGCGCCGGCCCTGCCAGGGAGTTGACGACGCCGACCGGCATGGCGCTCTTGCGTGTCCTGACCTCGGACTTCGGTCCCATGCCGGTGATGGCGCCAACGGCCATCGGCTATGGAGCGGGTGATGCCGATCCCGAAGGCTGGCCGAATGCCTTGCGGGTGCTTCTGGCGCGACCGTCATCCAAGGGGCTGCGCGGGCAGGATACGGTGTTGCAGGTTGAAACCAACCTTGACGATGTGAACCCGCAGATCTATGAACATGTGCTGGAGCAGTTGTTGTCCCGCGGGGCGCTGGATGTGACCCTCGCGCCGGTCATTATGAAACGGGGCAGACCAGGTGTCGTGCTGACCTGTCTGGTGGCCCAGGCCCAGCTGGATCAGGTGCTGGATGTGGTGTTTCAGGAAACGACGGCATTGGGAGTCCGGGTCTGCGAGGTGATGCGGCAGATCCTCCCGCGGCGATTCATGTTAGTGAAGGTCCCTGGAGGAGTGGTGCGCATGAAGATTGCCGATGTGAACGATACAACGAGTAAGGCGGCTCCGGAATATCTCGATTGCAAGCGGATTGCCGAGCGAACGGGTCGTCCCGTGAAGGCTGTGCTCGACGATGCGGCCCGCGCCTACGCCAACCGGCGGACGGGCAGAGTGGCGGGCCGGCCATGACAGTTCTCCTCTATAGCCTGCTGTTCTTCGTCTCCGTCGCGGTGACGTTGGGCGCCTGCACGCTTTTCACGAACGCCATCGAGTGGCTGGGGAAACGGTTCGACCTGTCCGAAGGCGCGGTCGGCGGTGTGTTGGCCGCCATCGGCACCACGTTGCCGGAAACGTCGATTCCCATCATCGCCATTTTCTTTGGGGCCAGTCGCGCCGAAGCGGAGGTGGGGTTGGGGGCGATCCTTGGCGCGCCTTTCATGCTGAGCACCCTGGTGATTCCCATCTTGGCCATCTTGCTGGTGGTCTATGCCAGGCTGGGGAAGCGAACCGCTGCGTTCCGATTGAGCTATCCCGATGTGACGAGCGATCTCTCCTTCTTCGTGGTGGGCTACAGCGTCGCACTGGGCTGTGTGTTCGTCCCCTCCAAGCTGGTGCATATCCTGGCCGCAGTCGGGCTGATCAGCCTCTATCTCTATTACGTCAAACTGAAATTCAGCGAGGTGGCCGATGAGGGGGGGGGCGAGGGTGGCGCGCTGGAGCCTCTGTTTTTTGCCAGAAAGGCGGCAGTGCCGTCGTTCGGATTCATCGGCCTTCAGGCAGTTCTCGGCTTGGCAGGCCTCGCGCTCGGCGCGCACCTCTTCGTGCTTGCCGCAGAAACCATTGCCGGAGCTCTGTCGATTTCGCCGTTGATTCTGGCTCTGCTCGTTGCGCCATTGGCGACTGAGTTGCCGGAGATGTCGAACAGTTTTCTCTGGCTCTATCGAAAGAAAGATCGTTTGGCGGTGGGGAATGTCACGGGCGCGATGGTTTTTCAGGGGACGGTCCCTGTTTCGATCGGTCTGTTAGGCACGGATTGGGTTCTGGCCCCGACCGCCTTGATCACCATGGTGCTGGCTGTCGTGGCGAGCACATTTTTACTGGCGCAGGCTGCCTGGAGCGGCCTGTGGCGGCCCTGGCTGCTGGGCGGGAGTTCACTCCTGTATATCGGGTATGTGCTGTACCTGTATTGGCTGTAGATCCGTGATGGGTGATGTGGGATGAGCACGAAGACGAAAGAGAAACCGCTCCTTGGTATCACGATGGGAGATCCGGCCGGGATCGGCCCTGAGGTGATTGCGAAGGCCTTGGCCGGGACGAAAGTGCGACGGTTGTGCCGTCCGCTGGTCATCGGCTCTTTTCCGGTGATGCAGCAGACGGTGAAGAGCCTCAAGCTGAAGATGGACGTGGTGCGAGTGGAGGGGCACGAAGCGGTGTTCCCACGGTCGAATCAGCTCGCGGTGCTGGACCCGCTTGACCGCCCTCTTGGGCGGTTTACGCGGGGAGTCGCCGCATCCGTAACGGGGGCTGCCTCGTTGCTGTTCATCAAGAAAGCGGTGGAGCTGTCGCAGCTCGGTTGTATCGACGGCATGGTGACGGCCCCGATCAATAAAGAAGCGATCAAGATGGCAGGCTGCCATTTCCCCGGCCATACGGAATTGCTGGCAGATCTGACCAAGACGCAGGACTCCGGTATGATGATCGTCGGCGGCCCTCTTCGGATCATGTTCGTGACGACTCATGTCGCGATTAAAAAATTGCCAGCACTCCTCACGCAGGCCAAGATCGAAAAAGCCATCAGGCTGGCCCATGTGGCCTTGTGGGACCTGTTCGGGATCAAGAAGCCGAGAGTCGGTGTGGCGGCGTTGAATCCCCATGCGGGAGAGCATGGCCTATTCGGGGACGAAGAGGAGCGGATCATCCTTCCTGCGGCCCGTGCGGCGCAGGCCAGGGGGATTCTGGCCAGCGATCCCCTGCCGGCCGACACCCTGTTTGGCAAGGCTGCCAAGGGCGATTACGACGGGGTAGTGGCTCTCTATCACGATCAAGGATTGATCCCCTTGAAGCTGGTCGCCTTCGGCACCTGCGTGAACTTGACGGTGGGGTTGCCGATCATTCGCACCTCGGTCGATCATGGGACGGCGTTTGATATCGTAGGGAAAGGCATCGCAGATCCTGGCAGTCTGGTCGAGGCGATCACGCTGGCCGCCATGCTTGCAAGGGTCGATCGGCAGTGAGGTCCGTTTCGTTACGGAAGAAGGGGGCCAGATGACAGACGATCTGAAGCGGGGGCTTGTGCTGGTGCAGCAGCAGTTGAAAGAGCTGGACACGATTTTCACAGAGACGATGGAGACGCTCAATACCGTGGCAGGGGTCGAACGATTGGCAAAATGGAAAGCCACGACGGTGGCGTTGCTCACGGAGTCTCTGGGCCAGAAGGAAGGGCAGAAGTTTGCCTCCCTGCAGCCGGGGCCTTCGTTCACGAACGACCTGGTGGAAGAGTTTACCGACCTCATCGACTATTTCAAGACGCCATTGGTCGATCTGTCGAAGCAATTGGCGCAAGCCACGCCTCGTTCATCCGGCGGGAATTAACTGGTGTCGATTCCTGACCTCCCTCCACCCATCAAGCGGCTCGGCCAAAACTTTCTCATCGATCCCAACATCGTGCGCAAAATCGTCGCCTTGGCGGAGCTGGGCCCCGGCGACCATGTGCTGGAAATCGGCCCAGGCCGCGGTATCCTGACAGAGGCCTTGAGCCAGGCGGCCGGTGATGTGACGGCAGTCGAATTGGACCCGTTGCTCCATGCCTATCTTGAGACCAGGAAAGCGGAGCTTCCCAATGTGGAATTGGTCTGTGCGGACGCGCTGGCCTATCCGGTCGAACGGCTCCCGATAGGGACGATCGTCGTCGCCAATCTGCCCTACTACATTTCGACCCCCCTGCTCTTTCGATTGCTGGACCAGCGAGGACGGTTTCCCCGGATGGTGCTCATGCTGCAATCCGAAGT
>SXGR01424033.1_pt1 | contig 10886 bp, 8 predicted proteins | sample 3174711 | NCBI WGS metagenome assembly SXGR01 (sample SAMN11356860, study PRJNA531348) | freshwater metagenome | isolation source: freshwater sample F1-60 | place: China: Fuxian Lake, Yuxi | collected 2017-12-25 | reverse complement strand
GGCAGCAGAGATGCATGAATATTGATGCAGCCCAGCCGCGGCAGCGTCAGAATCGCGGGCGGCAAAATCAGGCCATACGCAGCGACGATCATGGCGTCGGCGTGCGTAGCGGCGATTAAATCACGCGCGCCATCAGTTTTGAGTGTGAGGGGCTGCTCAACTCTAAGTGATTGTTTTTGTGACATATTTTTTACTTCGGACGCAACGAACTTTAAGCCGCGTCCGGCCGGCCGGTCAGGCTGAGTAAGCACTAACACAATTTCGTGGCCCGCATCGATCAGCGCTTGCAGCGCGGTTGCGGCAAAAGCAGGCGTTCCGGCAAAAATCAGCCGCAAAATAAATCCTTTTAAAAACAGATAGTTATGATATTTCAGTTACGCCGTCAGGCCACGTCGCGCTGCCGTTTTTTGATCTTGGCCAAAATACGTTGCTGTTTTAGCCTGGACAGGCGCTCGACAAACACTTTGCCTTCCAGATGATCCATTTCATGCTGAATGCACACAGCCTCCAGCCCGTCGGCCTCGTGTTCGAACGATTGGCCATCGGCGCCCAGCGCCCGTACCCGCACGTGCTGCGCACGCTGGGTCTTTTCGTAGATGCCGGGCAGCGACAAACAGCCCTCGTCACAATCAGCGATACCGGTGGCTTCAAGGATCTCCGGATTGATATAGGCGCGCAATTGGTCGCGGGCGGGCGAGGTGTCAATGACAATAATGCGCCTGTGTATATCCACCTGTGTTGCGGCGAGGCCAACGCCCGGTGCAGCATACATGGTTTCAGCCATGTCCTTGATTAATTGACGAATTTCGTCATTTACGTTCCGCACAGGCTGGGCCACCGTGTGCAGTCGTGGGTCAGGGTACAGCAAAATGGTGAGCTTGGACACAAAAAGTCTTGCTGATAGAAGTAACTAGATGCAGAATTTAATCCAAAGTGTGATGTTGCGCCGGTACAACAATCCAGCCGTTGGGTAACGCTGAAGGGTGTGTCCCGGCTATGGTCGTCTGCACTATCGCGCACGACCGAAAACTCATCAAGGTGCTGCTATGTCCATGAAAAACCGCATTATATCGTTGCTGCTGGCCGCTGCTGCGTCCCTGCTCGCAGCTACTGCCGGCGCGCAGGCGTTGCAAGGTCTGAAGCCGGATGCGCCTGAACGCTATACCGTTGAGCGGGGCGACACGTTGTGGGGCATCTCTGGCCGTTACCTTGAGAAGCCGTGGAACTGGCCGCAATTGTGGAACCTCAACCGTCAGCAGATTCGCAACCCCCACCGTATTTTCCCGGGTGACGTACTGGTGCTGGATCGCGCCACGGGCCGCTTGCGCGTGGAAACCGTGGCCCTGTCACCGCGCGTGCGCGTTGAAAACATCTCAGACGCTGTGCCCACCATCGCGCCCGGCATCATCGAGCCATTTATATCGCGCCCATTGGTGATCAGCGAAAATGAGTTGAACAGCGCGCCGAAGATTATCGCCACCGAAGAATCGCGCGTGGTGGTAGGTGCCGGCAACCTTGCCTATGTGCGCGGCCTTGCCAAAGACAAAGGCGACAACTGGCATATCTATCGCCGCGGCGACAAGCTGGTGGATCCGGACACCGGTACCACCATCGGCTATCTCGGTCTCTATCTGGGCGAAGCACGCGTGCGACACTTTGGGGACATCAGTCGCATCGAGATCATCAAATCCACGCAGGAAATCTACACCGGTGACAGTCTGGTGCCCATTACCAAGGAAGTTCCGGTGTTTGCCTACGCGCCGCGCGCGCCAGCGGGCAAAGTGCAGGGCCGCGTGATGTCGCTCAACGATAATTTGTATGAGACGGGTCGTTACTCTGTGGTGAGCTTGTCCAAGGGGTCAAAGGATGGGTTGGAAGCAGGGCACATATTAGCGCTTTACCGCAGTCCGGCGAGCTCGCGCTACGCCTTGCGCACGAGCTCCTTGCTCGGGCGCACTGGCCCCACCGGCAGCGACGCGCGCCGGCCATACTTTGAAGAACAACTGAACGTGCGCGACAGTCCGATATTCAGCGTGCAAAAGCCGATTAACGATGCCGATATCGCCAAGCTGCCTGAAGAGCGTTACGGTCTGGTGATGGTGTTTCGCACCTTCGAACGCGCGGCGTTCGGGTTGGTGATGCAGTCGAATCTGCCGGTCGCCATCGACGATATCGTTACCACACCCTGATTCTCCGCGCCGCTGCTTCCGCGTCATTTGCGCGCGGCGGCTTTGCCTCGTTCCCGCCGTGCCTGTTGTACCATTTGCCCCCGATCTTGCCGCGTGGCTGCGTTTGTCACTGACCACGGGGCTTAACGGCGAGGCGTTTCGCAAACTGTTGATCACCTTCGGCGGGCCGGAGCAAATCCTCGGTGCCAGCCGCACAGCGCTCACCGCCATCGTCACCGGCAAACTGGCAGATGCCATTCTGGACGCTGATCTTTACAGCGATCCGGCGGCGGTCGAAACGTGGCTTGCCGACAGCAACAATCATGTCGTTACGCTCGCGGATAGCGAATACCCGCAGGCGTTGCTGCAAACGGCTGACCCACCGCCGCTGATCTACGCCAAGGGCCGGCTTGAACTGTTGAACGTGCCTGCCCTCGCGGTGGTCGGCAGCCGCAACGCCACAGCCCAGGGCAAGCTCACGGCGGAATCGTTTTCCACAGCGCTCTCCAACGCAGGGCTAACCATCGTCAGCGGCATGGCGCTGGGCATTGACGCCGCTGCGCACCAAGGCGGACTGGCCGGGCTGTCGTCCACGGTCGCCATCGTCGGCACCGGCCTCGACAAGGTTTACCCGGCGCGCAATCGCGATCTGGCGCATGCCATCGCGGCCAAAGGGGTGATCGTCTCCGAGTTCGCCCTGGGCACGCCGCCGGTCGCTGCCAATTTTCCGCGCCGCAATCGGCTTATCAGCGGCATGACGCGCGGTTGTCTGGTGGTGGAAGCAGCGCTGTCCAGTGGTTCTCTGATTACCGCGCGCTTGTCCAACGAACTGGGAAAGGATGTTTTTGCCATTCCCGGCTCAATTCACTCCACCCTGTCCAAGGGCTGCCACGTACTGATTAAACAGGGCGCCAAGCTGGTGGACGATGCGGCCGATATCCTGACCGAGCTGCGGCTGCCGCAGGCCCCTGGCACCAGCAAAACAGCGGCGTTAGCGTCCTCCAACCACCCGCTGCTCGCTCACATGGCATTCGACCCCTGCGGTATCGACACGCTGGCCGGTCGCGCAGGCCTGCTGGTGCACGAAGTAAGCGCAGCGTTGATCCAGCTGGAATTGGAGGGCGTCGTCGCCAGCCTGCCAGGCGGACTATGGCAAAGGGTGTGTTGATAGATTTATAAGTATATGTTTTTATTGATATTTTTTGATATTGGCCATAGGTTATTTTGCCCACCTGTGACAAAGTGGCTTGCGCTCGCGCCCGGTTTGTTCTTATTATCTGCGCCTCTTTTTGCACTGCAACGTGCGGTGCCACTTGCGATTCGTCGCGATTTTCCCAGTATCTATTCCTAAGGGCGCGGCCCAAAAACCATGTCAAAACAACTAATTATCGCTGAGAAGCCTTCAGTGGCGGGCGATATAGCGCGAGTCCTCGGCGGCTTCAAGCGCCACGACGACTACTTTGAAAGCGACGATTTTGTGTTGTCGTCCGCCGTGGGTCATCTGGTGCAGATCGCCGTGCCCGACGAATTCGAAGTCAAGCGCGGCAAATGGTCGTTTGCCAACCTGCCGGTGATTCCGCCGCATTTTGATTTGCTGCCGATCGAAAAATCCGAAGCGCGGCTGAAACTGCTGACGAAACTGCTGAAGCGCAAGGACGTCACCGGCGTCATCAACGCCTGCGACGCGGGTCGCGAGGGCGAGCTGATTTTCCGTTATATCGCCAGCCACGCTGGCAGCAAAAAGCCGGTGAAACGGCTGTGGCTGCAATCCATGACCGCGGGTTCGATCAAGGAAGGTTTCAAAAACCTGCGCAGCGACGAAGACATGCTGCCGCTGGCCGATGCTGCGATTTGCCGCTCCGAGGCCGACTGGCTGGTGGGCATTAACGGCACGCGGGCGATGACGGCGTTCAACAGCAAGAGCGGCGGTTTTCACAAAACGCCTGTGGGCCGGGTGCAAACGCCCACGCTCGCGATCCTCGTTGAGCGCGAGGAAAAAATCAAACGCTTCGTGCCCAAGGATTACTGGGAAGTGCACGGCACGTTCGGCGTAGCCGAAGGCTCGTACGCGGGCCGCTGGATCGACGAGAACTTCGCCAAGGCCAAGAAAGACAGCAAAGACGCCAAGGAAGCAAAGGACAATGAGGCCGACGCAGACCTGCGCGCCGAGCGTATCTGGGACGCAAAGCGCGCCGAGGCGATCAAGGCAAAGTGTGAAGGCAAGCCCGGCGAGATCGAGGAAGAAAGCAAGCCCACCACGCAGGCATCCCCGCTGTTGTTCGACCTCACCAGTTTGCAACGCGCTGCCAACGGACGCTTTGGATTCAGCGCTCGCACGACCTTGTCGCTGGCGCAGTCGCTGTATGAAAAGCACAAAGTGCTGACTTATCCGCGTACCGACTCGCGCGCGTTGCCTGAAGATTATCTCGACACGGTGAAAGCCACACTCGGCGAGATGGATGGCACGCCCTACGCCCCGTTCGCTAAAAAAATACTCAAGCAAGGCTGGGTTAAACCCACTAAACGCATTTTCAATAACGCGAAAATCTCCGACCACTTTGCGATCATCCCCACCGGTCAATCGCCTAAGGCGCTGAACGAAATCGAAGCGAAGTTATACGACTTGGTGGTGCGGCAGTTCCTCGCGGTGTTTTACCCAAGCGCGGAGTACATGGTCACCACGCGTATCACGCGCGTGGAAAAAGAGGCCTTCAAGAGCGAAGGCAAAGTGCTCGTCAACGCGGGCTGGCTGGAAGTGCACGGCAGGGCTTCCGCCGAAGACGGCGACACGCCCAACCTTGTGGCAGTGAAAAAAGGCGAAAAGGCCAAAACCGAAGCCATCGATATTCTCGCCACGCAAACCCGGCCGCCCGCGCGCTTCACCGAGGCCACGCTGCTCTCCGCCATGGAGGGCGCGGGCAAGCTGGTGGACGACGAAGAACTGCGCGATGCGATGAAAGAACGCGGCCTCGGCACGCCGGCCACGCGCGCGGTGACCATAGAAAAGCTGATCGCCGAAGAATACCTGGTACGACTGGGCCGTGAATTGCAGGCCACGCCCAAGGCGTTTTCGCTGCTGACGCTGCTGCGCGGCTTGGATATACCCGAACTGGCTTCGCCTGAAATGACCGGCGAGTGGGAATTCAAGTTGAAGCAAATGGAGCACGGCAAATTAAAACGTGCCACCTTCATGAAAGAAATCGCCAAGATGACGAAACACATCGTCGATCAGGCGAAGGCGCGCGAAAGTGAAACCGTGCCCGGCGATTACGTCACGCTGCAAGCCAAGTGCCCCGCCTGCGGCGGCACGGTCAAAGAGAATTACAAGAAATTCCAGTGCGAAAAATGCGAGTTTTCTCTGTGGCGCATTCTGGCCGGGCGGCAATTTGATTCGACGGAAATCGATGAGCTGATTGTCAAAAAGAACATCGGCCCGCTACAAGGGTTCCGCTCGCGGTTGGGACGGCCGTTCGCCGCCAACATCAAGCTCAACGCCGAAAACAAACTCGAATTCGATTTTGGCCAAGCCAACGAAGACGCCGAGCCAGTGGATTTCACCGGTCAGGAAGTCATCGGCCCTTGCCCCAAGTGCAAGGCTAACGTCTACGCCCACGGCATGGCCTACATCTGCGAAAAATCCGCTGCGCAACCGCGCACCTGCGACTTCCGCACCGGCAAAATCATTCTTCAGCGCAACATCGAGCCGGAGCAGGTTGCCAAGCTGTTAAGAGACGGCAAGACGGATTTGCTGCATAAATTCATCAGCAAGAAGGGGCGCCCGTTTTCGGCGTTTCTGGTGCGCGGGGGCGACGGCAAGGTGTCGTTTGAGTTTGCGCCGCGTGAACCGAAGGCGGGGACGAAGGCCGCAGTCAAGCTGGCCGACGAGGCTAAAGTGGCAAAAAAACCTGTGGCTAAAAAGAAAGCTCCGGCAAAGGCACGCAAGGCGGCTTGATTTTATTGACGCTAATAGCAGCCGAACCCTCCGCGTCATTCTGACGCAGGCCAGAATGGCGGGTTTGGCAGTTGACCCGCCCGAAACCCTGTCGCCACAGGAATCGCCATGCTAATGATCAACAACGAAGTAGTCGCCCAAACCCTCACCATGCTTGAATGCATCGAGGTGCAGGAAACTGCCTTCGCCGCGCTACTGGAAGGCAAGGCCATCTACCGCCCGCGCATTGATACCTACGTACCGTGCGACCGGGAAGATGGCTATTACCGCTTCGGCACGGTGGAGGGTTCCAGCGGCGGCTATTACGCCGTGCGACTAAAGTCAGACATCGTGCATTGGCCCAGGGGCGCGGACGGCAGTACCTCTGAAAATAAATATTGTGTGCAGCCGGGCACGTTTTGCGGGCTGGTGATTCTGTATAGCGCGGGCAATGGCGAGCCGCTGGCGATCATGAACGACGGCCACTTGCAGCACATGCGCGTGGGCGGGGCGGCGGGCATCGGCGCGCGGCTGCTGGCACGCGAGGACGCGAGTGTCGTCGGCATGCTCGGATCCGGCGGCATGGCGCGCACGTTCCTTGAGGCTTACGCGGCGGTGCGCAAGCTCACTAAGGTGAAGGTGTTCAGCCGCAACCCGGACAACCGCCTTCGCTACGCGGCGGAAATGTCCAAGGCACTGGGCCTTGACGTGGTGGCGGTCGATTCCGCGCGCGAAGCGGTGCGCGGCGTGGATATTCTTTCAACCTGTACCGACAGCATCTCGCCGACCATCGATCGGACGTGGCTTGAGCCCGGTATGCACGTGGTCAACCTTGGCCCGCACGAAATTTCAGCAGACGTCGCGGCGTGCTTTGACGTGAAAGTTCAGCAGGGCAAGGAGGGACTGGATATCCCCGAAAGTGCGTTATACCGCAAGGGTATTGGTGGCAGCCTCGGCGCATTTGTAATGGGCACCGAGGAACAGCAAAAGCGCCTGCCGCGTGCCACCAAAAACCTGAAGCTCGGCGAGTGGCCGGTGTACACCGACATTATTTCCGGCAAGGCGCTGGGCCGTACCTCGCGCGATCAGATCACGCATTACCGCACCATCGGCAACTGGGGCGTGCAGTTTTCCTCGGTGGGTTCACTGGTCTACCGCAAGGCCAAAGCAGCCGGGCTGGGGCACGAGCTGCCGACGGAGTGGTTTTTGCAGGATATCCGCAATTGATGTAAGTATCTGTTTTAATTGGTATTTTATTCTGTCGCTTTGATGCCCGCGGCTTTCACCGCCTTGCCCCAGCGCTGGTACTCGGCAACCATGAATTTACCGAAAGCGTCCGGCGCTGTCGGTGTCGGGTCATAGCCGCGGTCGCTCAGTTGTTTCGCAGCGTCGCTGCCGCTCAAGATTTTCACGAATACGCTGTTGAGTTTGGTGATGATGGGTTGCGGCGTGCCGGCCGGCGCCATCAAGCCGTACCAACCGCTGATGGCGAAGCCCTTGAAGCCGCTTTCTTCAAGCGTGGGCGCTTCGGGCAGCTCGCGCGTGCGCTTGGCGGTGGTGACAGCGAGCGCACGGATTTTGCCTGCGCGTATTTGCGGAATCGCTGCGCCCGGTCCGGAAAACAGCGTTTGCACTTCGCCCGCGAGCGCGGCGGTCATGGCCGGGCCGCTGCCGCGATAGGGTATGTGCGTGAGCTTCAGTTTCGCGGTTTGGTAGAACACTTCCTGCGCCAGATGCGCGGTCACGTTGCCGGAACCGAAGTTATAGCCATTCGGCTTGGCAGCGGCGAGTTTCAAAAAATCGTTGAGCGTTTTCGCCGGAACGGTGGGGTGTATCGATACGATATACGGCTGTTCGATCAATTGCGTGATCGGCGAAAAATCCTTGGCTACATCGAACGGTACCTGCGGATACATCCACGGCGCGACTGCGGTGGCGCCAATTTCCGCGATGATCAGCGTGTAGCCGTCCGGGTTGGCCTTGGCGCCGATGGCGGTGCCGCTGGTGCCTTGTGCACCGCCGCGGTTGTCGATCAGCAACTGTTGCCCCAGGGCGCTGGTCACCGCCGGTTGCAGGATGCGCGACACCAGGTCTGTGCCGCCACCGGGCGGAAACGGGACGATCAGGCGGATCGATTTGTTGGGATAGTTGGCGGCAGACGCGCCGCCTTTGTCGGCGGCGATTGCGGGGGTCGCGATCGCAGCGATCAGAGTGACTTGGGCCAAGGGGGTCAGGCAGGTTGCAACACGAAACATCGACTTCTCCGGGTTTGGAAACGGCGCACGTTACCACGTACTCATGTAGCGAAAAAGCGCCATTTTGTTACAGTCAAAGGCGTGATTGTAAAAATATGCAATAAAAACATATACTTACGTTAATAATGCGAATAAATTAACTTGTCAAACTAATTTTGTCATGTTAATCTCAGCACATGAATTGCGCAGAACGTCTCGTCCAACTGTTTGGCAGCCAAGCCGAAGTGGCGCGCCGCTTCAGCCTTGACCGTGCAGTGGTCAACAACTGGGTCAAATCCGGTTATGTCCCCGCGCGCTGGGCGATGGAAGTGGAGCAGGTCACCAACGGTGAAGTCACCGCCGCTGAAATTTTGAACGATGCCACTGCGCGCAAACCGATCCGGCTGAAATCGCGCCCGGACGGCGAAAACCTTTACATACCACCCTCTGGGAGCGACACCATGAGCAACGAATTTGCACCGTCCAAACGCATCAGCTCTTTCCACCCACCGCAGCGTACGCTGCTCGGCCCCGGCCCCACCGAGATCCATCCGCGTGTTTTGACCACCATGAGCCAGCCTGCCATCGGTTACCTCGACCCCGTGTTCGTGGACATGATGGAAGAGTTAAAAGCGCTGCTGCGTTACACCTATCAAACCAAAAATCCGCTGACGTTTCCGATCTCCGGCCCCGGCTCGGTGGGCATGGAGTTTTGTTTTGTGAACATGGTCGCGCCCGGCGACAAAGTGATCGTGTGCCGCAATGGCGTGTTCGGTGGCCGCATGATCGAGAACGTCGAGCGTTGCGGCGCCACCGCGATTGTCGTTGAGGACAAATGGGGCGAACCGGTTGATCCGCAAAAATTAGAAGACGCGTTAAAAGCCAATCCCGATGTGCGTCTGGTGGCCTTTGTGCACGCCGAGACCTCCACCGGCGTGTTGTCAGATGCGAAAAAGCTCGTCGAGATCGCACACAGGCACGACGCGCTGACTATCGTCGATTGCGTTACCTCGCTCGGCGGATGTGAAGTGCGGGTCGATGACTGGAAATTCGACGCCGTGTATTCCGCCAGCCAGAAATGTTTGTCGTGCACGCCGGGCCTGTCGCCGGTGTCGATCAGCGAACGCGTGGTGGATTTTGTGAAAGGCCGCAAAGACAAAATCCATAGCTGGTTTATGGACATGAACCTGCTGCTCGGCTACTGGGGCGCGACCACCCGCACCTATCACCACACCGCGCCGACCAACTCGCTGTTCGGCCTTCACGAAGCGCTGCTGCTGATCCGCGAAGAGGGCCTCGAAAACTGCTGGGCGCGCCACAAGCGGCATCACATCGCGCTAAAGGCCGGCCTCGAAGCCATGAACCTGAAATTCTTGGTGGACCCGAAATATCAAGTGCCGGAAATGAACGCCGTGCATTGCGCAACGGGTGTCAACGAAGCCGAAGTACGCAAGCGTTTGCTTAACGAATTCGGCATCGAAATCGGCGCGGGCCTCGGCCCCCTGGCCGGCAAAATCTGGCGTTTTGGTTTGATGGGTTACTCGTGCCGTCCGGACAACGTGATGCTGTGTTTGTCGGCGCTGGGCTCGGTGCTGGAAGACATGGGTTACGCTGTGCACGTGGGCGACGCAGAATCAGCGGCGCACGCGGCGTATGCGTCCATGCATACCACCGAAGCAGCAGCGAAACGGCGCAAGACGGCCAAAGCGGCTTAACAGAGCAGCGGAACTACAGCTTTCGTTGCTTCAAGGACGGCCGCGAAGATTTTTTCTTCGCGGCCGTTTTGTTTTTGGCGGGCACCTTTTTCGCTTGCGCACGCACGGCGGCTGCCAGCGCCAGCCGAGCCCACGGCGTCATCAGGTGTGGCGCGTCCATGGCCTCCTCCGGCGCGCGGTAGTAACTCATGGTCATCGTTTTGCCGGCCTTGTCGTAGGCGAAAGGCGCGCACGCCTCGCGCTCGAATGCAGCTCGCGTCGTGTCATCAACCTTGAGATACAACTCCTCCCACGCGATGATGGCAACGAAGAGTCCATCGACGTAGACGCCGTGCCCGCCAAACATGCGTCGCGTTGTTACGCTCCCGGCAGGTGCGAGCAGCTCGCACACGTGACGCACGAAATCACCGTCTTTTGCCACGGGCGTTAAAAGCGTATCAGTATCGTCGCCAGCCCCAACAACAAGCCCATGCTCACCACGTCAGTCGCCGTGGTCAGAAAAATGCTGGAGGCCGTGGCCGGATCGAGGCCGAAGCGCTTTAAGGTGAGCGGAATCAACGCGCCACAGATGCCGCTGACTACGCAAGCGCCTACCAGCGCAAGCCACACGACGCCCCCAAGCAGCAGCGCGTGTTTGGAGCCGGTCATCGTGGCGTAGGCGAACATGCCGAGCCCAGCCACCAGCCCCGTGACCGCACCATTCATCATGCCGAGCAAGGCTTCCTTCATGACCAATGCGCGCTCGGAGCCGGGTTTGAGCTCGCCCAGCGTCATGCCGCGTAGCGTGACCGCCAGCGCCTGACAGCCGGTGTTGCCACTTTGGCCCGCGAGCACCGGC
>SXGR01474251.1_pt1 | contig 10888 bp, 10 predicted proteins | sample 3174711 | NCBI WGS metagenome assembly SXGR01 (sample SAMN11356860, study PRJNA531348) | freshwater metagenome | isolation source: freshwater sample F1-60 | place: China: Fuxian Lake, Yuxi | collected 2017-12-25 | reverse complement strand
GGCGGGATAGACGATCAGGGACACCTGCGCTGGCACCATATCGTGCGCACAGACTATCCAACTCCCCAATTTCCCTGTTCCATTCAATTTCCATGGTCCCTATGACTTTTAAAGTCAACTCAAGTCCGACAGGCTGCTAGCGAGCGAGTACTGGCGTCATCTGCAATAAGCAGCTTGTTGAAGCGTGCAAGCTTCTCCCGCTCATAGTCCACATTCGCCTCTGGCGCCACTTTCAAGAAGGAATCCAGTCCTTCCTTGGGGTTGGCTATCGCATACTCAAGGCTGCGATTCGTAGCCTTCATAAACCGGTCAACCAAGTCGCGCTTTTTCGTAACGAGTGTTTGGTTGGTGATCAAGCCAAGGCTGTAGAGCTTGAAAAAACTACTCGCGATAATTTCGTTCATCTCGTTTCCACGAACTGTCAGCAGCACGGGATCTTCATATGAAAACGTTACCGCGGCATCTACAGTATTCGATAGTACCTCTCTACTTCCGCCGCCAGACATCGAAACCTCTTCAATCTTGCAGTCAGCTGGGAGCTTGGCGAGCCCTATCATGGCTCTGTACTGGGCGGCAGTAGTGCTCTTGAGGTTGATGCCGACCCGTTTCCCGCACAAATCAGTGATGCGTGCAATGCCAGCTGACTTGCGCGAGTAGATTGAAGCCGGACTTTCCTTCAACAAAACCGACATGACAACGATAGGTACGCCGACCTCCCAGCCTCGAGCAACCGATGCGCCGTCGGCCAACGCGAAATCAGTACTTCCACTGCCGACCGTGGTGACCGATACAGTTGAGCCAGACCCTGCGATGATTTCCAGATCAATGCCTTTGGACGCAAACCATCCTTTGGCCTTGCCCATATAGAAAAAGCCGTGTTCGGCGCCAGGTACCCAGTTTAATCGCACGCTTACCTTTTCAAGGGGCTTGTCGGCAGCTTTAGCCGGCATCAAAAATAGCGCACTCGATAACACAAAAAGGGTCAAAACAGAGAAGCGGCGGTAGGCAATAAATCGGTTCACAATAAACTCTCCTGGATGGTTGGTTTTCGGCAATAGCTGTCGCGCACCGAATCGCTTCGATAAACGTCTTTATTTGGCGGTGGCAGCCCTTGGTGCAAAGACGACGGGGTTGGTAGCTGGCGGTTGACGTGCATTGGCCATTGAGAACCGCCGCCATGCGGTTACGCTGATATCTGTTCTCGACAGCAACTCAGGACCAGGTGTGACGTGCTCGACGATCCACTTGTCCTGATCGGAAAACAGCCAGTCGTGCGCCCACGATTTCCAGATGATCCAGTCCATCCAATCCGAGATGAAGCCTAATTTTCCACGCCGCCGAAACAGATTGAAGTTGTAGAGTATGGTCGTCGATTGGTCGATCGGCAGAATCCAGCGGCATGTAAAAAAGTCCCCGCTGGGGCGGCCAATCAAATGGATTGCGGGCAACATCGACATGTGGCGGAAACGGATGCCGTATTTTTTTACTGCTGGGGCATTCACAGGGTCCATCTCTACTGCGCGTCCAGTTGCCTTTAGCAATCGATACCACTCCTGCTTGGGCGGAAACCGGCCTAAATCCGGGTATTCCGCAGAGGTCACGCCATCGTATGCGCGATGTCCTATCCCTTTGCCGTTGTCGAGCGGTTCGGTGGCATTTCTGGTGGCGTGTGGAAAGATCGGTTTCAACAGCATTTCCGGCGAATTGCGATGGACAAAGGGTGCATGCTGGTCGTGCGACAGGTTGTCCGACAAAAGCCGCCAGTCGCACTTGTAGGTACGCCAATTCCAGATCATGTGCCACTCATCGGGTTTGGCGATGCATTCGGGGAGGTCGTCTTCCAGCGGTACAGCCGCCATGTCGCCGATAAACACCCAGATGGCGCCGCGAAATTCGCGCACCGGGTAGGTCTTTACACGTGCCTTGTCGGGGATGGGCGCATCCGGGCCTTCGACCAGCTTGGCGATCACCTTGCCGGTTTCGCCTTTGTAGGTCCAGCCGTGGTACGGGCAACTCAGCGTGCCACTGCCGGGATAAAGGCACTTGCCTCTCGACAGCTTGGCGCCGCGATGTGCGCAGCGATCTTGCAAGGCGTAGATTTTCTTGTCATCGCGGAACAGCACAATATCTTCGCCCAGCATCTTGACCGCTTTAGGGCGGCGGCCGAGGCGCCAGGAAGCCAGTGCGGGATACCAATAGTTCCGGATGCCCAGCTGGGGCACGCCCATGAATGCGTAGGGGTCGTGCCTGTGATTTTCTGACATATCCATTGTTTACTCCAACCGTTGGGTATCGTTTTGAGAGCCTTAGTTCAGCATCGCGAGCTGGCGGTTATTCAGCATCCTGCGCCAGCGTTCGATATCGGCACGTATGAACGCGCCAAACTCTGCCGCCGATTTCGGAGTGACCTGTATGGCTTGCTCCGCCAGACGCTCTTTAACCCGCGGCGACTCAAGTGCCTTGGTAAAGCTAGTACTGAGTTTGGCGAGGACCGCCAGTGGCACGCCGGCCGGCGCTAGAACACCTGCCCAAGTGCCGAATTCATAACCTTTGACCCCTGCCTCGGACACCGTCGGCAGATCGGGCAGGGCGGTTGAGCGTTGCGCCGAGGTGACCGCCAGACCGCGCAGTCTGCCGGCCCTGATCGGCTGAATGGCGGTGGTGGGAAAGTCAAACATGAACTGCAGCCTTCCGGCCAGCAGGTCGGGTATCGCCTGCGCCGTGCCTTTGTAGGGCACATGAACCATTTGTGTTTGCGTGGCCGCTTTGAAAAGCTCGACGGCAAGGTGGCTGCCCGTGCCCATGCCGGATGAGCCGAAGGCCAGTTCATCGGGGTGCCGTTTGGCCAGCGCAATAAACGCCTGTAGCGTGTGCACCGGCAATGAGGGGTGAACCACTATGACCGACGGGACAGTTCCAATCATGATGACCGGCGCAAAGTCCTTGTTCGAGTCGAAGGGCAATCGGGAATGCAGAACTGAATTGCTGGCAAAGCCGAGCGTGGCCAGTCCGAGCACATAACCATCGGGAGTGCTCTTGGCAACGAAGTCCATGCCGATGTTGCCGCCCGCGCCCGGGCGATTTTCTATAATCAGCGGCACGCCCTGCGTTTCATGCGCGCCGTCAGCCAGCACCCGCGCCAGAAAATCTGAGATGCCGCCAGCCGCAAAAGGCACAATGATTCGGGGCGAACGAAGGGGGTAGGACGAGCCGCCGACGGTCGACTGCGCCTGTGCCCACGCACTGCACGCAACGGCGGTTGTCAGGAGGATCATTGACGAGCATCTCGCCTTAAGGTTTTCGTTTTGCACGATAGAACCCTCACCTATTAAAGATGCAGGTAGCAAACGCATGACTCATGCCAGACCGGATGGATGCCACCAGAGGGCAAAACAAGTGCAACTGCGAAAAAGGCGAGCATTAGTGGTGCGTCGGAGAAGCCTTTGCACGCCAGCGATGGATTTTCGAAATTGCGCTGCCACACCGTATCAAGCGAAATCGTAGCCTTAGGTGTCTGCGCCGTAGGCGAACAAGCCCGTACTGCGTGTTACTGGTGAGCGGCTGGAATGGATTGGGCACTAAATCTGGAACGGATCGTGCTCTCACTTCTGAGACCTATGGAAGATGTCTTGCCCTTATCTGTTGCGCCGACGATGCCGTTCGTGGCCCATGACTTTGGGCAAACCTTTTCCAAATCGTCGGATGCCTTACGCCGCATACGTGCAGACATTGTGGCGGGCAAACTTCAACCGGGACAAAAGTTGTCATTCAAATTCTTGGTGACTTGTTATGACATGGGCACCAGTCCCTTGCGGGAGGCGCTGTGTCAATTGGCCGGACAGGGCATGGTTGAACTGGAAAGCCAGCGCGGCTTTCGCGTGGCCCCGGTGTCGAGGGCCGATCTTGAGGACGTAATAGCCATGCGCGCCCATGCCGAGATTTATGCCGCCGGACTTTCGATCACACGCGGTAACGACGCCTGGCGGCGCAATCTGGGCGATGCCTCACTGGCCTTCACGCTGGTGGCCGCCAAAGCTGGCGATCAGCGGCCGATCGACGAACGATGGGAGGAGATACACCGCCGTTTTCATTTTGCGTTGATCGGTGCCTGCGGTTCGCCGACGCTGCTGCAGTTCTGCAAGCAAATTTCCCATCGGTATGATCGCTATCGGCGCATCGCGATACCGGTTCAGGCCGTTATGGCGGGGCCGGCGCAAGACCATCGGGAGATCACGCAGGCAGCGTTAAGCGGCAACAGCAAGCAGGCGCAATCGTTGTTGCGGCGGCACATCGATGATATGGCCGGGGTGGTGTTGGAGCGCTATCACCGGGGCGCTTGGATGCCAAAAGATTGAAAATAAAATAAGCTGTTAAATTGCAGAATTAATAGATTGTTTTTTGCGCACGCTCTTGATTACGTAATATGAATCGAATTTCAACAAACCCCTAAGCAATTTAACTGGACTCCAATCGCGTCGCATTTGCTGCATCCCCGATGAGCGTCTTGTAATACAGCGTCTGAGCTATGAAGAAACATGTTCGACCTGCCGGGCATGCAATAAAATATTATCATTTAAATCAATAGGTTACAGCTCTAGTAAGTACCACTCGGGTCACGCTCGAATTAAATCCGCCGACTCGTAAATATTCATTTTAATTGACTTATTTAATAGGAGAAGTCCGCTCATACGGTTACGTAGTCAGGCTCGAAGCCTCGCAAGACAGTCACGCCAGCGGCATCAACAACAGCCTACGTCGCGCTACTTGATCTCATGCGCGATCTGCCCACCCACCAGCGTATGCGTCACACGGCCCTTGAGTTCAATGCCGCTGTAGGGCGTGTTCTTGCCTTGGCTTAGAAGCGTTGCCGGTTCGACTTTCCAGTAGCGCTCGGCGTCGAACACGCACACGTCGGCCTCAGCGCCCACGCTCAAGTGCCCAGCATCGATGCCGAGGAGGTTCGCGGCATCGGTGGTAATACGCGCCAGCGCCACGGGCAGCGGCACGCCGTCTTCTTCCGCCCATTTCAATGTCAGCGGCAGCAGCAGTTCGAGGCCGGTGGCGCCAGGTTCGGCTTCGGAGAACGGCAGTTGCTTGGCGTCATCGTCCACCGGGCAATGGTCGGAGCACACGGCGTCGATCACCTGTTCGGCAAGCGCTTTACGCAAGGCATCGCGGTCGCGCTGGCTGCGCAGCGGAGGGATCAAATGGCAATTCGGATCAAAATAACCGATATCCATTTCCGACAGGTGCAAATGATGCACCGCCACGTCGCAGGTGACTTTTGCACCGTCATGCCGCGCACGGCGCACCATGTTGATGGCCTCCGCGCTAGACAACCGGCACAGATGTACACGCGCCCCCGTCTCGCGCGCGAGCAGCAGGATCATGCCTAGTGCGGCTGTTTCCGCGCACACCGGAATCGGCGGCAGGCCCAGCCGAGTGGCGACCTGCCCGTCATGCGCAACACCGCCGCGCGCGAGCGAGGCATCCTGCGGGCGCAGCCACACGGGGATATCGAACGTAGCGGCATACTGCAGGGCGTAATACAGCACCTGATTGTCGGTGAGCGGCACATCGGCGTGCGAAAACGCGACACAACCCGCTTCACGCAACTCCGCCATTTCGGTGAGACGCACGCCTTTCAAAGCTTCGGTCAACGCACCGATTGGGTAGACCCGCGCCTTGTTCAGATTGCGCGCACGAAACTTGAGCATTTCCACCAGACCCGGCTCATCCAGCGGCGGGTCGGTATCCGGCGGACAAGCGAGGCTGGTGACGCCCCCCGCGCACGCGGCATTCATTTCCGAAGCCAGTGTGGCAATGTATTCAAAGCCCGGCTCGCGCAGCCGTGCCGACAAATCCACTAAGCCGGGGCAGACGATTTTGCCGGTGGCGTCGATGACGCGATTGGCAGTGAACCCGGCGGGCACATCGCCGATGGCGACGATTTTGCCGGCAGCGATGGTCACATCGCGCACGGCATCCACGCTGTTGCGCGGATCAATCAGGCGGCCGCCTTTAATATGAATCTTCATCCGTGCCACCTATTCGTATCAACCACGCCAACTGCCGGCAACAATACTCATCACCGCCATGCGGATGGCGATGCCGAAACTCACCTGCGGCAGAATCACCGATTGCCTGCCGTCGGCCACGCTGGAATCGATTTCCACGCCGCGATTCATCGGGCCGGGGTGCAGTACGATGGCGTCGGGCTTGGCAAGCGCCAGCGTGTCGTCGGTGATGCCGTAGTATTTGTAGAACTCCTGCCCGGACGCGAGCAGCGCGCCTTTCATGCGTTCGTTTTGCAGGCGCAAGGTGCTGACCACATCGACATCCTTCAAACCCTCACGCAAGTCGTGATACACCCGTACGCCAAGGGTTTTGATATCCGCCGGGATCAGCGTGCGCGGCGCGATAACGCGGATTTCCGGGCAACCCAGCGTGGTCAGCGCGTGTATTTGCGAACGCGCCACGCGTGAGTGCAGAATGTCGCCGATGATGGCCACCCGCAGGTTGGTAAAATCTTTCTTGTAGTGGCGAATGGTGAACATGTCGAGCAGGCCCTGTGTCGGGTGCTGATGGCGCCCGTCGCCAGCGTTGATGACATGAATATCGGGGCCGACATGCTTGGCCATCAAGTAGGGCGCGCCGCTTGCCGAATGGCGCACCACGAACATGTCCGCCTGCATTGCCGCGAGATTGGCCACGGTGTCGAGCATGCTCTCGCCTTTGCTGGTGGACGATTGCGCGATGGCCAGGTTGATAACATCCGCCGACAGGCGCTTGGCGGCAATTTAGAAGGTGGTGCGCGTGCGCGTGGAGTTCTCGAAAAAAATGTTGAACACCGACTTGCCGCGCAACAGCGGAACCTTTTTCACCTCGCGCTCAGTCACGCCAACGAAGGATTCGGCCGCGTCGAGTATCTGCCGCAGCACATCCACCGGCAGCCCTTCAATGGAAAGCAGATGATGCAGTTCGCCGTTTTTGGTCAGTTGCGGGTTGCGCGGATCAAGCCACATGCGATTCTCAGGCCCTAGTTTTCATGCAGCTTGAACAGGAGCTTATCTGCACTGTCGCGCATCAGCTCAATGCTTTGCGATCCCGCGAGCGTAACGGCGCCACCGAGGAAATCCGCGGCTACCGGCAGCTCACGTCCTCCGCGATCCACCAGCGCCGCAAGCCGTATGCTCGCCGGGCGGCCGTAGTCAAACAATACGTTCATGGCCGCGCGTATGGTGCGGCCAGTGTAAAGCACGTCGTCCACCAGAATCAGGCTGCGGCCTTCAACGTCAAACGGTATATCAGAGCTTTTGACATTGCGATGCAAGCCCTTCTGGTCAAAATCGTCGCGGTAGAAAGAAACGTCGAGCGTGCCCAGCGGTGTCTTGATGCCGAGTGCGGCGTGCAGGCGTTCGGCAATCCACACCCCGCCGGTATGAATACCGACCAGGCCTGTGTCGGGGCCGACCACAGCGTGCATTTGATCCAGCAGCCTTGCCAGCAATGGCTCGGCGTCTGGCAGGGGCGGGCGTGAGGGAGCCGGCTTGTTCATGGGCGTTTATTGGGGCGCAAGGGTAACACAAGGCTCTTGACGGTACAACGCATCGGCGCGACCTCGCACTCCTTAGCGCGCCCGCTGTTGTTCCAGCCAGGATTGCAAAATTTCGCCGGCTGCCGCCGAGTCCAATACGGATTTGAGCTTGTCGCCATGCATGCCCTGCTCACGCAACCGCGACTCCGCCGCCGCGGAGCTGAACGATTCATCCACCAGCGCCACCGGCAAGCCAAAGCGCCCTTCCAGCCGCTGCGCGAAACGCTGGGCCAGGCAGGCAATTTCATGCGCGCCGCCGTCGGCATGATGCGGTTCGCCCACCACCAGTTGCGCCGGTTTCCAGTCGGCGATCAGTGCGGCTATGGCCGCGAAGCGCGCTTTGTTGTCTTCGATATGTAGGGCCGCAAGTGGGTGGGCGATGCCTACCGCCACATCCGCCACCGCCACGCCGATGCGCTTTTCGCCGAAATCGAAGGCGAGTATTGTGCCGGCCCTCACTGCGGGGTCAGGCATGCCCTGCCGCATCCGACAGCATCGCCAGATCAATGCCGAGGAGCTTCAAACCCGCTTCGTAACGCTGCTCGGCGGGCGTTTCAAACAGAATGCGTTCGTCGGCGTTTACCGTAAGCCAGGCGTTTTGCGCGAGTTCCTGTTCCAACTGGCCCGCAGCCCAGCCGGCGTAGCCCAAGGTCACGAGCAGGCGCGGCGGGCCCACGCCTCGCGCCGCCGCCTGCAGTACGTCCTTGGAGGTGGTTAGCCCGATGTGCTCATCCACCGTCAGTGTGGATTTCCATGCGCCGGCGGGCGCGTGCAAGACGAAGCCACGATCGGTCTGCACCGGCCCGCCGTAGTGCACGGTGGTGTGCCGGCAGGATTCATCCGCCGGGGAAATTTCAATTTGTTCGAGCAATGCATGCAGCGTGAGATCGATCGGGCGATTCACCACAACACCCAGCGCACCCTGCCCGTTGTGCTCGCAGATGAAGGTAAGCGTCTTGGCAAAATGCGGGTCGGTCATGGCGGGCATGGCGATCAAAAAATGCCGGGTCAGATTGACGGATTGCATCGCAGGATTCCACTAGCGGCGCCAGAACACGGGCGTAAATATGATCAGTAGCGTAAACAATTCCAGGCGTCCCAGCAGCATGGCAAAGGTACATACCCAAGTCTGAAAATCAGTGAACGAGGCATAGGTTGTAGCCGGACCAACCTGGTTCAGGCCGGGACCGAGATTGTTAAGGTTCGCCAGCGCGGCACTGAACGCGGTAACCGCATCCAACCCACTGGCGAGCAGGATCAGGGTAAGGACAACCAAACTCGCGATGTAAATGAATAAAAACGCCAGCACTGCGAAGATGACCTTGTTCCCAATCACTTGTCCGTCGAGCTTGGCGGGATTCACCGCGCTTGGGTGCAGCAGCTTGATGAACTCGCGGTAAATCTGGATGTAGAGCAATTGTGCGCGGATCATTTTGATGCCGCCTCCGGTTGAGCCCGAGCAAGTTGCGAAGGTGCACAGGAACAGCATCCAGAACGGCGCGAATAGCGGCCACAAGTTGTAATCGGTATTGGCAAACCCCGTGGTGCTGGCCACCGACACCACATTGAACGTGGCAAAGCGTAAGGACGTCCAGAAATCGGGATACGTGCCTTTAGCATACAAATACCCCGCAACACCGGCGCAACTGCCGAGAATGACGAGAATGCACAAGCGTATCTCGGGGTCACGAAAATAAGGTTTGACGCTGATCCCGCGGAACACCAGAAAATGTGTGCCGAAATTCACACTGGCGATCAGCATGAACACGATCGCAACAGCTTCAATCGTGGGCGAGTTCCAATGGCCGAAACTGGCGTCGTGCGTGGAAAAACCGCCCAGCCCCATGGTGGTAAAGGCATGCATCCATGCATCGAGCCAGCTCATGCCTGCGATCCGGTAGGAGAACAGGCACGCTATCGACAGCAGCACATAGACGATCCACAGCCCCTTGGCGGTTTCGGCAATCCGCGGGGTCAACTTCTGGTCTTTCATCGGCCCCGGCGTTTCCGCTTTGAATATCTGCCGGCCGCCCACACCGAGCAACGGCAGAATCGCCACTGCCAGCACGATAATGCCCATGCCCCCCAGCCACACCAGCAGCGCCCGCCAGATATTGATCGAAGGCGGCAGCGCGTCCAGTCCGGTTAATACCGTGCCGCCCGAGGCGGTCAATCCGGATACTGCCTCGAAATACGCGTCGGTAAACGACAACCCCGGTATCATCATCAGCAAAGGCAGGGTGGCAAACGCCGGGCCGCCCGACCAGGCCAGTACCACCAGCAACATGCCGTCGCGCGGCTTTAAGTCGTAGTGAATGTTGCGTGTCGCCAGAAACGTGACCATGGCGACCAGAAAGTTGAACAACATCGAAACCGCGAAAACGCGCAGCGCGCCGTCGTCGTAGACCCACGACGCGAAGATCGGCACCAAGTGCGACAGGCTCATCACCATGCCGATCACGCCGAGCGGGCGCAACACCGCGAGCAGGGTTCTCATGGCTGGCTTAGAAAAAACCCGCCGAGACCTGGAACAGTTTTTCCACCTCGGGCACCATGCGTTTGTTAACCACGAAAATAATCACGTGATCGTCTGCATCGATCACCGTATCGTGATGTGCCATGATCACCTGATCGGTGCCGCTGGACGCGCCATCATCCGCGTCCTCAATGCCGTCCGCGCCCGCCGTGCGCCGGCGCCGCACGATGGCGCCGATGGTGGCCCCCTTGGGCAGATTGATTTCCTCGATTCGCCGCCCCACCACCTGGGATGACTTGGCGTCGCCGTGCGCCACCAGTTCCAGCGCCTCGGCAGCACCCCGACGCAGCGAATGCACCGCTGCCACGTCGCCGCGGCGCACATGCGCGAGCAGCGTGCCGATGGTGGCCTGCACTGGCGCGATTGCGATATCGATGCGGCCTTCCTGCAGCAGATTCACGTACGAGGAGCGGTTGATCAGCGCGATTACCTTGCGCACCCCCATGCGCTTGGCGAGCAGCGCCGACATGATGTTATCTTCGTCGTCGTTGGTGAGCGCGCAATACACGTCCATCTCGCCGACGTTTTCGGATTCCAGCAGCTCCTCATCGGTCACGTCACCCTGCAACACCAGCGCGCTGGCGCATTCGGCCGCCAGACGCTCGGCACCCGCCTTGCTGTATTCGATGATCTTGACTTCGCACTTGCCTTCAATCGCGTTGGCAAGCCGCCGCCCGATATTGCCGCCGCCGCCCAGCATCACGCGCTTTATCGGCTTATCCATGCGGCGGAGCTCGCGCAGCACGCCGCGCAGG
>SXGR01550829.1_pt1 | contig 10894 bp, 7 predicted proteins | sample 3174711 | NCBI WGS metagenome assembly SXGR01 (sample SAMN11356860, study PRJNA531348) | freshwater metagenome | isolation source: freshwater sample F1-60 | place: China: Fuxian Lake, Yuxi | collected 2017-12-25 | reverse complement strand
TCGAGCGCCCGTCGAGAATTCGTCGCACGGGTGCGGTGAAAGAGGGCGAAGAAGTTGTCGGTTCGGAAACTCGTGTGAAAGTGGTTAAGAACAAAGTTGCTCCGCCCTTCAAACAAGCTGAGTTCCAAATTCTATACGGTACCGGTATTAACCGTATGGGTGAAGTGGTGGATTATGGCGTTAAGTTGGGCATGATTGATAAAGCGGGTGCTTGGTACAGCTATCAAGGCAATAAAATCGGTCAAGGCAAAAATAACGTTATGAAATATCTGCAAGAGAATCCGGTTATTGCCAAAGAGCTGGAGCAAAAGGTTCGTAAAGAACTGTTGGAGTCTCCAGCGTTGTCGCTGAGTGCCGGTGGTGCTGAATCTGCGGATGAAGTGGAGATGTCTGAATAATGTGCAAGTAACAATTTCTGTGTTAATAGTGCCAGAATTTGTTAACAAATGTGCAAGTGAGTGCTGCCCTGTTGCGCGGTATAGTCAGTCTGAGTATGCTGCGTAGCAGAGTTACCTAATATGAATAAATATTAGGTGTTGGATTTGGATAAGGCAGCCAGAGGTTTGAAATGTTTAACGCAGGTTTTTTAAGTTTGCTAGTGGCCGTGCTGTGTTTAACTAGTTGCGCCACTAAACCTTATGTATCCACCGACTATGAGGCGAGTTATAACTTTGCCGCACTTAAGTCATTTGCCGTGAAAAGCGCAAAGCAAGATACAAAAGAAAATATTCTCATATCCCCCTTCACTCTAAGTCATATTCACAGTTTGGTTAATTCTGAATTAGCCAAGCGCTATCAATCTGTAGGCGAAACTACTACCCCCGATTTTTATGTAACTTATTACGTGGTTATGGAAGAAAAGCTTGATCCTAGAGCTTACGATGATATGTATGCGATGGGGTTTTGGGGCAGGGGCTATCGTTATCCCTCATCAATTTTTTATCGCCCGCCGTTAGGTGGTGGTGTGCGTGTCTACAACCAAGGTAGCTTGATTATTGATATGGTTGATGCCAAAACCCAGCAGCCTATTTGGCGCGGTGTATCTGAAAAACGTTTAAACAAAGGTTTGAGCCCGCAAAAGCAGCGCGAAATACTGACCAGTGCAGTCTTGGAGGTTTTAGCGCAATTTCCTCCGTTAAATTGAAGGGTTATTAATTTTGTTAAAAGTGGCCGCTCAGCGGCCATTTTTTATGGAGTATTGATGAATACTAATGAACCAACCCCTGCCAGTATTCGTATGATGGCCATGAATTTACTGGCTATGCGCGAGCATTCTGCAAAAGAGCTTCGGGTAAAGCTTGCAAGAAAATGTAATCGAGATGAATTGATCTTAGCTGTTGTAGAAAAATTACAGTGTGATGGTTTACAAAGCGATAGCCGTTATGCGGCGGCCTACACCAATATGCGTTTAAGGCAGGGAAAGGGCGCACAGATAATTCGATTAGAGCTAAGAGAAAAAGGTATAAACGATGAGCTTATTAGTGAGTGTTTAATAAACGCTGTGCAGGATACTGATTGGAATTCACTGGCATTAAAAGCCTACCAAAAGAAATTTGGTGATAGTCACACCGTGATGGATCTTAAAGAAAAATCTAAGCGAATTCGCTTTTTAACGGCAAGAGGTTTTTCCGCCACTAATATTCAGTACGTATTCAAATCCCTCATAAAAGCCGACTAAACAGTATGGGTATAGTAACTTTTTAAGGATTGCTTCTTGTCATGTGCGCGCTAGTAAACAAGTGTTAAACTCGGGCCAATGTGACCGCGAGGCGATACTATGAGAGTGTCACTATAGTGAGAACAACGCAGTACATGGTTCGACGCAAGGCGACTACGATGTGTTTTTATTCATCCCTTTTTACCGCTAATTTCTTGAGATTAACTATGTCCCCTTCTGTTGTGGTGCGATTATTAATGTGTTCTTCGTTCTTTTTAGCTGCGCCTAGTTTTGCTCAAAAATCCGATAAGCCTGAAGCCCCCTTGGATGTTATCGTTCAGTCAGTAGCGGCGCGTGATTTGCAAAACAATATTGAAGCCTTGGGTAATTTACGAGCTTATGAATCAACATTAATTACTGCTAAAACAACAAAAACAGTTACCAATATTCATTTTGATGATGGGCAGCGCGTTAATAAAGGCATGGTATTAGTTGAAATGACTAATGCTGAAGAGTCTGCGCTAATGGATGAAGCGCGATTAACGGCTAACGAAGCAAAAAAGCAATTAGAACGTATAGAAGCTTTGGCAAAGACGGGTGCTGTATCGCCTTCTTTACTTGATCAACGTACTCGCGAATACCAAGCAGCGCAGGCGCGCTATTTAGCTGTGCAGGCTCGGCTTAAAGATTTAATTATCATTGCACCGTTTAGTGGTGTAGTTGGGTTGCGCGATATCAGCGTTGGTCGTCTCGTGGCTCCAGGGCAAACCATTACCACCTTGAATGACGACAGCAGAATGAAATTGGATTTCACTGTTCCTTCTATTTATTTGCGTAGCTTACGAATCGGTTTGCCGATAGAAGCGCAGAGTCATGATTTGGGCAATAAAAAATTCAAAGGGAAAATTTTTAGTATTGATAATCAAATTGATGAATCGACACGTTCAATAAAAGTGCGTGCGATTTTAGAAAATGCTGAGCACGAACTTAAACAAGGTTTGCTGATGACGGTGGTTATCAGTGCGGATGTTCGTAAATCTTTAGTGTTGAGTGAAGCTGCATTGGTGCCTATGGGCAGCAATAATTTTGTATTTGTATTGCAACCGAACAAAAATACCCATGTTTCACCTTGGGTTGCCGAGAAGCGTCAAATTCAAATAGGCCAGCGCTATAAAGGTATGGTTGAAGTAGTCAGTGGTTTAAAGGATGGCGATAAAATAGTTACTCACGGCCTACAAAAAATTCATGCAGGCCAACCTTTAAAAATTATGGCTGAGCAATCCAACGATCCTGCGAAACAAACAGAACCATTATCCGAATTGCTGCAACAACAGAAACAACAAGAGGGCAAATAAGCATGATGCTCTCAGATGTTTCAATCAGACGCCCCGTTTTTGCGTCTGTTATTTCGCTGCTATTGCTGGCATTTGGTATTCTCGCATTTGATCGTCTTTCTTTGCGCGAATATCCCAATATAGATCCTCCCATCGTTTCTATTCGCACTACTTATCCCGGCGCTGCAGCCAATATTGTTGAAACCCGTATTACTAAACCACTGGAAGATCGTATTGCTGGCGTAGAGGGTATTCGCTATATCGAGTCCAGTAGTGAAAATGGTGTTTCAAATATTACGGTTACGTTTAATATTGAACACGATATAGAAGCAGCGGCAAACGATATTCGCGATAAGGTTTCCAGTGCGGTCAGTTCTCTACCCATTGAAGCAACTGCACCCGAAGTTCAAAAAATAAACTCTGATGACGAAGTGATTGTGTGGATGAGTTTGGCGGGCGATGGTATGTCGGTGCCAGAACTTTCAGATTATGCCAAACGTTATATTGTGGATAAATTTTCTGCCGTAGAAGGTGTGGCGCGGGTGCGAATTGGTGGTGAGCAGCGCTACGCCATGCGCGTGTGGTTAGATAGAAAAAAACTGGCCGCGCATAATTTAACGGTGAATGATATTGAAAGTTCACTGCGTGCAGAAAACGTAGAGTTGCCCGCAGGTAGTGTTGAGTCTGAAGAGCGACAGTACACGGTGCGTATGGCGCGCACCTATCGCACGCAAGAACAGTTTTCGCAGCTCGTAGTAAAACATGCCGCTGACGGGCATTTAATTCGCCTAGGTGATATCGCAAAAGTTGAGCGAGGTACGGTTGAAGATCGCAATTTGTTTCGCGGCAACGGCGTATCCCAAGTGGGGATTGGTATTGCTAAACAATCTACGGCCAATACCTTGGACGTGGCGCGTGGCGTACAAACTCAGAAAGCCTTATTGAATAAAGGTTTACCTAAAGGCATGAGTATTGAAGATAGTTACAACAGTGCCATTTTTATTGAGCGTGCTATTCATGAGGTTTATATCACGTTAATTTTAGCTGTGTCGCTGGTGGTATTTGTCATCTATATTTTCCTTGGCAGTGTACGCGCCATGATCATTCCGGCGGTTGCTGTTCCAGTTTCTATAGTGGCGACTTTTACTGTACTCGCTGCCATGAATTTTTCCGTTAATATGCTCACCTTACTCGCCTTAGTGTTGGCGATTGGATTGGTGGTGGATGATGCAATTGTGGTATTGGAAAACATCGTTCGTCATATTGAAGAAAAAGGTAAGCCAGTTTTATTAGCAGCTTACGATGGTGTTAAAGAAGTAGGTTTCGCGGTAATTGCGACTACTTTGGTATTGATCTCCATTTTTATTCCTATCGTATTTCTTAAGGGTGATGTAGGGCGATTGTTTTCAGAATTTGCCATTACTATGGCAGCAGCGGTGGGTTTTTCGGCGCTGGTTGCATTAACGCTTTCACCCATGCTTGCCTCAAAATTTCTACGCAAAGAAACAAATAGGAATGCGCTGGTTGAAAAAGTTGATGTAAAAATGCATCAGCTGCGCGATTACTATAAAAAAATTATTGTTAAAAGTCTTAAAAAGAAACCTATCACCATTGCAATTTTTGTTGCCATGTTGGGTGTGTGTTTCGTGTTGGCAGTATTTATTCCTAGTGAATATGCGCCCAAGGAAGATCGCGGCAATTTCATGATTATGATTAATGGCCCAGAGGGAGCAACCTACGATTACATGGAAGAATATATGGCAGAGATTGAAAAGCGTTTGCTGCCCTATGTGGAAACGGGTGAGATTTCTCGCCTAATGGTGCGCGCGCCACGCTCTTTTGGAACTTTTGAAAGCTTTAATGCGGGTATTGCTATAGTCGCATTGAGTGATTGGAGCGAGCGCCGTAATGGTTTTGTGATCATGGATGAAATTAAAGTCAAACTGAGTGACTTGCCCGGTGTGACTGCATCGCCGGTTATGCGTCAGGGGTTTGCGGGTGGTTCGTCAAAGCCGGTGCAATTTGTTATTGGCGGTGGAACCTATGAAGAGCTTGCACAGTGGCGCGATATTTTATTGGCCAAAATTAATGAAAAAAATCCGGGCTTGATGAATCTTGATTGGGACTACAAAGAAACTAAACCGCAAATTGAAGTGCGGGTAGATACTAATCGCGCAGCAGATTTGGGCGTAAGTGTAAGTACCATAGGTCACACGTTGGAAACGCTCTTAGGGTCGCGCCGTGTGACAACCTATATTGAGCAAGGTGAAGAATATGATGTGATGATTCAGGGTGAGCGCGATGAGCAGAGAACGAAAAACAGTTTAGAGAATATGTACGTGCGGTCAGATAGCACGGGCAAATTAATTCCTCTTGCCAGCGTGGTAACGCTCGCTGAAGTGGCAGATGCGAGCCGTTTGAATCGCTACAACCGTGTTCGCTCCTTGACTATTGAGGCGGGCTTATCCAACAAGCTTACGCTCAGTGAATCACTCGATTATCTCAATCAATTAGTAAAAGATAATTTACCCGCGACGGCGACAGTCGATTATCGCGGTATGTCGCGCGATTTTAAAAACGCCAGTGGCTCTATGTTCTTTATGTTTGCCTTGGGAATTTTAATTACCTATTTGGTATTGGCTGCGCAGTTTGAAAGTTATATCCATCCCTTTGTCATTATGTTGACTGTTCCGCTCGCTATTGCGGGTGGTTTATTTGGCTTATGGATTACGGGTAGTACGCTCAACTTGTATTCGCAAATTGGGCTCATAATGCTAATAGGGCTCGCTGCTAAAAACGGTATTTTGATTGTGGAATTTACCAACCAACTGCGTGATCGTGGCGTTGAATTTACGGAGGCATTATTAGAGGCATCATCCGCCCGCTTGCGACCCATAATAATGACCAGCTTAACGGCGGTGGCTGGTGCAATACCCTTGGTGATTTCATCGGGTGCGGGTTCGGAAACTCGCTTTGTGATTGGTGTGGTGGTTATTTCTGGCGTTATAGTGGCCACCTTCTTTACCTTGTTTGTGGTGCCTGTGGCTTATACCTTGCTGGCAAAAAATACAGGTTCGCCGAGTGATGTGAGTAAAAAACTCGAACAAGAAATTGCGCATTTTAATGCAGTAGATGATTAGTGGTTTAGGTGGCCTAGACGTAGAGTTTAGGCAGCACCCAAAATGCTTGTAGAGGTTTAATTATGAATAAGTGCGAGAGACTGCAAATGCACTAAAAATCTAATAGCTGTGTCCGCTATTTTTGTTACAGCCTGCCTTGGCTCTACATGGGTTTTCGTTGTCGAGTCACATGAATAAATGATTGCTTAGTATGCGCTTCGGATTAATGCATTGATTGCATTAATATGATTTCGGCCAGCTGAGCCAGAGTTTGTTAATATTACCCACTCAAGATGTCGCCGTTTATCTATAACGAGTTCTGTTTCAAAACCGTCCCATTGTCCGCTATGACTGTAAGAATTGTCCGTCACTATAAAACCGTAGCCGTAATTTACAAATCCTAACCAGCTGTGTTTACTTGTCATTGTGCTTAAGGTTTGATTGGAAACCAATTTACCCTTACGTAATGCATCGAAAAAATGGGAAAAATCGTCAGTGGAGCTCACTTGTGCCATGCTACCTTTAAGGTAGGTTGTGACGCCGTAGTATGTATACCTGTCCGCATAATTTATCGCATCGCCATGTTTTATGTCTTGGTATTCATCATTTATATAAGAGCCATTCATATTCGCAGGTTCAAATACGTAGCGTGCCATATATTCAGAAAATCTGAGGCCGGTTTTTCGTTCAATAATCGTAGCGAGCAGCATATAGCCTGTATTGCTGTAATCGCCTTTTGTACCTGGTGGGAATTCAAGCGCGGGGTGGTTGCTGAGATAAGCGATTAAGCCATCCATGGTTAAATTGTTAATGATGGAAGAATTCCACGAATCATTAAAAATGTCATTAATACCTGATTGATGTGAAAGCAAGTTGTCGATTGTAATGGCTTTCCATGTTGGCGATAATTCAGGAATATAATCAAGAACTGAGTCTGATAGCGTTAACTCTCCCTTCTCGATCAATTGCATAATGGCGATGGCTGTAAATGGTTTGCTTACCGAGGCTAACCGAAAACCTGTTTTGTGAGAAATGGTGGTGCCTGAATTAAAGTTTGCCATTCCTTTACTTGCTCTATAAATTTCCTCTCCATCTTTTAACACTAAAATACTGATTCCAGGGCTATTGTCATTTTGGTGTGCATTTAAGTATTGGTTAATTTGCTGAGGAAGAGTGCTTGGCACCGCTGGTGTGCTTATCGTTGAGCTACTGGTTACTGAGTTACTATTGTTTGTAACTGAGCTTTCCTTATTGCTTTCATCACTTCCACAGCTTGTTAACATAACAATCGAAAGTACGAGAGCTATAAGACTGGTAGATGTTGTGAGAAATTTCATGACTACTTCCTTTAATAGTTCTATCAATTATAGCCAGATTATTTTACACGAAGACTGGGTTTCAGCTTCGTGCAACCTTGAGATTAGTTTTTATATAATCCAATAATCTCAGTTTTGGTAATAATCTCACTGGCGTAAGCTTGTTCAAATTCACTTCTCTCCCAAGGTCTGCCGGTATTTATCACGAGAGTTTCCTTGTTGAGGGCGTAGAGAGAAAAGTGATAGTGATGAATACCTGTGGCTTGTGGTGGGCATGGGCCAGCATATTTAGGCACTTCATTATCGTTTGCTCCTTCTACGCTGCCTAGAGGCATAGTGCGCAGTGTTGCGTTTTCAGAAATTTCGCGCACAGATGCTGGAATATTAAAGACATTCCAATGCACATAGGGAGATCCAACAATAGCGATGGCATCCATATCTTCCATAATAAGCGCAAAGCTTTTGATGTCTTTTGATGTGATCTCCCACATTAATTGAGGGCTAATCTGTGAGCTAAAGCAGGAGTATTTGATGGGCATATAGTCATCAGATACAAAGCTGGTTGATGTTAGTGTAAAGGGTATAGAACTGTTCGCTTGGCTGGAGGAACTGTCACTACTTGATGAGCTCTTTGAGGACGATGAGCTAGAACTACTACTGGACAGCCTAGAGCTACTGGATGAAGAAACGGCTAGACTACTTTTTGAACTTGACGTGACAGAAGAGTTTGGATCGGTTGAAGGGGGTTTATTGCTGTTGCCGCCGCCCCCACAACCGGTTAATACAAGGGCGATAAAAAATGGGGTAAATAGCTTTAGCTTTTGCATAATCCGAACCTTTGTTGTTTTCTACAGGAGTGCTAGAAATTAGAGGTTTCAGATGTTGAATGAGTCACTTTTGATAAAAAATGACTCACAATTCTCGGTTAAAAGGTTTTGAAATCAGCTTTTGGAGGGTTTTTCCTCAATTAAACAGATGTTAATAACTGTTTATCAATCTGTTCTCTATATTGATTTGGGGTAACACCAAGGCTGTCTTTAAATGTGCGATAGAAAGAATTTTTGTTATTAAAACCTGCATCAAAAGCAATATCCAAAATTCGCAGCTGACATTCTGGGTTCTGGAGTAAATTACAGGCAAACTGCAATCTATAGTCATTTATAAATTCGTAAAAGCTCACACCTAAATGAACATTGAGAAGTTCAGATAACTGATGAACGCTAATTCCAAGGGTCTGAGCTAATTCTGGTAGGGATAAATCATTTTGCCGATAGAGTTGTTTGTCTTGCATAAGTGTTGTTAATGCTTGTGTTAGCGTTTGTGCAAGCGTTATATCCAATTCTAAATAACGAGCTTTTTGGCTATTGGGCTCTTGCCCGCTGAGATCTAATACGGGTTGCTCGGGTTTTGAGTCTTTTGTATCCGATGTGTCTGGTGTGTGCTCATGATTTTTCTGAGCTGCTGCTCGAAAAAAGAATTCAGGGCGATAGACACTGAGAACCCCTATGGTCAGAACATAAACAGAGAATGTAGGGAAAGCACCGTAATTAAGAAGGTTGTAGGTTTTCAAAACTCCGAGTGCGACCAACGACATCACCACAAAGTCTATAGCCACAAGCAACATCAAGCCGCCAACTACATAAACCAGCCAGTAATAGGCTGTGTTTTGAAAGCTCTGCCACACATTCGCTATGTAGAGCTTTTTCTTCGTCATAATCACAAGTGCAGTGAGCAGATAGATAAGCATGTGGCTCATGCCAATAAATATGACGGTCATCCAGTATTGTGGAAATAATATCAGCGTGATGAGTGAAGATAACCACGGAATAAAATGAATCAATATTCTGGGTAGTTTTACTTCATTGCGTAATAGTACTGATAAAAATACCCAAATGAAGGGGCCTTTTAAAAACAGGAAGGTGGATGCCACCAAAGATAACAGGAGTACGCCGCCCGGAATAATGTGTGAAGCGTAAAGATCGATTTGTGGTGTGGTGAGCGCAAATAAAAACGCAGCAAACCAAAGGCTCAGCCTTGGCAAACTGCGCTTATCTAATAGCAGTAGAAGCGCTGTCCATAGCGTTATAATAATGGTGGAGAGAATAAAAATTTTAAAAATTTCTAGCATAAAATAGTATTCTTCCACTTAACCTATGATGCTGACAGATAATCTACAGCTAACATTACATCTTAATCCGCGCTTTCAAAAACTCTACAATCTCTGCTGCAGGGACTTCTTGTTTCTCTGCATCGCGACGGCCTTTGTATTCGATATTGCCCGCTTCCAAACCACGATCGCCGATAACGATGCGGTGTGGAATTCCCATTAAATCTGTATTGGCGAGTTGCACACCTAAGCGCGCTTTTTCATCGTCCATCAAGAGTACATCAATGCCAGCGGCTTGTAGTTCCGCGTAAATTGCCTCGGCTATATCGGCAACAGCGGCAGATTTGTTCATATTGATGGGCACAATTGCAACATGGAATGGGGCAATTGAGTCGGTCCAAATTATACCGTTCTCATCAAAATTTTGTTCGATGGCGGCGGCAACAACGCGGGTAACACCAATGCCGTAGCAACCCATGATCATGGTTTGCTCTTTGCCGTTTTCATCCAATACGCGCGCTTTCAATGCTTCAGAATATTTGGTGCCGAGTTGGAAAATATGGCCCACTTCAATACCGCGTTTAATATCGAGCGTTCCTTTACCGCAAGGGCTTGGGTCGCCAGCCACTATGTTACGTATGTCGGCCACCAGTGGTGCGTTTACATCGCGCTCCCAGTTTACGCCAGTTAAGTGGTAGCCATCTTTGTTGGCACCGCAAACAAAGTCAGCAGCGTGTGCAGCGGCGTGATCGACAATCACAGGAATCGTCAGGCCAACAGGTCCAATAGAACCAACACTTACGCCCAACTCTTCTTTAATGCGTGCTTCAGGCGCGAAGGTAAGTGGCGATGCTACGCCAGTCAGTTTTTCGGCTTTAATATCGTTAAGTTCGTGATCGCCGCGAACGACCAAGGCAACCAATGGTTGAGTTTTATCTTCTCGAACTTCGCCCAAAACGATTAAGGTTTTGAGCGTTTGCGCAGGTGCTAGTTTTAAGAATGCGCAAACTTCTTCAATGGTGTGCGCACCCGGTGTGGCAACTTCTTGCATTAAATGCTGTGGCGCAAGGCGCGGTGTGGTTGGTGGCAATGCTTCGGCTTTTTCAATATTAGCGGCGTAATCACTGCCGTTACTGAAGGCGATGGCATCTTCACCGCTGGCGGCCAATACGTGGAATTCGTGGGAGAAAGCGCCGCCGATTGAACCTGTGTCGGCTAATACGGGGCGGAACTCTAAGCCTAAGCGCGTAAAAATATTGCAGTAGGTTTGGTGCATTACATCGTAAGTTTCTTGCAGCGACTCGGTCGTGTTATGAAAGGAATAGGCATCTTTCATAATATACTCGCGTGAACGCATTACG